>ONZV01001646.1_pt1 | contig 9871 bp, 8 predicted proteins | sample 1671561 | NCBI WGS metagenome assembly ONZV01 (sample SAMN06348169, study PRJEB24527) | human gut metagenome | reverse complement strand
TACAGTCTGGGCGGACAGGCCATCACGGTCAAGGGACCCCGCGCCACCCTGACCGAGCACCCGGACACCATTGCGGGCAGCAACACCTGTCTGTACGACTGCATGAAGCGCGCCGTGCTGGAGATGAACGTGCCGCTGGAAAGCGCCGTCCGCGCCGCCAGCGAGACCCCCGCCAAGAGCATTGGCGTGGACAACGACTACGGCAGCCTTGCCGCCGGACGCTACGGCAACGTGATCCTTGCGGACAAGGAGCTGAACATCAAGGCTATTATCCAGAAAGGAAACCGGATCGTATGAGAGAGCCTGCGTTTATCTGGCGGCTGCTCACCGGCCCGGAGCTGACCGATGTGTATCTGAACGAGATGCGCCGGGACTTTCCTGCCGGGGAGCTGAAGCCCCTGAGCATGATCCTGAACAGCGAAGCGGATGGCACTGCCCACACATGGGGCGTGTTTGACGGGGACACCCTTGCCGCCTATCTGCTGATGGTGCGTCCCGAGGGCTGCCGGATGAGCCAGCTGGATTATTTTGCCGTAGTGCCCGCCTACCGCGCCCACGGCATTGGGGCGCAGCTGCTGGCGCAGCTGCCCGCCCACGAGGACACCGCCGAGGCCATTTTAATTGAAGCCGAGATGCCGGAAAAGGCCGAGGACGCAGCCATGGCAGTGCGGCGGCTGGGCTTTTACGCCCGCTGCGGCGCGTGGGACACCCACTACACCGAGCACCTTTTTGACGCGTGGTTCCGCATTCTGGTGCTGGACTGCCCGGGCTGCGCGTCCCTTGCCCCGGAGACCGCAGTGGAAGCCCTGACCGACTGCTACCGCCGCACCATCAGCCCTACCCAGTGGCAAAAGCACGTGCAGTTCTTTGCCCCGGATGGCAGCGTGTGCGGCTGAGGGCAAAACGCACATAACCATAACATAAAAGAATGCCCGCCCACCGTGGTTTCCCACAGGTGGGCGGGCATTTTGCGTTTTATTGTTTGTGCCGCTGTAAAAGCATTCAGAGGGCGGCGGTCTGGGGTACCAGCCGGAAGAGCATCACGGGCAGCTCGCTGTTTACAAAATCCAGCGTAAAGATGAGTTTGCCGTTCTTTGTTTCAAAAGGCAGCTCCGTCTGTGTGCCGTCCGGGGCAATGCGCACAAGCTTTTTGCCTTCCAGCAGTCCGGCGGGCAGCGCAAGCCTTACCAGGCCGGTGGGCTGCGTCAGGCTGCCGGCAGTCTCAAATGCCACACTCAGGTATTCCCCGTTCGTCCGTGCGGTCACATCCTCCGCAGAAAGGCTGCCGCTGAGCGGCCATGCCGTTGCGGCTTCGATCTTTTCCAGCTGCGCGGCGTTTTCTGCCTGCCCGCACACGGGGCAGAAGGTCAGCGTTTCGCCTTCCGCAGTGCGGAAGGTAAACTTCCGGCAATCGGTGCTGCCAGTGTGCGCGCAGCCATCTCGCAGACAACTGGCGCTCTGAGAGCCGGTTCCGTTCGGGGACCATGCACCGAACTGGTGTCCCAGCTTATCGGTCGGGTCTGCGGTGTAGCTGTCTTTGCAGCGGGAGCAGGTAAAAACGGTGTAGCCGTCTGTTTCACAGGTAGGCTCTACGGTAACAGCCTGATCGTCATGGTTCAGTGCGGACAGCTCCGCATAGGTGGTATAATCGCAGCGGGAGCAGGTATCGTAAGCATCCCAGCCCTTTTCTGTGCAGGTGGGGGCTTTTGCTTCGTGGTGCACAAAATCATGGTTCAGCGCGGACAGCTCCGCATAGGTGGTATAATCGCAGCGGGAACAGGTGTCGTAAGCGTTCCAGCCCTTTTCCGTGCAGGTGGGGGCTTTTGCTTCGTGATGCACTAAATCATGGTTCAGCGCGGCTTTTTCCTGATAGGTGGTATAGTCGCAGCGGGAGCAGGTGTCGTAAGCATCCCAGCCCTTTTCCGTGCAGGTGGGGGCTTGCGCTTCATGCGGCACCAAATCATGTTTCAGCGCGGGGATTTCTTGATAAGTGGTATAGTTGCAACCCAAGCGGGAGCAGGTTTCGTAGGCGTTCCACCCCTTTTCCGTGCAGGTGGGGGCTTGCGCGTCGTGATGCACCAAGTCATGTTTCAGTGCGGGGATTTCTTGATAAGTGGTATAGTTGCAGCCCAAGCGGGAACAGGTGTCGTAAGCATCCCAGCCCTTTTCCGTGCAGGTGGCGGCTTGCGCGTCATGACGCACCAAATTATGGTTCAGCGCGGGGATTTCTTGATAAGTGGTATAGTTGCAGCGGGAGCAGGTGTCGTAAGCATCCCAGCCCTTTTCCGTGCAGGTGGGGGCTTGCGCTTCATGCGGCACCAAATCATGTTTCAGTGCGGGGATTTCTTGATAAGTGGTATAGTTGCAGCCGAGACGGCCGCAGATGTCGTAAGCGTCCCAGCCAATTTCCGTACAGGTGGGGGCTTTTGCATAGGTATGCACCAGATCATGGTTATTTGGGTCTTTTTCGCCGTATTTCCCACCACACACCTCACAGATCGCTTTGGCGCTGCAGGTTGCTGTGCCACCGGTACAGCTTGCAGTATCAACTTCGGGGCAGCGCGTGCAGCTGCGGGTGTGCGTGCCGTTGCCGTTAATAGGCGACCACTCGCCCCAGTCGTGACCGCCGTAGTAACTCCCTCCGCAAATATAGCACATTCCCAGACTGGTGCAGTCCGCGTAGCCGCCGCTGCAGCTTCCAGTCTCTTCTGCGTTGCAGCGCTTGCATCTGCGGGTGTGCGTGCCGTTGCTGGCGTAGTTAGGCGTCCACGCGCCCCAGTCGTGACCGAGAATGCCGTATTCCGCGCCGCATTTTTCACAGGTTTTGCCTGTGGTGCAGGTGGGAGTTTCGGTGCCGCCGGTATGTACCTGTAAAAGCGTAACATTGCCATCGTTGTGGCAGTTCTGGCATGCATCTACACAAACCTTATGATAGGTCGAATCATATTTTTCGTATCTGCGGACCTCACGTTCTTCCCTAATCCCACAGCGTGAGCAGTACACCGGGACTGTTTCTGCCGCCGCTTTTAACACGATCCCCGGTATCAGGCACACCATTGCCAGCACCGTCAAACACCCGATCAGCCATTTTTTCATGTTGCTCCCTCCTTGTCATCAAACCTTGTTATCCTTTCAGATCAAACTGCACGGACAGCGATGCAAGCACGGCATCTACCACCTTCCGCGCCTGGGCAAGCATATCGATCTCCGCCACAAAAGCGATGACCTGCTCGCGCTCCTGCGCGGGGACCTGCAGCGCACTCAGACTCATGCTCAGATAGCGCCGTATTTTGCGCTCCAGCGTAAAGTAGGGGTCGCACCGCCGTGCCATGTAGCCGCGCATCATGCCAGCCGTGCCCAGCTCCATCTCGTAGAAATCGCACTCGGCGCACCCGGGCAGATACGCGCTGAACGCCGCCTGCAGCTCGGCCGTAGTGCTGCGGTGGATGATCTCCGCCGTGGCGGGGAAGGTGTACGCTTCCACATAGATATCCCGCAGGTTCTCGCTCAGCTCGGTCATCGCCAGCTGCAAAGCCGTTTCCACCGCGTAGAGGTACACCGGCGAGGGGGCGTTTGCCGCCAGCGGCCTTACCGCGCCGAACTGCCTGCTGAACATCATGCCGATCAGCTCGGTCAGCACACCGTCCTTGGTGCGGAAAATATTCTGGAACGACCCGGCAGAAACATCTGCTTCCTTTAAAATTTCTGCCACCTTGGTGTTCGTGTAGCCTTTTTCCAGAAAAAGCCGGACACAGGCGGTCAGGATCCGCCGTTTTGCTTCCTTGCTGTCGTATCTGCGCGCCATTGGAAATCATCCTTTTCTATGATTAGTTTCTGACCCAATTATATATTGATCTTAGAATTGCGTCAAGTAAACTTTTAAGGGCGTATTTTGGGCAGTTTGACGAGGGAGAGCTTTCTGCGGGTGCGCATCCGGGCAAAACAAAGCGCAATGGACATTGCTGTTATCCGCTGCCGCAGCCAGACAGCGCGCGGCAGCAAAAAAGAGGCCACCGATCGGGGTGACCTCTTTTCAGCATATTTTCAGCGTAAATCCCGCCGCAGGCGAACCCACCATCTCCATGACGGCTCTTTGGGAGTTGCTCTTTGCGTAAGATAGCAAAATAAATCTTATTTCTGACAGAAAGAGCCGAACCCGTGCAACGAGTCCGGCCCTTTCTGTGCTTTGGTTGGATCTTAAGCAAAGTTATGGTAAATGAAGAAGTTGGCTTTGGGAGTTTACAGCAGGCTCAGTGCTTCCTCGTCTGCCACAAGGATGCAGTCCGGATGCAGCTGCAGGATGCTGCCGGGGCAGGCAGGGGTCACAGGGCCGGTCACGGCGTCCTTGACGGCCTGTGCCTTGGCTTTACCGTTGGCTACCACCAGCACCTTGCGTGCCTGCATGATGGTCTTGATGCCCATGGTGTATGCCTGTTTGGGGACAAGGGCCTCGTTGCCGTCAAAGAAGCGCTTGTTGGCTTCGATGGTAGTGGGTGCAAGGTCGATGCAGTGGGTCTCCAGCTCAAAGGCTTCGCCCGGCTCATTGAAGCCGATATGACCATTGGGGCCGATGCCCAGCAGCTGCAGGTCGATGCCGCCCAGCTTGTGGATGATACCGTTGTAACGGGCACACTCGGCGGCGGTGTCCAGATTGGTGCCGTCCGGCAGGTTGGTCTTGGCCGGGTCGATATTCACCTTGCTGAACAGGTTCTCATTCATGAAATACCAGTAGCTCTGGGGGTGCTCCTTGGTCAGGCCGCGGTACTCATCCAGATTGACAGTAGTGACCTCGGAGAAATCCAAATCGCCTTTGTTGTACCAGTCCACCAGTTGGGCATAAGTGCCCACCGGGGTGCCGCCGGTCGCAAGACCCAGTACACAGTCCGGCTTCATAATGACCTGTGCCGAAATGATATTGGCTGCCTTGCGGGACATATCCGCATAATCTTTTGCACGAATGATCTTCATTACAAACGACCTCACTTATCATTTTTTTTTGCCGCTCTGCACGGGCTGCGCAGAGCACTTCTGCGTTTAGTTTATCACATTTCGCAGACAAGCGCCAGTCATCCCGGCCATCTTTTCGGTGTGTTTGCACAAAAAGATGCAAAGCCCCGCCGTTTGGGCCGGCATTTCCGGTCACGAACGCGCAAAAACGCCGCCGGGCGTTTCCACACCGGCGGCGCTGCATGTTGAAAGATCAGTTCCCGCTGCACAGGCCGCAGGCGGCACAGGCGGCGGGGGTGGCGGCACAGCCGCCAAGGGCGGTCTCGCGCAGCTCGGCGGGCAGGCGCTTGCCCACGGCGTACATGGCCTCCAGCATCTGGTCGAAGGGGATCAGCTGGCGGATGCCGCTCAGGGACAGTTCTGCTGCAATGAGGGCGTTGGCCACACCGGCGGCGTTGCGGTTCTGGCAGGGGTACTCCACCAGCCCGCCTACGGGGTCGCACACAAGGCCCAGCATGTTCATCAGCACGGTGGAAGCTGCATCCAGACACTGCTGCGGGTTGCCGCCCATCAGCTCCACGGCGGCAGAAGCAGCCATGGCAGACGCAATGCCCACCTCGGCCTGACAGCCGCCCACGGCACCGGCCACGGTGGCGTTGCGCATGGCAAGATAGCCCACGGCACCGGCGTTGAACAGGGCATCCACGATGCGCTGGTCGGAGATGCGGTAGCACTCCTGCAGGGCCAGCATCATGCCCGGCACCACGCCTGCAGAGCCTGCGGTGGGTGCAGCCACGATCAGGCCCATGGAAGCGTTCACTTCCAGCACGGCCATGGCGTAGGTCATGGCCTTCTGCAGCACGTCGCCGCAGATGTTTTTCTTCTTATTATAATGTGTTTCCAGCTTTTTGGCCTCGCCGCCGATCAGGCCGCCCATGGATTTGATGGGCTTTTTCAGCGGCTGGGTGGCAGAAGCGTGCATGATCTCCCATGCCTTTGCCATGCGGTGGTCCACAGCATCCCGGGGCGTTTCGCCCAGCAGGCATTCCCGCTGGCGCATCACTTCCGAAATGGGCAGTTGGTTTTCCTCGCACAGGTCCAGCAGCTCCTTGGCGGACTTGAAATCCATGTTCATCGCTTGTCCCTCCTTACGGCTGCACGACCATTACATCGTTGATGTTCGGGTTTGCCAGCAGCAGCTGATCCACACCCTCGGGCAGGCGCTCATCCGACTCCACGATGGTGTAAGCCGTGTGCCCCTTTTCCTCGCGGAACAGACGCATGAACGCGATGTTCACGCTGCGGTCGCTGAGGATCTTGGTGATGTGGGCCACCACGCCGGGCTTGTCCTTCTGCACCACGATGAGGGCATTGTACTCGCCGGTAAAGTCCACCTCCACGCCGTTGATCCGCACGATGCGCACCTTGCCGCCGCCCAGAGACTCGCCGCGCACGGTCATCACCTGACCGGCCGCATTCTCCATGCGGATATCCACCGTGTTGGGGTGGATGTCGGTCTCCACCTCATTGGGGGTGAAGCTGTAGCCAAGGCCGCGGTCGGTGGCAATGGCAAAGGAATCCCGGATGCGGGTATCATCGGCCGAAAAGCCCATGATGCCGCCCAGCAGGGCGCGGTCGGTACCGTGGCCGTGGTAGGTCTTGGCAAAGGAGCCGTAGAGGGTAAAGTCCGCCCGCTTCAGCGGCGGGGCGATCATCTTCTGTGCCAGAAAGGCGATGATCTCCGCGCCTGCGGTGTGGGAGCTGGAAGGGCCGATCATGTTCGGGCCCAGAACATCAAAAACACTGATAAATGCCATGGGGTGTCACTCCTGTCAGGTCAAGAACCGCGCCGCGCATCAGACACTTGCGCTGCTCTTGTTGATGAACTTCTGGTAGATGGTCTCCACAATCACGCCGATGGCGTTGTCGCCGGAGACGTTGCAGGCAGTGCCGAAGGAATCCTGAGTGATGTACAGAGCCACCATGATGGCGCAGATGGGGCCATTGGGGTCACCGGCCTCAGCGCCAAAGATCATGTACAGGAAGGGCAGAGCGGTCATGATGGAGCCGCCGGGAGCACCGGGAGAAGCCACCATGGCAACGCCCAGCGTCATGATGAAGGGCACCACGGTAGCAAGGCTGATGGGCAGCTGGTTCATCAGGCAGACGGCAGTTGCGCAGGCGGTAATGGTGATCATGGAGCCTGCCATGTGGATGTTGGCGCACAGAGGCACCACGAAGTTGCGGATCTGCTCGCTCACGCCGTCAGCCGCAGCGCACTGCAGGTTGACCGGGATGGTGGCTGCATTGACCGGGATGGTGGCTGCAGAGGACTGAGTGCCCAGAGCGGTGGTGTAGCCGGGGATCTGGTTGCGGATCATCTTGAAGGGGCTCTTGTGGCTCACAGCGCCTGCAACGCAGAACTGCAGGAAGATGCAGACCAGATGCATGATGATGACCACCAGGAACACCTTCCACAGGATGCCCAGAATGGCGTAGGTCTTGCCGGACTTGGTCATGTCGATGAAGGTACCGCAGACGTACAGGGGCAGCAGCGGGATGATGACGCTGTGCAGCACCTGATCGATGATGCCGGAGAAGTCCTTCATGCCATTATAAAGTGTATCACCGATGGTCTTGCCGCGCAAGGTGGACATGCACAGGCCCAGCACGAAGGCCAGCACCACGGCAGACAGGGTGTCCAGCAGCGGAGGGATGGAGATGGAGATGTAGCTGGCCAGAGAGTTGTCAGCCGTGGCGGCGATCTGTTCCAGAGCGCCTTCGCTCATGAAGCTGGGGAACAGGCTTGCGGACACCAGATAGGATGCCGAACCCGCGATCAGGGTGGAGCCGTAGGCCAGAGCCACCGTGATGAGCAGCAGCTTGCCTGCGCCGCTCTTCAGGTCGGCAATGCCCATGGTGACGTAGGCCACGATCATCAGCGGGATGATGAACTTCAGGAACGAGCTGAAGATGCTGGATGCCGTGACGACGACCCGGCAGAACCACACCGGGAAGAACTGGCCGATGATGATGCCCAGCACGATGGCGATGAGCAGCTTCGGCAGCAGTCCGAGCTTGAATTTTTTCTTTTCCATAAGAATAAAATCCTCCTTTTCCTATCCTGACCTTTGTGCGGCACCTGACAGCGCTCTCTCCGCCGCAGCCCGCACGGCCAGCCTTTCACGAAACGTCAAATTTTCACTTGACGTGTTGACACATTTAGTTTAACATAGACATATGCATGATTCAAATTCATAAAAATAAAGTTATGGTTTAAAAATCTTAATAGCAAGGGAGCTTTGCCATGGAAGTGCGCCAGCTGAACACCCTGATCCGTGCCGCCCAGTTCCAGAGCTTTTCCAAGGCAGCGGAAAGTCTGGGCTATTCCCAGTCTGCCGTTACCGTGCAGATCAAAGCGCTGGAAGAAGAGCTGGGTGTGCGCCTGTTCGACCGCATGGGCAAGCGGGTGATCCTGACCGCACAGGGCCAGTGCTTTCTGGAATACGCCAACAGCATTCTGGATACCATCCACAACGCCCGCCGCGCCCTGAGCGAGGATGCCGAGCTGGAGGGCTGCCTGCACATCGGCACGCTGGAATCTCTCTGCTTTTTCCGTCTGCCCGGCCTGATGCATCAGTTCCGGGTGGAACACCCCAAAGTCAGCCTTCGGGTCACTACCGGCTCCCCGGAAGAGCTGATTGAAAAGATGGAGCGCGGCGAGGTGGACCTCATCTGCATTCTGGACGAGCCGCGCTACTCCAACAGCTGGCACAAATGCAACGAGATCCCGGAAGAAGTGGTGTTCGTGGCTTCCCCGGACATCGACCTCGGCCACCCCGGCCCGTACCGGGTGGCAGAGCTTCTGGACAAGCCCTTCTTCCTCACCGAACGCAACGCCAACTACCGCCGCACCTTTGACCGGTTTCTGGCTTCCCGCCAGATCGAGCTGACCCCCAGCCTTGAGATCAGCGATACCTCCTTTATCATCAAGATGCTGGAGCGCTCCTCCGGCATTTCCCTGCTGCCGCGCTTCGCTGTGGCCGAGCCTGCGTCCAGAGGAGATCTGCGCATTCTGGAGGTGTCAGACTTCCGGCTGACCATGTACCGCCAGATGTTCTACCACAAGGATAAATGCTGCACCCGGGAAATGGACGCCTTCATCCAGCTGGCCTCCGGGCCGGATCTTCCGCTTTTATAATACAGATAATACAGAAAGCAGCAGACCCCCGGGCGGTAAACCGCCCGGGGGTCTGCTGTGCTGAGGAGATCTCAGGAATTTGCAAAGCATTGCGCAGACTGTGTGCAGGCACAGCCCCGCAGATGAGGATGATCAGGCAAAGAAGGAGATGACCAGTGCTACCAGGAAGCCCACACCGCCAACCAGAGTTTCCATGATGGTCCAGGTCTTGAGGGTGGTCTTTTCGTCCATGCCCACAAGGCTCTTCACCAGCCAGAAGCCGGAGTCGTTGAAGTGGGAGCAGACGGTGGAACCGCCTGCAATGGCAGCGGTGACGCAGGCAAGGTACAGCGGGCTCAGCGCGCTGAGGCCGGGCATGGCGGAGATGATGCCTGCTGCCATGGTCATAGCCACGGTAGAAGAGCCGACCGAGATGCGCACCAGAGCAGCCACGATGAAGGCCACCAGAACCAGCGGCAGGCTTGCGTTTGCCACGGCGTTGCCGATGACATCGCCCAAGCCGGAGTTCTGCAGCATATAGCGCAGCACGCCGCCGCAGGCAGTGACCAGCAGGATCATGCCGGTTGGCTCCAGAGACTTGGTCATGATCTTTTCCAGCTGGGCGTTGTTATAGCCGTGACGGGTGCCCAGCAGGTACATAGCAGCGATGGTAGCCAGCAGCAGAGCCATGAAGGGCTCGCCGAGGAAGGCCAGAACGGGCTGGATGCCTGCCAGTGCGGGCAC
>ONZV01001626.1_pt1 | contig 9951 bp, 7 predicted proteins | sample 1671561 | NCBI WGS metagenome assembly ONZV01 (sample SAMN06348169, study PRJEB24527) | human gut metagenome | reverse complement strand
AGCCCCATCAGGAACACTTCACCGTTTTCGGTGGTCACTTTCACGTTGGACGATTTCACCAGGTCGCTGGTTAAGAGCTGCGAACGCACTTTGGTGGTGATCCACGTATCGTTAGATGCTTCGCCCAGACCAATCGGCTGGCCCTGACGAATCTCGTTATACACTTCGTTGGCACCGTCTACGCCCATCGCAATTTGTTTAGCGCGAGCCGAAAGTTCAGCGTTTGGTGACTGCCCAACCAGCAGCACTTTGCCCTGATACGCCGTGACATTAATACGGGTTTCTTTCTTAATCTGTTCGTCTTTCGACAATGCGCTGTTTACGCGCACTTCCAGGGTACCATCGTCCACCTGGGTGCCGACACTGCGTGGGTCAGTTGCGGCTTTGGTACCTACAGCAGCGGTACCCACTACGGCAGCGGCAACACAACCTTGCAACAGCAGCGCGGAAAGAAGGACTGCGATTGGCGATAATGCCTTCATGTATTCTCCTTAAACATCCTGGTGAGGGAAAAGCGTGTTATCGATCAGATCGCACAGGCAATTTACCGTCAGCATATGCATTTCCTGAATGCGAGCACTACGATGCGAAGGAATGCGGATCTCCACATCCTGTGGCCCTAACAAACCTGCAAGTTCGCCGCCGTCATAGCCGGTCAATGCCACAATGGTCATATCACGCGTAACGGCGGCTTCAACTGCTTTAACAATATCGCGGCTGTTGCCACGGGTGGAAATGGCTAACAATACATCTCCCGCATGACCCAGCGCCCGCACCTGTTTTGCATACACTTCATCATGTAAGCGATCGTTGGCAATCGCCGTTAAGACAACATTATCAGTATTTAGTGCAATGGCAGGTAAGCTGGGCCGCTCCGTTTCGAAACGGTTGATCATGCTGGCAGCAAAATGCTGTGCATTGGCAGCGGAAGTTCCATTACCACAACAGAGGATTTTGTTGCCATTGAGCAGAGACTGAACCAGCGTCATGGCTGCACGGGAGATGGCATCCGGAAGCGCCTCTGCCGCCGCAATTTGAGTTTGAATGCTTTCAGTGAAGCAAGCTTTAATTCTTTCTTGCACGCTAATCCTTAAACCTTAATTATGAGTGGTCATTAAAGGCATCCTTAATCCACTCAACCTCATTCCCGGTGAAGGCTACCACATCGAACCGGCAATCCACAGTATCAAAACTCCCATTATGACGCGCGAGCCACAAGCGGGCAGTCTGTAATAATTTGTGTTGTTTGCTGCGGGTCACACTGGCTGCCGCGCCGCCATAAAGCGCAGAGCGGCGGTAACGCACCTCGACAAAAACGGTGATCCGGCCTTCACGCATTATCAGATCGATCTCGCCGCCACGCTCGTTCACGTTAGCGGCGATAAACCGCAGTCCTTTGCCTTCCAGCCAGCGACGCGCTTGTGCTTCCCACGCATCGCCGGTCTGTTTGGTGGTTAACTGGCGGGGACTACCTGACCTTGTTGGTACTGTAGCCATGATAACTTCCTGTTAATCACGCAATCCGGGTTAGCCGTCAGACTTCCGGTATTACCGTTGATTTCAAAACCCTGAACCTGGCGCATTTGTGAGAAATGATTTGCCAACGACCAGGCATCGACGCCCATCGCATACATGCGAGCCAGCGAATAATCGTTGTTCACCGCACTGAGCGCCTGCTGCATTAACGGCAGATTACCGCCTGCCAGCATCGGGATTTCGCTGTACTGCAAGCCTTCCATCTCCAGACGGAAATCCGGGCCTGCGATGCCTTGTGCGCTGCGGGAACTGGCGTACAGCGTTGCACCGCTCTGGCTACCGTTACGCATGGCGATCATCGGTTTGATAAAAGCGATTTCACCCGGCGTTGCCACAATGTACACCGCATCGACACGACCGCCATTATTGGTGAACTGGTCATCGGTTGGCGTGGTTTGCAGCGTTGGATTGTTGGTCGTCATGCCGGAGTCGGTTGTCGCTCTGAGAGTAATCGGGCTACCCGTTAAAGCAATACCAGAACCGCCGTTAACACCCGCGCGTAATTCGCTGGTGGAACCAAATTTTTGTTGCAGAACGGTGCCGCCACCCAGTTTCTGCCACTCTTGCGCAAACGCATTGGCTACGCGATCGCCCAATGAACTGCGTGGGATCAGCACCAGCGGCGCTTGTTTACCCTGGTCACGAATATGACGCGCTGCATCGCGCGCTTCGTCTTCCGGTGAAAGCGCGAAGTAACAAATATTGACGCGATTTTCGATATTCTCCGGCTGGTTCAGTGCCAGTACGTTCAGCGGAGTGTTGCTCTTCAGCAACTCTTCAACGTTATTTTTCAGCAACGGACCGATCACAATACTCGCGCCATCCTGCTGAACCTGGCTTAAGATCTGGCTAAGTGGTTGTGATGAGGTATCGTAGATTTTCAGCTCTGCGGATGGATTTGCGGGTGCGCTTACCGCTGCGGTGCTTGTCGCCGGGGCGCTTACAGGCACCGGCTGGGCTGCAGGCTGTTCACCGGTCAGATCGCTAACCGAGGCTTGTGCCGGGCTGGCAACGCCATCCACGGTTTGCGGCTGAGGTTGTTCAGCTACGTCTGCGGCAGGTGCGGCAGCTACCTGAGCTGCCACTGGCTGAGTGCCGATATTTTTCGCCGCTTCAAAGCCTTGCTGAATAGTGCGACCAAATACCGCTGCCTGGCCATTCAGTGGCAACAGCAGGGCGATTTTGTTGGTCGATGCGGGTTTAAACGCTTTTACGTTAACCAACTGCGTTGGCAGCATTTTCGCGCCCGGGTTGTTCGGATAACGTTTCTGCCAGTCGGCGATCCCGGCTTTCATCATGTCGGGATCGTTACGGTTATCAAACCAGATGCGCTGCAGATCCAACCAGCCTTGCAGAATATTTTCGTCGGCATTGATCACCAGCGTATTCGCCTGTTCCTGAGTCATGGAGGAGAGCGCCTGCCAGGTGGCGTCAATATTCTGCTGCTTTTCTTTCGCGCCGAGCAGCGGTTCCTGAGCAATTAACGCGCGCAGTAAATCAATGGAAGGACGCCCCTGGCTGGCATCGATTTTTGCCTGCCAGTAACGCGCTTGCTGGTTTTGTTCTAAATCTGCAGGTGTGATTTTCGCCAGCAAGTTTTGCGCGCCAGCAAAATCTTTCTGCGCCAGTTTAATCTCTGCCGCCAGCAGTGTTTTCTCGCGACGCTGAGAATCGTTCAGTTCTTGCGGTAGTTGGTTAAACAACTCCACCGCCTGTCCGGTTTTACCTTCTTTCACCAGTGCACGAATGGCGAGTAATTGCCAGTTGATCCTGGTATCATCAGAACTTTGCTGCATCTGTTGCAGGTAAAAGGCAGAATCAGCCTGCGCCGTGCCCTGCATATAAGCAGTGGACTGATCGGGAGTATGGGTGCCACAACCGGCGAAAATCAGGGCTGCCAGAACAACAGGCAGACAACGCGCGGCTTTCAAACGAGAAAATGTTGAGGGTACCATAATGTATCCAGTGATATTTTTTTTACGCAATGCTCAATATTAAATCGGCAATACGGACGACACAATGAAACAACACCAATCGGCGGATAATTCTCAGGGCCAGCTTTACATTGTACCGACGCCAATCGGCAATCTGGCGGATATCACCCAGCGTGCGTTGGAGGTATTACAGGCCGTTGATCTGATTGCCGCCGAGGATACGCGTCACACCGGTTTATTGCTGCAACATTTTGGGATTAATGCTCGGTTGTTTGCGCTGCACGACCATAACGAACAACAAAAAGCCGAAACGCTGCTGGCGAAGCTGCAAGAGGGGCAAAACATTGCGCTGGTTTCCGATGCCGGAACGCCGCTAATTAACGATCCTGGCTACCATCTGGTGCGTACCTGCCGTGAAGCGGGGATTCGCGTGGTGCCGCTACCCGGGCCGTGTGCTGCTATCACTGCGTTAAGCGCCGCGGGTTTACCATCCGATCGTTTTTGTTATGAAGGCTTTTTACCTGCCAAATCAAAAGGCCGCCGTGATGCGCTAAAAGCCATTGAAGCGGAGCCGCGCACGCTGATTTTTTATGAATCTACCCACCGTCTGTTAGATAGCCTGGAAGATATCGTTGCGGTATTAGGCGAATCCCGCTACGTCGTTCTGGCGCGTGAGCTGACCAAAACCTGGGAAACCATTCACGGCGCGCCCGTTGGCGAGCTGCTGGCGTGGGTCAAAGAAGATGAAAACCGTCGCAAAGGCGAAATGGTACTGATTGTCGAAGGCCATAAAGCACAGGAAGAAGACTTACCCGCCGATGCCCTGCGCACGCTGGCGCTGCTACAGGCAGAACTGCCGCTGAAAAAAGCGGCGGCGCTGGCCGCAGAAATTCACGGCGTGAAGAAAAATGCGCTGTATAAGTATGCGCTGGAGCAGCAGGGGTAACAGTGCCGAAGCGTTGCGTTAATCAAAACGCAACGTCTTCTTTTACCGCACGATGACGGTAATGGTGGCTGTGCCCTGAAATTTTCCTGTTTCCAGCTCACCACCGACCAGATTAACTGGCCAGGCGCGCATATTGACGGTGCCATGCCCGGAAGGATCAACGGGAAGGATACCGTTCTGAAAAGGAATATTTGCAACTCCGCCGCCGAGATTTTCAATACGAATACCGACATCGGGCACATTGTCTGAACTTCTTCGCCTGGCGACCAGGTTGTACTGGTCTACTACCCCAGTTGTACCGTCGATGCGCATTTGCAACGAGTTTTTAATCTTTGAAGTATCACCACAGTCATAAGTGATATCAAAGTCTACTGGAGTAAAACCGTCTGGCATGGCATTGCGGGTGGTAAACTTCTGACCATTGATGAATCCAAAATTAACCTTAATAACATCGCCCTGATTAATTTTGCACGACTGTGGGGCGGTGAGATTTCCCTGAATCGATAACTTGACTAAATCATGGAAGTCACCTGTAGACGGGCTTCCCATTCCATCGACCCACGCGCCTTTAATGACGGCAATATCCGTTTTCGGAATGGTCATCGAGCCGAGAAATGGCTTGGTGACATACAGGGTAAAGGTGGTGTTCGCACCAATATTAACGGGTCCATAACGAGACGTATCACCCTGGCAAACACCCGTTTGGGTTGCAGCAGAATATACCGTGTTGTTTTTTATCTGTGTGAATCGGGTGTTAACAGAGACAACCTGGTCGGTTGTGAGTCCTGGAATGTCGTTTGCCTGTAATGTGGTTTTAATATCCAGGCTGTCATTGAGTTTGTAATATCCTGTCTGATGTCCAGTGGTGGTAAGTACGGGGCTGACCATATAGACAAGTTTAACTGCCTTACCCGCAGAGCAGGAACAGGCGTATTGCCAGTTAGTGCTACTTAGCGTTGCAGAGGTAAACTCCCGTCCTGTCACGTTATCTGTCTGGTTCACCGTAACATCATCAACCACACTGCTGTAATTTGTCGCACCGCTAGTGCTGTCGGCTCCACACCCTCCTGAGGAGGCATAAGCGCAGGATGTGGATATCAACAAAAGACCTGTTATAAGAGGCGCTCTTTTCATTTTTTTATCCTTAATGGCACTGCGCTGTGCCTTGTAATACAGAGGTTGTAGGTTCTGAATCCGGTGTACTGAAAGCAAACTGACATTGTTGATCTGCCTGATTTCCCCAGCGTACAGTCCAGCTTTGTGATTTACTCGATATCCCAGAGAGATATAGTATGCCGCCCTCATCGACGATACTTTGTTGCCCCGTATCATCGTTGCTGGCAAGAGCGCCAAAGGGCAACGGTTTACCGTTGCGATCGCTGACTGTAACAAGTACGCGATAACCGATATTGGCGTTGAAACGCGCCGCTACCATTGCACCTCTGTTGGGCACCACAAACTGTGTTGTTTGTTCAAGATCGACGTTATCGGGCAGCTGCGTAGTATCTACCGAGAGACGGTTTTCCTGATAAGTTGTGAGATAAGGAACCACTGCATAGCCAAAAGGATCGGTAGCAATCCCCGGATAGTTTTGTATCCTCACGCCAGATGCTCCGTTAGCATCGATAAGCGCAAAAGCGTTGCCCAGATATTGCGAGAGCGTCACGCCATGAGGATGGATAACCACGCCGCCGGTAACGCCGTAATTGTATTGGCTGCTGTCATTACCGTAGCTGTATCCGGCACTGAAGGTGCCATAAGGTGAACGGTAACTGGCGTTCAGGCTACTGTTATGGTTGTTATCGTCATCCAGACTTTGTTCCAGGCTATAGCTCAGGCGACCATCATCCAGCAGTGAGCCATCAAGACGCATTTCATGTTGGGTTGGGCGATCTTTCTGGCTGGTCATCTGATAGGAAACCCGGCTACGCGGTAACCAGCGTTCTAACGGAATACTGAGATTCAAAGAGAGTGCGCGGTCATTATTTTGATCAGTGTAGCGGCTGTATTGATAATTCAGGCTGTAACCAACTCCCCATTGCTGGCCGGAAACCCCAACAGAGATATTCCTGTTTTTATCGTTATTGCCCCAATAGTCTTGCTGCGAACCGGAGGCATACAGACTTACCCCATCAAATATTGTCTGGCTGATGTTGAATTGAATTTCACTTTTTTGGCGACTGTTATAGTCCCAATTGCGGGTATTGGCTTCATTAAAACTAAAATAGCCATCGTTGGTATAGCGATAGTAGCTGACAGCGATATTGGTGTTGGTTTCCGGGATATCTTTGATGTACTGCGTACGCCATTGATAGCCATGAAAAGAGTGCTGGTTATCGAATTGGGTGTCAGCTCTGTTGATATCCATCGACAACGCGCCCAGTGCGCCAAGTGTGCCGCCGATACCGATCCCCAGCGCATAATAATCTTCAGAACCGAGCAGGCCGCCATACAGCGTAAAAGTATTATTCAAACCATATATTGCCGTGGCTTCAGCAAATTCGGGTTCCTTGCTATCACTGTTTGCATCAGCGCGATAGCGTCCAGCGGTCGCGCTATACTTTAGATGCCCAGGTCGCTGCATCATGGGTAATGAAGAATAAGGCTGGATAAAGCGACGTTGTGTACCGTCACTTTCTTCAATCGTGACTTCTAAATCGCCGCTGTTGGAAGAGGGGTAGAGATCGTTAATTTCAAAGGCACCCGCTGACACGTTGCTTTGATAGATCACATAACCATTTTGCCTGATAGTCACGATTGCACTACTGTTTGCGATACCGCGTACCGTTGGGGCAAATCCGCGCTGGCTGTTTGGCAACATATTATCGTCGGAAGCGAGTTGCACGCCAGTAAAGGTGTAGCTGGAAAAAATACTGCCGCTGGTGGCGCTTTCTCCCAGAAGCAACTGAGACTTCAACGCCTTGATATCACGTTGTAAATAACTACTGATGGTATTCCAGCTTGATGTCTGATCGTTGCGTGTCCATGTGGAATAGTTGCGTAATCGCCAGGGGCCAAAATTAGCACCATTTTGCATATTCAGGTACTGTCGTTGGCTACGATTGCCCTGGCGGTAACGGTTATCAGAACCTGTAAACGAGTAGTTGGTAAACAGCGTTGGTATACCATCGTCCCAACGAGAAGGGGAGACGTAACCTCTTGCATCACGGTACAGTGCAATTTGGGGAATGCTCAAATTAAGTTGCTGATGATTGAAATCAAATTCAGCAGCTGTACCGGGAATGATTTGTTCAAGCGAGTTGATCACGCTATCGTCATCTTTTTCAGCCAGCGCCGGGATTTCATCCACCTTAATACCCAGCTCACGTAGTTGTTCTACCGTAAACTGTGGCTGCAGAAGTTGCTCTGCATTGGCGGTAAATGTAATTTTTTTCTGTGAAACCTTCTTTTTATTCAGCCAGATATCAACCTGATAAGTTCCTGGTAGTTGTGCATATTTTTTTGAAAAACGCGACAGATCGGTTGTTTGCATACCACTTTTTGTGGTTTCCAGCATAATGGGGTCGAAATAATACTCTTCGGCGTTAGCGGTAGTGCAAAGCATGCCGCTGCCAGTGAGCACCATCGGCAAACAACGTTTGATGATGAGCGCCAACTGTTTCGGTGTGCGTTTATGTCCCTGGTGGTGTCGTTGTGGCATTCCCTGATGACCTGTGTTTTTATATTTTTTATTGCAGTGGACGAGTTTCTGTCCCGGAACTGCCGCCATAATCATTGATCGCAGCCCATTTCACGTTCTTTCCGCCAGATGCAGGAAGTGGTAACTGTTTATGTTCTCCGGGCGCGATATATTCAATTTTGCTTGTGAGATCGGTTTTATCGACTGCCAGTCCGGCAAATACGACGTAATATTCAGTTGGGTTATATATATTGAGTGAATGGTCACTACGTTTAAATTCCAGTGATTTCCACGCATCGTTTACCCGTCCCTTCAGGTGTGCGGGGCGATAAAACATTTTGATCCGTGTTTTAAATACCAGCGTCAACTCGTTAGCATTAACATCATCTGATTTTTTCTTTGCTGGAATGGCACGAACATTAATGTAGAACAGCGACTCTTTATTTTCAGGCAGGTTATCAGCTGTTTTAATAATTCGCAGTGATGAGTCATCGCCAGCCTCAAGACGAAATAGCGGTGGGGTTATAATAAATGGGGCACGGCTTTTACCATCTATATTATCTACCCATGATTGCAGTAAATAAGGCGTTTCTGCGACTTTGTTTGCGACAGGTAACGCAGCCTCTTTGCGGCTGGCATCATAGATCACTCGCGTTCGCTGTAAAACGATTCCTCCTGCAAGCGCCTGGCCAATACAGAAGCTACACAACAAGGTTAATATCACCGCGAATGTTCGTTTTGACATAGTTATTTTTCAACCTGATACAACGAGAAAGAGGAAGGAAAAGGGCGTTATCTGACAGGTCAGATAACGCCCTAACGTATTAACGGTAATCCAGCGTTACGTTAACGATAGCGTCTGCTTCCCCTGGGGTGATTTCTGATGGAACTACGGTTGATACGTAGTAAGCGATGAGGTCAACATTGACAATACCATTGGATTCCGCCGGGATCTGATAAACCGTGTTATCATTGCCCATAGCATTCAGTGGCATAATGTTTCCGCTTTCCGCATCGTCAATACGGATACCCACACCTGTTGCCGCTATGCCAGCAAAAGAGCCTACTTTTGCCAGATTAGGGAAGTTAGGGACGGTGCCATTATCTCGCGTTTCCAGCCATAGACGGAAAGACGCTTCAACGTTGCCGTTATCGTGCTCCCACCCAGTCATTGGGCAGTTAACTAAAGGAATAGTGAATGGAATTTTTGGGCTACGCTCGCCAATATTACGAAACTGTTCGGCATTATAGTGACCAAGAGCAACTTCAATTTTCTTATCAGAGTCATTGATTTCACAAGCGGATTTTAAAATCTCGCCATCAAAAACTATTTCACCATCGGTTGCAGCGGCATTACCTGCGAAAAGCGCAAGTAAGCCCGCAATAGCTGTTTTTGTAACTTTATTCATATATAACCTTATCCTTGTAACAAGTACATAATCATATTTAATGTGAATATATGTTCAACATCTTTAAAGATTATACAGGCAGAAATATTTCATTGAACATTAAATAGACTGAACTTTAAGATTATATTTATATGCAAATATTTGATATTTTCATTATATTGATATCAATTTTCTATGTATTCAAAAGAGTATAAATGCCTGACTTTGCTGCGCCAGGGGGCGAGTCAGAATACGAGGTGATTTATTAATAGAACAAGTTATATGTATATCTAAAATTAAATTGTTGAACATAACTCCTTTTGCTATCGGCGTTATGTTCAACCCAGTCAAATGTTATTTAATATAATGCGTGACTGTTACATAAGTTAATTTAAACATTTTGAGCAAATTTTTCATCTGGTTAGGTGTTAATTAAACAAATAAAGTTACTGTGCAGCCATAAAAATGAAGCCGGGATAGCGGTAGAGACTTTAGCCGTGAGAAAAC
>ONZV01001595.1_pt1 | contig 10138 bp, 10 predicted proteins | sample 1671561 | NCBI WGS metagenome assembly ONZV01 (sample SAMN06348169, study PRJEB24527) | human gut metagenome | reverse complement strand
CAAAAGTAGGTGAAACCGTAAAGGTTGTTAAGCTTCACGGTGAGGGCGCTGTCAAACGCAGAATTATGGATATGGGCATCACAAAGGGTGTTGAAATTTACATCAGAAAAGTTGCTCCGCTCGGAGATCCGATTGAAATTACTGTAAGAAATTATGAACTTTCGCTCAGAAAAGCCGATGCTGAAATGATTGAAGTTGAGTAATTTATACTTATAAATCCTACGGGAGAAATCCCGTATTTTTATAACATTACGGTTAGCTTTTGCTAATCTAAGAGAGGATAACTGATATATGGAAATTAAAATTGCTCTTGCAGGTAACCCTAACTGCGGTAAGACAACTTTGTTTAACGCACTCACGGGTTCTAATCAGTTTGTCGGTAACTGGCCCGGCGTAACTGTTGAGAAAAAAGAGGGTAAGCTCAAAAAGCACAAGGATGTTACAATCATGGACTTGCCCGGTATCTATTCACTTTCACCTTATACTCTTGAAGAGGTTGTTGCCCGTAACTATCTTGTCGGTGAACGCCCCGATGCGATTCTCAACCTTATTGACGGTACAAACCTTGAAAGAAACCTTTACCTCACAACACAGCTTACAGAACTCGGTATCCCTGTTGTTGTGGCAATCAATATGATTGACCTTGTTAAGAAGAACGGCGACTCAATCAACATTGATGAGCTTTCAAGACAGCTTGGTTGTAAGGTTGTTGAAATTTCGGCTCTTAAAGGCACAGGCATTATGGAAGCTGCCGAGGCCGCAATCAAAGCCGCAGGCTCAACAAAGACAATTCCCATGCACAGCTTTAACGGTGTTGTTGAACACGCAATCGCTCACATTGAAGAGGCAGCTGTTCACAATATGCCAGAGGAACAGCAGCGTTGGTACGCTATCAAGATTTTTGAGCGTGACGACAAGGTTCTTGCAAAGCTTGACATTCCGCAGAATGTTATTGACCACATTGAAAAAGATATTCAGGCGGCTGAAAAAGAGCTTGATGATGACGCAGAGAGTATCATCACTAATGAGAGATACATCTACATTGCCTCAATCATCAAGAGCTGTTATAAGAAGAAAAACAAGGGTAAGCTTACAACATCGGACAAGATTGATAAGGTTGTAACCAACCGTTGGCTCGGTCTTCCGATTTTTGCGGTTATTATGTTCCTTGTTTACTACATCTCAATGCAGACAGTAGGTACTGCCGCAACGGACTGGGCAAATGACGGTCTTTTCGGTGACGGCTGGCACCTTTTCGGTATCGGTTCATCACAGGCTGCCGAGGCTGAAGAAACCTACGGCGATTCAGATGCAATTATCGAGGCATTCAATGCCCAGTACGGAAATGACGACATTGCCGAAGCTGTTGACCTTGAATCTGAAAATTATTCCGAAGATGCCGCTAAGGCTGCTCTTGCAGAACTCGTAAATCTCACACCTTCAGATGCAAGTGTTACATATTCTGTTCAGGATGAAGAAACTCTTGAAATTACAGAAACTCCCGACACTAAGAAATCTGATCTTGAAAAGGCTGTTTCAAACTACCTCAACACAGATTATAAAGAGGGTTACGGCGCTCCCGACGTCGCAACATACGGAATCTGGGTTCCCGGTATTCCAAAACTTATTGAGAACGGTCTTAACCAAATCAATTGTGCAGACTGGCTTCAGGGTCTTATCCTTGAAGGTATCGTAGCCGGTGTAGGTGCGGTTCTCGGCTTTGTTCCGCAGATGCTTGTACTCTTTATTCTCCTTGCTTTCCTCGAAAGCTGTGGTTATATGGCTCGTATCGCATTCGTACTCGACCGTATCTTCCGTAAGTTCGGTCTTTCGGGTAAGTCGTTTATCCCAATGCTTGTCGGCACAGGCTGCGGTGTTCCGGGTATCATGGCGTCCCGTACAATCGAGAATGAGCGTGACCGCCGTATGACTATTATGACAACAACATTCATTCCCTGCGGTGCTAAACAGCCGTTTATCGCTATGATTGCAGGTGCTATCTTCGGTGGTTCACCGTGGATTGCAACATCGGCTTACTTCATCGGTATGGCTGCAATCGTAGTTTCAGGTATTATGCTTAAAAAGACAAAAATGTTCTCAGGCGACCCCGCTCCGTTTGTAATGGAGCTTCCGGCTTATCATCTTCCGACAGTAGGCAACCTTCTCCGTTCAATGTGGGAGCGTGGCTGGTCATTCATCAAGAAAGCCGGCACAATCATTCTCCTTTCTACAATCCTTGTTTGGTTCACAACATACTTCGGATTTGTTGACGGTACATTCCGTATGCTCGGTGAGGACGAAATCGGCAACTCAATTCTTGCAGCAATCGGTAACGGTCTTGCATGGATTTTTGCACCGCTCGGCTGGGGCAACTGGCAGGCAACCGTTGCATCCATCACAGGTCTTGTTGCTAAGGAAAACATCGTTGGTACAATGGGTATCCTTTATCCGGGCGGATGGACAGAAATCGGCACCGCATTCACAGGACTCAGCGGTTTCTCGTTCCTTCTCTTCAACCTCCTCTGTGCTCCCTGCTTTGCCGCTATGGGTGCTATCAAGAGAGAGATGAACAACATCAAGTGGTTCTGGTTCGCAGTTGGTTACCAGTGTGTATTTGCTTATGTAATTGCATTTATGGTATTCCAGTTCGGTTCAATCTTTGCAGGCGGTCTTAATGTAATCGGTCTTATCTTTGCCGTTGCAGTATTTGCATTTATGATTTATATGCTCGTAAGACCTTACAAAGAGGCTACAACTCTTAAAGTTAAGCCGGCTAAGAAGTAATAAATTTATTGATTAACAATGGGAGGAATAAATATGTTGGAATGGTTAGCGGCTAATATCGGCACAATCATTGTTGCATTAATTGTTATTGCCGTGATTGCTTTTGTGGTTGCCCGTATGGTAAAAGACAAAAAAGAGGGCAAATCCTCCTGCGGTGCAAACTGTGCGCACTGTGCGTGTCACGGTGACTGCCATAATCATAAGTAAATGTTTTGTAGGGGGTACAGCTTTTTAGCTGTACCCCTTCTTGTTTGTTATTGAAATTATGAATTCGGTGTTGAAGAAATTTTACGGTGCAAAGTGTATTCAGAACTGTTCTGAATCGTAAAAAATAAAAGGAGAGATAAATATGGAGTATGTTTTTTACGGATTGCTTGCCGCGGCATTCATTGCGTTTGTGGTTCTCGTAATCAGAAGTTACAGGAAAAAGCTTGCAAGCGGATGTTGCGGTGCAAGTGACGAAAGCGTTAAGAAAAACAAGGTTGCAGATAAGGATAAGTCACATTATCCCTATGAAAAAACTCTTGTTGTTGACGGAATGGTCTGTAAAAACTGTTCCGCAAGAGTAGAAAACGCACTTAATTCAATTGACGGTGTGTGGGCGGAAGCCGATGTTTCTTCCGGCAGGGTTACGGTCAGAATGAAAAGAGAAATTGAGGATAAAGTCCTCAAAAAGACAGTTAACGATATAGGTGCATACACCGTTATGAAGGCGGAATAAGGTTTTTAGGAGCTTATGGCAGTATTGCAGAAAATTGACAATCCATATGGTATGATACAGACTGTTGAACACTGCGAATCGTTCAGCATATACCGTTCACAGGACATCACGGGCGATTGTGAGGTCACTGTGTACCCTGTATTTTCAGGCATTGAGCTTGTGTATTACGATGTTCATATGCAAAGTTGTGACATTGATCTTGCAAAGGGAAGAGAAATGCTCATCATTACGCATTGTCAGGGGGGCAGAATTGAGTTTGAATACAAAAACGGCGAATATCTTTACCTTGCGTCGGGTGATTTGTCGATACAGAAGAATACGGAGAACATCCGACACAGATATTGTCCGCTGAGCCACTACCACGGTGTGTCGGTTGCAATTGATATGAACCGTGTTCCGAGATGCTTTTCGTGTATTCTTGACGATGTTTTTGTCAGCCCCGAAGAGCTTGAAATGAAATTTTGTTCCGAAAAGCCGTACGCAATTATGCGTGAAAATATCAGCATTGAGCATATTTTTTCGGAACTTTATTCCGTTCCCGAAAATATCCGAAAGGGCTATCACAAGGTTAAGGTGCTTGAACTTCTTTTGTTTTTGAGCGGTCTTGAATACAAGGGTGAGAGTGAGGAAAGACGATATTTTTCACGCTCACAGGTTACCGCCGCAAAAGAGGCAAAAAAATATCTGCTTGCTCACCTTGACGAGCATATAACAATTACAGAGCTTGCCGATATGCTCGGCATCTCTTCAACTTCTCTTAAAATTTGCTTTAAGGGTGTCTACGGCGACACGATTAACGGCTACATAACGAACTGTAAAATGCAAAAGGCCGCTTCGCTTTTGAAAAACACCGACAAAAGTGTTCTTGAAATTGCGGGAATTGTCGGCTACAACAACGGCAGTAAGTTTGCGGGAGCGTTTAGAAAGGTGATGAACAAGTCGCCGAATGAGTACAGAAAATCGCTCGTCTGAACAGAGCCTTAAATGTCCGTAAAGAGCAGTAAAAAGACTTTGTAAGGTGCTATAATAACATTGTCGAAAAGATACGCCTATATTCTTTTCTGACGGACTGCGGAAATATCCGCAGAATATTTGATGATTACTTTGCCGGGTAATTATTCATAATATCTCTTCTCCTTTCAGGGACAGCGTTTGCTGTCCCTAAAATTTTACAAAAATTACCTGTCCGTTTGGAGCATAGAAAACCCTTTGAGAGCCGATAATAATATTGACCGATGGTATATTATTAACTGTAAGATAAAGACAACAAACAAGTCTTGCTTATGGGATCAAGTTAGCTAAAACTAACTAAAAGACAATTATCGGATAATCACTGTGGTGTATTTATTCAATTCTATTCAAATCATTCATTCAATTATTTAGAGGAAAAGATGTCAGAAGATTTAATTATCAAGCATTGTTCCCCAACGCTTGCAGGAATAAAAACGGCTAACCTTTTTAACTGTCCGTACTCATCACGGCTTGAGTGCGAATGTGATGTGAGAAAGCTGAATAAAATGTTCTGCAAAAAGGGAATAAAAGTTCTGCCACTGAAGTTCAGCAACGGAAAGGCTTTAATCTATATTTTTCGCCCGTCCAAGCTTGCTGTTGATTTGTCCGATGAATATGCGTGCAAGCTGCTTGAGTCGCAGGGGTATCATTCACACGATGCCGCACGCTGTATAAGGGAGCTTTGCCACCGACTTAAAGACTCAACAGAGTTCCCGCACGAAATCGGACTGTTCCTCGGTTATCCTCCCGAAGATGTCCGTGGCTTTATTCTTCATAAAGGAAATTGCTGTAAATATTCAGGTTGCTGGAAGGTTTATGGTAATGAAGAAAAAGCAGCCAAAGAGTTCGCCAAATTCAAAAAATGTTCTGACATCTATTACTCTAAGTGGTTACAGGGTACACCGATTCAAAAACTGACGGTTGCGTGTAACTGACTTAAAGTGTAATCAAGTACAAAAACTGAAAGGTGAGTATATAATATGAGTAAAGTAGCAGTAGTATTCTGGAGCGGTACAGGCAACACAGAGCAGATGGCGGAAGCCGTTGCCGAGGGTGCAAAGTCCGCAGGTGCAGAAGTTACTCTTGCGAATGTAAACGATTTTGATTCTTCATCGGTTGCCGATTTTGACGGCATTGCATTCGGTTGTCCTGCAATGGGTGCGGAGATTCTTGAAGACAGCGAATTTGAGCCTGTTTTCAATGAATGTGAAAGTGCATTAAACGGCAAAAGCATTGCCCTCTTCGGTTCATACGGCTGGGGTGACGGCGAATGGATGAGAAACTGGGAGGACACCTGTAAGGGTGACGGTGCAAACCTTGTTTGCGAAAGCGTTATCTGTAACGATGCTCCCGATGACGACGCCCTTGAGGCTTGCAAAAAGCTTGGCGCATCACTTGCTTAACTTAGGCTGTAAGTATTCAATTAGTTAATACCAATTTCATAATTTCATAGAAACGCCTGTTTACGCTTGTAAGCAGGTGTTTTTATTTGTTCATCATTAATATTTTATATTCTGTTTGCGAATTATGAATAAGACTTTAAAAAATCCTGCAAAAATTCCTTTTGTTTATTCTAAAAAAACTTGATTTTAAAGCCTTGTTGTATTAAAATAAGCAATGGATACATATAGAAAAGGAAGTAATTGGTATGCTTACATTAGACAAAATCTATCACGCATCATATGTTTTGAAGGATGTTATCAGACAGACTAATATCGTTCAGGCAAGGGGTATTTGTGATGATTGTGATGTTTATCTCAAACCCGAAAATCTTCAGATTACAGGTTCGTTCAAGGTAAGAGGTTCAGGTTACAAGATTTCTCAGCTTACCGAAGAAGAAAAGGCAAGAGGTGTTATTGCCTGTTCTGCTGGCAACCACGCTCAGGGTGTTGCACTTGCCGCTACAAAGTACGGCATCAAGTCGCTTATCTGTCTGCCTGACGGCGCACCTATTTCAAAGGTTGAGGCTACTAAAAACTACGGAGCCGAAGTTTGTATGGTTCCGGGTGTTTATGATGACGCTTATAACGAGGCTTTAAGACTTCGTGATGAAAAGAACTATACATTTATCCACCCGTTTGACGATGAAAATGTAATTGCAGGTCAGGGTACAATCGGTATTGAAATTATGAACGAAATGCCCGATGTTGACGCTGTTGTATGTGCAATCGGCGGCGGCGGACTTATTTCGGGTGTTGCCTGTGCAATCAAGAGCCTTAATCCTAACATTAAGGTTTACGGTGTTCAGGCAGAGGGCGCTCCTTCAATGGTTGAGTCAATCAAGAACGGCGAGCCTGTTCATCTTGACAGCGTTTCTACAATTGCTGACGGTATTCAGGTTAAGGAACCGGGTGAGCATACATTTGAATATGTGAAGAAGTATGTTGACGATATCGTAACGGTAAGTGATGACGAAATTTCATCTGCAATTCTCAAGCTTATTGAGTCGCAGAAGATGATTGCAGAGGGCGCAGGTGCAGCTCCTTTGGCTGCTGTAATGTTCAACAAGCTCCCTGTTAAGGGCAAGAAGGTTGTATGCGTTGTGTCGGGCGGTAACATTGATGTTACAATCCTTTCAAGAGTTATCAAGCGTGGACTTCTTATGACAGGCAGACAGCAGACTTTCTGTGTTGAACTTCAGGATAAGCCGGGTCAGCTTGTTGCCGTTTCAAATATCATTGCAGAAAAAGGTGCAAATGTAATTTCTATCCACCACGAAAGAGGCGGAGAGGGTACAGATGTAAACGGTTGTTATCTCCGTGTTGTTCTTGAAACAAGAGATTTTGCTCAGATTAAAGAAATTCGTGATGCACTTGTTGATGCAGGCTTTAAGCTTGTTTAATCAGTAATTTTTAATATATTGACAGGAGGTCATTATAATGGAAAAGGTTTATACTAAAAATGCTCCCGATGCTATCGGTCCGTATTCACAGGCTGTAAAGGTAAACGGTCTTGTTTTTACATCGGGTCAGATTGCAATTAACCCTGCAACAGGCAATGTTGAGGCTGCAACAATTGAGGCTCAGACAGAACAGGTTTGCACAAACCTTAAAAATGTTCTTGAGGCGTCAGGCAGTTCTCTTGAAAAAGCTGTTAAGACAGTTTGTTTCTTAAAAAATATGGAAGATTTCGGTGCTTTCAATGAGGTTTACGGCAAGTATTTCACATCAAAGCCGGCAAGAAGCTGTGTTGCAGTAAAACAGCTTCCAAAGGATGTCCTTGTTGAAGTTGAGGTTATTGCAGAAGTTTAATTCTGGTTAAAAATTAAAAATAATATCCGTATAAAAATTACAATCCCGATTAACCGTAAAAAGTTAATCGGGATTTTTGTGTTTATATTTGAAATATATGTTCTTATGAGAATGTAGGGGCGGATAGTTTGTAATGCCCACAAAACATATCAAGCCCGAGCGTAGCATTGTAATCGTTTGTACAATTTTTTTTAAAATAAAAAAATCGGGAACAAGAATTTGCGTTTGTGCACAAACCTTACTCCCGAAATTATCGAACAATTTAATTCTATTAGCCGATAGCCTTTAAAAGCTCGTCAACCTTATTTGTCTTTTCCCATTCAACACCGAGTTCTTCTCTGCCCATATGACCGTAAGCGGCAAGCGGGAGATACTTTGTTTCCGTGAGCTTGAGCTGTCTGATGATAGACTGCGGACGGCAGTCAAATACCTTTTCAACAGCGTTTGCCAGTTCTTCGTTTGAATATTTTGATGTGCCGAATGTGTCAACCATAATTGAAACAGGCTTTGCAACACCGATTGCATATGCAAGCTGAATTTCGCACTTCTTAGCAAGCTTAGCGGCAACAATGTTCTTTGCAATATATCTTGAGTAGTAAGCGGCACTGCGGTCAACCTTTGTCGGATCTTTACCGCTGAATGCACCGCCGCCGTGACGAGAAAATCCGCCGTAGGTATCAACAATAATCTTTCTGCCTGTAAGGCCTGAGTCGCCGACCGGACCGCCGATTACAAATCTGCCTGTCGGATTTACGAAAATCTTTGTGTTCTCGTTCATAAGCTCAGCCGGAATAATCGGCTTAATAACATACTCGATGAGATCTTTTCTAATCTGCTCAAGTGTAACATCTTCATCATGCTGTGTTGAAATTACAACCGTGTCAATGCCGACAATCTTGTCATCGTCATATTCAACAGTAACCTGAGTTTTGCCGTCGGGACGGAGATATGAAAGAGTGCCGTCTTTTCTTACCTTTGTAAGCTGTTTTGCAAGCTTGTGGGCAAGAGAAATAGGCATTGGCATAAGTTCGGGTGTTTCATCACACGCATAACCGAACATCATGCCCTGATCTCCTGCACCAATCTGATTGTCGGTATCGCTTTCGCCGTCTTTAAGCTCAAGGCTTTCGTTTACGCCCATTGCAATGTCGGGCGACTGTGCGTCAATTGATGTGAGAACCGCACAGGTGTTGCCGTCAAAACCGCACTTCGGATCGTTGTAACCAATGTTGTTTACAACCTTTCTTGCAACATCTGCGATGTCAACATAGCAATTGGTTGAAATTTCACCCATAACATGAATCATGCCTGTTGTAGCCGTAACCTCACAGGCAACATGAGCGTTTTTATCCTGAGATAGGATTTCGTCAAGAACTGCGTCGGAAATCTGGTCACACACTTTGTCGGGATGACCTTCCGTTACAGACTCGGATGTAAATAAATGTTTAGCCATTTAGAAAACTCCTTCCAAAAAAATAAGCACCGTTCTTCCGAAAGGTGCCGTGTTTACTCATCTTTCGGTAAATACCGCAGGATTTGGCACCTTGCATACGCAGGTTGCCGGACTTCACAGGGCCTGTCCCCTCAGTCACTCTTGATAAGATCGTTCTTATTCAATTCTATAAATAGATTATACAGTATCTTTCGACAAATTTCAAGATTAATTTGCAATTTTAAAAAGGTAAAAATAGTAAATATTTCAGCCGTTCGGATTGAAAATTTTAACTTATAGTGCTAAAATTAACCCGAGGTGACTGAAAATGAGTATTACCGTGAGAGAATACGGGGAAAATGATATTAAGGGTATGATTTCCGTATGGAATGAAGTTGTAAAGGACGGAGTTGCCTTTCCGCAGACTGAAGAACTTGATTTTGAAAGCGGAAAAAAGTTTTTTGCAGAGCAAACTTGTTGTCCCGTTGCAACCGATGAAAACGGCGAGATTCTCGGAATGTATATTCTTCATCCGAATAATGTCGGCAGATGCGGTCATATTTGTAATGCAAGCTATGCAGTTTCCTCATCGTCAAGGGGAAAAGGTGTCGGCAGAAAGCTTGTGTCGGATTGTCTTAAGCGTGCTAAAAAATACGGCTTCAAAATTTTGCAGTTCAACGCTGTTGTAAAAACCAACACACCTGCAAGAAATCTTTATGAAAGCCTTGGCTTTGTAGGCTTGGGAGTTATTCCAAAAGGCTTTTTGATGAAAGACGGTCACTATGAGGACATCTGTCCTTATTATAAAGAACTTTAAAATTTCAATTTAATCAGGAGGACAAGAAATATGATTATTGATTTTAAGCATATGGAAGAACAGATTTTGCCGAATTTTAAAGGCGGAAGATCGGAAGAGCACACGTCTGAACTCCAGTCACC
>ONZV01001581.1_pt1 | contig 10217 bp, 9 predicted proteins | sample 1671561 | NCBI WGS metagenome assembly ONZV01 (sample SAMN06348169, study PRJEB24527) | human gut metagenome | reverse complement strand
AAGGAACAGTTCGAGAAGTTAAGGCAGAACATACGCCGACCTATACAACCGCAAAAAAAAGGTAGGGGAATGAAGATATAACCGTTTTATCTTGCTGGAAAACAATAAAAAAGTGCTGTTCATAATGCCTTATGAATGGCACTTTTTATATATTTGCACACAAAATAAGGATAGAGCAAATAAAAGTAAATACAGAATCGTAAAATTTGATAGATATGAAAACTCAAAAATTAGAAATACTGATATTATTTCTCTGTATATTCGGCTTTATAGGTTGTGATAACAAAGATGAAGAGGGTGAGAAAGTGACAGACTACAAGGAATATTCTTTAACCATTGCATCAAAGAAGATACCCGGTGTTTGTTGGTCAGACGGATTTAATTATTTGTCTGATGTATATGCCGTAAAGAAAGAAAATGCCCAAGAATGGGAGAGCCTTGGAGTCATTGATGAATTTGAGTTTGAGAAAGGATATGAATATAAGGTAAAAATCAGTGAAACAAATTATTTGGATTATAGCATGGGAAATCCCGCATGGACGGAATATGAACTACTTGAAATAATATCTAAAGATAGGAAAGATTCAGAAAATTTGCCTTTACATTTTATCCCTAAATCATACTATGAGAATGTACAGCTTCCTAAATACAGATATGTAGTAGATGCAGATAATAATCAAAAACTTATTGAAGAAGAATTGAAAAAAAAATCTTTTATTCCTTTGGATTTTCATTATATGCTTTGGCGGAGCGAAGACAAATTCCTAAGATGTATTGCAATAAAAGACGATAATAATACATTGGGACCGTGTATTATAAAAAACGAAAACAAAGCCCCGGAAGAAATGCCAGAATCTTACAAATTACTTCCTCCAGAAGGAAATGTGTTTGGTTATGGGAAATGGACTTTTTTAGATGAACATGGAAATGAAACGAATTATCTTTCATTTGATGTGTTTATGGGTCGTTCTGCTAAATCAAGAAACGTAGATTTAACCCCCGATGTAGCTTATCTTTATAAAGACCTTTCTGAATACTACAAAAATAAATATCCGCAAGCCGGAGTGAAAACAGTTGTGGTTTCTTATGCCATTTCTATTAAATAACATAAAATCTTCAGCGAGCATCAATCATCCTAATTATAGTCAAACAGAATTGGTTTGAGAGGGATTTAAATCGTAATTTGTTGATAATCAATTCTTTTTTTTGTGTAAAATTCTCAAAATAACGCAGTTTGACTATATCATTGCAACTATTATAAGAATCTATTAAAATGAGAACTATAGAATTAAGCACAAAAAAACGTATGAAAAGAATAAATCTGACCGTTTTGTTGTTAAGCGGTGTCTGTTTGTTATGCCAACCCCTTCAAGCCCAGCAGAGCATTGATGCTTGTGACGGTCGTACTTATAAAGTAGGCGACACGCTCCGTATTGGCGAACCATTGCCTTCGGGCTATCTATTTATAAAGCAGATAAACGCCGATAATAAATTCGACAAGTTGAATCCGAAAAACTCAACCGGACGGACTGCCGTCATTACCGACATACCTGCTTACCAGCCCAAACTCTATCAACAGTTCGGCATTTACCAACAGCCGGAAACGCCCCAAATAGTCTTTGCCGAACAGGGCGATTTCAAGATTGGCGTATATCTAAACATGGCTTTAACCAAAGGAAACATCATGTCCGGACATCATGTTTCCCATATGGATGGAGCTGTCGACCTTACCCCGGCTATCTTGTTCGCCTACACACATAAACTTTACGGCAAACCTATCGACACAGCATCAGTCGAGACCTATGCCTCTCTCTCTGCTCCCCAACAGTATGCAGAAGCAGCCAATGACCCGTTTGCATTGGAAGAACTTCGTACAACATATCGGAAAGAACTGGAACAAGCTGTGGCAAATGCAGATTTCAATAAGGTTTTCCGTATCAAATGTTTGTCGGAACTCCAAATGTACGACATCAATCAACAGCGTTTCCCGCTTTCGGGCTTAACGTGTGTCAATGTGGAAACCAAGCAGAACAGAGAATTATCCCAACAAGGTTATTGCTTATGGGGAAGTTGTGCCTTTCATTTCACTAACGCTCCGTCATTTGCCACCCTACCTTGCAAAAAAAACATTGCCCAAGGCATTTATACTATGCGTAAAATGACCTCGGCGACCTTGCCACCAACAGCTACCCTATACGTATATGTGCGCATCCTCCAACAGCCAGTATCACTTCCTGATAAACGTACCATGGTGATGTGTCCCGGAACATCATTCGATTTCGAGTGGTCAACACTCCGTAAAGCATACGGTCAAAAAGCTTTGAACATGGAAATTATACAAACGGACGGTTATTATAATGTCTTCCCTTATAACATACAAGAAGTGACATACAATTATCTTGGTACACAAACGCTACCTAAAAAGAACAATAAATAGTAATATGAAACTAAAAAACATCATTCAGACTACATTGCTAACAATCGTCTTGACATCATGTTATACATCCAGTCGAATAAGTAAATTCAGCTCTGAAAATATAAATTTGGGCATAGATAAAAATCTTTTCATAAAAAGATATGGAAAGCCTTTTAATAAGGAAATATCCTATACACAAGACAATCAAGAGAAAGAAAAACTCTTCTATAAAGAAGAATTAAACAAAGGTACATGGTATATTATAACAACAGCTTTTACTTTTATTGATGATAAACTTATAAAGCAAGAGGTTGTAAAAGAAGAAAGGACTTTTCAAAAATGTGATTGTAATAAATAAGCTATGCCTCCGGTGGGATAACTCGCTGGGGGCTTCTTACATTTTCTGTTTTTTTCAATCAATTTTATAAAATTGCCGTCACAGTTCGTACTTTCGGAAAAAGATATTATATTTGCAAATGAAAGAGTTATTTGACAGCATAGCAATGTAAAACGCTGAAAATTGCACGGTTGCTAACTCGTTACCGCTACTTCTCAAATAATTCGCTAAGAGTTTATTCTTCAATCGGTTAAGTCAAACCGAGAAAAATCTAAAATAGAAGTCGTTCATCAAGATGGTGCAGAGGGAGATGAAACAACGGAAGAAAAACCCGGTGAAGATGCCGGTGAGAATGTAGAATCTCCTTTTGTGATAGAAAATGGAATATTAACCGGTATAAAAGATCCTTCTTTGACTCAGGTTGTACTCCCGGCAGAAGTGAAAAGTATCGCTTCTGGAGCTTTCTGGAACTCTCATATCGAATCTTTAGTGCTTAATGAGGGATTGGAGTCTATAGAGCTTCAAGCGTTCTCTGGAAGCCAGAAATTGGCCTCTGTCGCGTTTCCCGCTTCTTTAAAGGAGATAGGTGGACATGCGTTTGAAGATTGTGTGGCTTTGACAGAAGTTGACCTGTCTAAAACGGCTCTGCAGGAAATCAGTTCCGATGCTTCTTTTGTATTTATAACCATAGAACAACCAAAACTAATCAGAAATATCCGAGTGTAAATCTTTAATTACCAGCATATTCTAAAATTTAACACTTTTCGGTTGCCATTTGTCGCTTCCCAAATTTCCACATATTTTTGAGACGTATTTCTGACGTGGAGAATTTGCGGGGCTTGTTTTTTGTCACACCGTGCAGACAGTTGACAAGGGTTTACAACCGTTTACGACAAGCGACAATAACCGCCCCGATATGCGGAAACAGTCACACTGTGTAGAAAAGCGACAATGGTTGACTTCCGTTCACATCCGTTTACCATTTCAGAGATATAGGATTGAAGAAATGAACCATTAAACGATAAAACGGTATGAAAGCAACCAGAAAATGCAGTTTTTGCGGCAAGTCCTTTGTAACCCGAAGCGGTATGCAAAGATATTGCAGTGAGGCTTGTCAGGCAGAAGCCAAACGAGCCAGAGTGATGCAGAAGAACAACCTCTTCAAAGTCGCCCAACCCTTGATGGAGATACAGCATCAGGAGTATCTCACCTTTTCCAAAGCAGCCATCCTCATGGGCTGTTCCCGACAGTACATTTACAAACTTGTAGCCATCGGCAAGCTGAAAGCCTCACGCATCAGCAACCGCATGGCATTCATCCGCAGAGCCGACATCGAGCAGATGTTGGAGGGCAATCCCTATCACCGCATCCTGCCCGGCAACACCTCCACACCAAGGAAATCATCTTCATCTTCCTTACCTGCCAAAAGAGAAAAAAGGGAAAAGGAAAGCGAAGAAGTGTTGGACTTCTATTCGGGCGAGGAGGTGATGTCCCTTTTTAAGGTAAAGCAGTCATGGCTTTACACTTCCGCCAAGCGTAACCATATCCCCATCTGCCGTATCGCAGGAAAGAACTATTACAGCAAGAAGCATATTGACGAGTTTTTCGGTGTGGCAGTTGATATTAGCGAAATTACCGACTGGCTACTGACCGAGGAGGTGGAGGAACTGTTCGGCATGAAGCCGACCGCACTCCGTGCCTACACCTATCGCCATAAGATACCCACTAAAAGAGAGTACGGGCGTACCTATTACTCCAAATCACATTTGAACGAACTCCGCAGAACTGACCTTGTGAACGATGAACGCTACTATACCGTTGAGCAGGTGCAGCAAATCTATGGTCTTTCGTCAGCCAACATCTGCCATATCGTCAAGGTGAAGCACATCGAAAAGATAAAGGTGGGTGTGAAAAACCTGCTTTTGCGCTCAGATGTGGAGCGTGTCATGGCTGAAAGGAACAAATAACCGTGAAAAATCGGGATTATCGAAAATTATTTCAAAATGATGTATCGTGGAGGTATTCACGGATATTTCACGTTGTTCCTTTGCCATCGGAAACATGGATACAACTCCAAAATGTATACAACCAATTAAAACATAATTATTATGAGTAAATGCAAAACAGTTACCTTGCGTAAGCGCAAGATTAAGAACGGGACACAGTATTCACTATGCCTTGACTACTATCCCGGCTACCGTGACAATGTCACCATGAGAGTGATTACACGTGAAGCCTTAGGAATTTACATCTTCGCCAAACCTGCAAACCAGCAGGAACGGGACTTCAACGCACGCATGATGAAGAAAGCGGTCATCCTGCGCAACCAGCGCTACGAAGCCATTTTCAATGAAAACAACGGCTTTTTTGACAAGACCAAGATGAAGGGCGATTTCCTTGCCTATTTCAAAGGACTGGCTGACCGCAAGAATATCAAGTGGCAGCACGTATACAAGCATTTCCAGCGGTTCGTGAACGGCAAATGCACCTTTGAGGAGGTGGATGTGGATTTGTGCCGCAAGTTCATGGAATACCTGCTTGATGCACCCCAATCCATCCACACCAACCAAAAGCTGCACATCAACTCCGCAGCAGGCTATTGGTCAACTTTCCGTGCCGTGCTGCACACCGCTTACCGTGACAGGAAGATAAAGGAGAACCCAAACGGCTTCTTAGACCGCATCGAGTGCATTCCCACCATCAGGGAGCATTTGAGCCAAGAGGAACTGATACGGCTTGCCGAAACACCCTGTGAGGAGGAGGTCTTGAAAAAAGCTTTTCTTTTCGCCTGTCTTACGGGACTGAGAAAGAGCGACATCAGACAGCTCACGTGGCAGCAGATACAACCATACACCAACGGCAGGATGTTCGTTACCACCCGTATGCAGAAAACCAAAGAAATAGTGCATAACCCCATCAGTGATGAAGCCTATGGACTGCTGGGAGAACGGGGCGAGGGACTTATCTTTGAGGATTTCAAGGACAAGATGCTGCAAGGACCACTCCAACGGTGGCTCACGGCAGCAGGGATAACCAAGAAAATCACCTTTCACTGTACCCGCCACAGCTTCGGAAGCCTGCACGTGGAAATGGGAACGGACATGGCTGTCATCCAAGCCTATCTCGGACATAAGAACATTACCACCACACAAATCTATTCCAAGATAGCAGCGCAGCAGATGTGTCAGGTGGTGGACAAGATAACCTTGAAGCGCAAGGAGGCATAAATGTCTCACATTGACAGGTATTCAGAGGGGCGGTTATGGCTACAAGGCTATAATCGCCCCTCTATGTTTTTGGCTTGATGCCACCATTTATAAGCCCCTCAGAGTATGAAACAGAGTATGATATGATGACATTTCGTGAAATACATTGAAAAAGACCGTTCTAACCGCAAATAACGGGCAGTAATTGGGAAAAATAGCATTAACTTTGCACAAAATAATACAGGAACATTCAATCTCTCAACGAAATATGGAATCATCAATCAAGGACAAATACATCATCTTGGGCTTTGTCGGCTTCGCCATCGTCCTAATATCTTCCATTGCCACGCTGGTAATAGCGGACAGCTTCAACCAAGACAACTTTGTCAGGTGGATAGTATTCGTATGCTGTAACCTGTTGGGATGGTTGCTCTATCTCTCCTTTCAGACACTTATCTTTGATACATACGAAATCTACAAAATCAAGTTCGGCAAGAAAGAAACGATTGCCGAAGCCATAGAGGTGCAGGAAGAACTGTCACAAAATACACTTGAAGAAGCCACATCTGTGCCTGGACCTACATCAGTCCCTGAGCCTGTACCCGAATCATCCCCGACAAAAGAAGAGACACTTATCCAAACACAACCGATAGAGCTTACTATCGCCCCGGATCTTCACGAAAAGAACCGTGCCAATTACGCAAGCAGAGAGCAACGGGAAAAGGAAGAGCGCATCCGCATGGTCATGGAGTATTGCCATTATTACCTGCCTCGCATTGCCGACCAAGAAACCGTGAACCACATCTGTACTGAGGTGGACAAATGGATGAATCTTAACACTTATACCCCGAAGCCCATACAAAGACCGTTTACCAAAGACATCAACAACATTCCACTCCGTCACTTCGTATGGAATATCTCTGAGCGTTTCCTGTACAAGAGATACTACAATGGGGATAACCGTGCCAAGTTCATCAAAGCCCTTTTCCCGAAATCGTTTGCTGATACAGACTTATCAACCATCAAGAATTTCAAGGTAGAGCCGTTAAAGACGGAAATTCCCATTGATGAACCCGAAAACGGCAAACTTGATTTCCACTATCCCGAGGATTATGTGCGGAATTAGGATAATCACGACACCAACGACAACCATCCGGTAACTCATAACCGCCTGTTTTACATCGTTTCCCGAGTAATTTTACCCGTCATTTATGGCTGGGCTTAATTATTCGGGAATTATTTTGCAATGACGTGTCGTGGAGATATTCACGGATATATCATTTCAGTCCTTTGCGCCAAGTCTTACAAAAGAGACGAGTACGCGAATGGAAAAATCAATTCTTACCTTCAACGACCTCCCCGAGGTTGTCGCTCAGCTTCGAGACGAAGTGATGAGCCTGAAAAGCCTGCTCGCCGAGCAGCGCAGTGTGAACAATGCCAAAACGGTGGACACCCACGTGCCCATGTCTGTGGACGAGGCAGCAGAGTATTTAGGTATCCCTAAGGGTACGCTCTACATGAAACTGTCAGAAGGGACAATCCCTGCCACCAAGCCCGGCAAACGCTATTGCCTTTACCGTGACGAACTGGACAAGTGGCTGGAAACCGCCCGAAAGAATCCCATACCGTTGTCAGACGAGGAACTGAACAAGTCCTTATCCTCTTCCCACCGTCGCAAGCCCAACCCACGTAACTGGTGAATGATATGGAAGAGGATAAGAACTATATCAACCTGATACGTGGCGACCTCACAAAAGCATCCCAAGCGCATAACGGTATGCCCGACAGTGTAGGCATGATGAATATCAAGACGGCAAACCAAACCATTCTTGAAGCATCGTTATTGCCTACGCCCCGTGCGCTGTGGGACAGCTTTTGGTACGAGGGGGAACTCTCCTGCTTGTTTGCCGATTCCAACGTGGGCAAGTCCATCCTTGCCGTGCAGATAGCCGACCGCATCGCCCGAACCGACAATGTGCTGTATCTGGACTTTGAACTGTCCGAAAAGCAGTTCCAGCTCCGCTATACCAACGAGCATGGAGAGCTCTACACCTTTCCCGACAAACTCTATCGGGTGTCTATTGACTGCAACCAGCTTTTGGATGCCAACTTTGAGGAAGCTATCATAGGCGGCATTGAACAGATGGCTGTGCAGACCGACTGCAAGGTTTTCATCATTGACAATCTTACCTACCTGTGTTGCGCCATGGAGAAAGGCGATGCCGCAGGACGGCTGATGATTCAGCTGAACAATCTCAAAAAGAGATATGCGCTCTCTATCCTTGTCCTAGCACATACGCCCAAACGCTCTTTGGATTGTCCCATCACATCCAACGACCTTGCCGGAAGCAAACGGCTCTACAATTTCTTTGACAGCGTGTTCACCATTGGAAAAAGTGCCCAAGACGGAGGGCTTCGCTATGTGAAGCAGCTTAAAGTGCGCTATGGCACGTTCTCTCATGATGCGGATAATGTAATCGTTTACGAGATTGACAAGGTGGATGCTTTCTTGCAGTTCGTGTTCAGGGGCTATTCCACGGAAAAGGAACACTTGAAAAAATTGGGCGACAATGAATCAAGCCAAAGGGATTGCCAAATTCTGCAACTCTCCCAATCGGGCAAGTCCGTCAGGGAGATAGCCTCACAGGTGAATTGTGGCAAGTCCACCGTAAACCGTATCATCCAGCGCAGCAAAGAGAGTAAAAACGCAGGTGTCCCAAGTGTCCCACTGTCCCAACCCTTAGAGTGTGGGACAATGGGACAGGATGGGACAGCCGACAATCAACCATCAAAAACGGACTAAGCTATGGGCAATTATTCATTACAGAAGTATAAAGGAACGGCAACACGGCATACCTGCCCCAAATGCGGAGACAGGCATTCTTTCGTCTATTACGTGGACGAAAATAATGTGCCGTTGCATCCATCGGTCGGCAGATGTAACCACGAAAGCGGTTGTGGGTATCACTACACTCCGAAAGAGTATTTTCAAGAGCATCCTGAACACAGAACTACCAATGATTTCTCTTTTGACAGGCAAAGAGCAGAGCAGAAGAAAGTGAAGCAGCAAAGTAAGCCGACAGCCATCGGCTATATTCCCCCTCACTATGTGGAGAAGTCGCAAAGCGAGCGTAGCAATTTCTTCCGTTTCCTCTTCACACTCCTTACTTCCTACTATGGCGACAAGGCGAAAGAGGTGTTGAAGCGGTTGTTGGAGGAATACCGTTTGGGGGCTACCCGTGACGGCTCTGTTATCTTTTGGCAGATAGACAGGACGGGCAAGGTACGCACGGGAAAGGTGATGCAGTACAATCCCGAAGACGGACACCGTATCAAGGGAGGACAGACATCGGCAGTGAACTGGATACACAGCATATTGAAAAAGCAGCGTGTGTTGGCAGAGGATTGGCAACTATCCCAATGCCTTTTCGGGGAACACTTGTTGAAAACGCATCCCGACAAGGTGGTGGTCTTGGTGGAATCCGAGAAGAGTGCCGTTATCGGTTCTGCTATCTTCCCCGATTATGTATGGCTGGCTACGGGTGGTAAGAGTCAGATGAGAGAAGAGAAACTCCGTGTACTGTCAGGGCGAACCGTGCTTCTCTTTCCCGATGCCGATGCTTATGCCGAGTGGAAACAGCGAGCCGAGAGCATGTACTTTTGTAAGGTGGTGGTTTCGGACATCATCGAAAGGAATGCCACCCCGAAACAAAAAGAAGCCCATATCGACATAGCCGATTGGATTATCTTTCAGATACGGGAGGGCAAGGTGATGAGTACAGCCAACCACTTGGTCGAGGCTGAGAGAATCCTCCAGCGGATGATAGAGAAGAATCCCGTCCTGCAAAAACTGATAGACGATTTAGACCTTGTGCTGGTCGGTGCATCTCCAATCGGCAACGATGATGAAAAACCTCCCTGACGGAGGAGAGCGGAAGCCGTAGGCTGGAGTTTGCAGACAATGGCTTGCCATTGATATAGCCCACTATAACTACACGCTCCGCTTACGTAGTTGTGGGCTCTCCCGAGGGGATTAGGGTTTTACCCTAATGACCCACTCAGGGCGTTTCTCCCCTGAGAACCCAGAGCAAAGAGTGACCCTCTCTTTGCAATCTCCGCTTATGGGTTGCACCCCTAAGAACCCCATGCGTTTACGGACAGCGGAAAAGCAAACAATAAAGTACAAACCAAAAAACAAGTATCTATGGCAACAAAATCAAGCATACATATCAAGCCCTGCAACATCGCATCGAGCGAG
>ONZV01001540.1_pt1 | contig 10435 bp, 8 predicted proteins | sample 1671561 | NCBI WGS metagenome assembly ONZV01 (sample SAMN06348169, study PRJEB24527) | human gut metagenome | reverse complement strand
TATTCCCTACATAATCTGGATGGTTGTTTTCACAATGATTCCGATTATTATGATCGGCTTTACCGCCTTTACCGACAAGAACGGTAATTTTTCGCTTCAGGCATTTACAAATGCGTTTTACTACACAAATATTTTTGTAAAATCACTTTGGATTGCGCTTATTTCAACGGCAATCTGTCTTGTACTTGCATATCCGCTTGCATACCTTCTCACAAGAATGAAAGAATCAACCCAGAACACGCTCATTATGTTGCTTATGATTCCTATGTGGATGAACTTTCTGCTGAGAATCTACGCATGGGTAACGCTTTTGCAGGACAACGGTCCGATTGATATGATGCTCTCGCTTTTGGGTATTCATTCAACCTACATCGGCAACACGGGTGCGGTAATTCTCGGAATGGTGTATGAATATCTTCCGTTTATGGTTCTGCCGATTTACACTGTTATGAGCAAAATCGACAACGGTCTTATTGAGGCGGCGCAGGATCTCGGTTCAAACAACTTTACCGTATTCAGAAAGGTTGTCGCTCCGCTCAGCGTTCCCGGAATTATTTCGGGTGTGACAATGGTATTTGTTCCGAGTGCAAGCACATTCCTGGTTGCACAGTATCTCGGCGGTCCGGATGACATTATGATTGGTGATGTCATTGAAAAAATATTCTGGACAGACCAAAACACGGGTTCGGCAATTTCATTGATATTAATGATTTTTATTTTCGTGTTCCTGATAATCATGAACTTGTTCGGTGATGAGGAGGCGATTGCATAATGAAAAAGAAAACAGGTATTCTTTCAAAAATTTACATTGCAATCCTGCTTATTTTCCTTTATTCGCCAATTGCCGTACTTATCTTCTATTCCTTCAACAACGGCAAAACTACCGTCTGGAAAGGATTTACATTCAAATGGTATGTACAGCTTTTTCGTGACGACAATATTATGAACGCATTGTGGAACACTGTTATTATTGCCGTTCTTGCATCTGTTTTTGCAACAATCCTCGGAACTGCCGCCGCAATCGGCATCAGCAATTTCAAGGGCAAAAAAAGAATGCTTATTCAGAATGCGTCAAACATTCCGATCATCAGCCCTGACATAGTAATGGGTGTTTCTCTCATGCTTTTGTTTACGACTCTCGGAGTTATCTTTAACTTTGAAATGGGATTTTTTACGGTTTTAATTTCGCACATATGCTTTTGTGTTCCGTTTGTTGTGCTTAATGTTATGCCGAGAATCAAACGAATGGATCAGAGCATTTACGACGCCGCCCTTGACCTTGGCTGTAACCAATGGCAGGCATTTTACAAGGTAATTATTCACGAGCTTATGCCGGGTATTTTCTCGGGTCTGCTCATGAGTTTTACATATTCTCTTGACGATTTCATCATAACATATTTCACAAGAGGTGCAAAATTTCAGAACCTCTCTATTGAAATTTACTCGATGACTCACAGGAGAATTTCACCGAAAATCAACGCTCTTTCCGCACTGCTTTTCCTTGCTGTACTCATTGTTATGGTTATTATTAATCTGCGTGACAGACACGAAGAAAAGGTGCAGAAAAAGAGAACTTGATTTTAAAAATTTTATTTAAGGGAGATTGAGAAATGAAAAGAATCATCAGCATTGTCCTTGCATCTGCAATGACGGCAACATGTGCGGCTTGCCTTTCAGGCTGCGGCGGAGGTGCTTCGGCTGACTCAGCTGACGCAGGAGAAGTTAATGTTTACAACTGGGGCGAGTACATTTCAAACGGCGAAGATGACTCACTCGACATTATCGAGGAGTTTGAAAAACGCACCAACATCAAGGTAAACTACACAACCTATGAAACCAACGAAGAGCTTTACAATATGCTGAAAAACAGTAATGTAAGCTATGATGTTGTCATTCCGTCCGAATATATGATCAGCAGAATGATTGATGAGGATATGCTGTTGGAGCTTAACTTTGACAATATTCCTAACTACGACAATCTTATGGATCGTTTCAAAAAGCTTGCCTGCGATCCCGAAGGTAAATATACCGTATGCTACAGCTGGGGCGTAACAGGTATGGTTTATGACAAAACAAAGGTTAAAACAAAGCCCGATTCATGGGACGCACTTTGGAACAAAGACCTTTCAGGTCAGATTCTTATGTTTAACAACAGCCGTGACGCAATGGCAATTGCAATGCAACTTGAGGGCATTAATCCTGCTAACTGCACCAAGGAAGATGTTGACAAAGCCGCCGCTAAACTTAAAGAACAGAAGCCTCTCCTTAAAAAATATGTAATGGATCAGGTATTTACCGAAATGGAAAACAGCCAGTCGGCAATTGCTCCGTACTACGCAGGCGACATTATGACAATGATTGATAACAACGAGGATCTTGACTACGCAATGCCAAAGGACGGCTCAAACCTTTTCTATGACGCAATGTGTATTCCGAAATGCAGTAAAAACAAGGAAAATGCAGAGAAGTTCATCAACTTTATGCAGGATCCTGAAATTGCCGCCGCAAACTTTGAATATCTCAACTATGCAACACCCAATCAGGTGGCATATGACGATTACATTGATGAAGACGCAAAGAAAAACGAATTTATCTTCCCGAGTGACGAGTATCTTGACAAATGCTATGTATTTTCAAATGTTTCCGATGAGGTTTATTCCTATATGCAGGAACAGTTTGTAAAAATCCAGGCAGACTGATAAGCAATAAAATTAATCCCGAGCAAAGCTTCTAAAGGCTCTGTTCGGGATTTTAATTTTGGTAAATTTTTAAAATTAATCATCCCCCATTTATACAGCCTTTAAATTTTATGTTATCTGAAAAGTATTATTCCTCATTTTAAAAGGTTTCCGTGACAGGTTGTCATATTTGCTCTGCGAACACTCAAAATTCACAGAATTAACGGGGATTCGCTCAATCTTACAAATAGATTTCAATTGCCTTGTTTTGATTGACAAATTAGGAAAAAGTAATATAATATATACTGTTAAAGAGTGCATAATACATTTTTCGATTTTATTCACTTGCAGGCGGGCGCCTGTGCATCACAAAAGAGATAGGATGGTATAATAATTGTTTACAATTTTAAAAGAACATCGTGGCTTCGGAAAGCAGATTTTGCTCCTTGCCAAAAACGAACTTATTAAAACTTACAAAGGCGCCGTAATCGGTCCTCTTTGGGCTGTTGTTAAGCCTGCGTTTACAATTTTTGTTTACTGGTTCGCTTTTTCCTGCGGTATCAAACAGCTTAAAACACTTCACCTTGACATCGGCGGAGCACAGCCTTTTTCCGTTGACTTCTTTACTTTTATGTTCATCGGTATCATTCCGTGGTTCTTTATTCAGGACAGCATAACGCAGGGTGCAAAGGAACTGAGAATCAACCGTCAATTTATTACAAAGGTTAAGTTCCCCGTTTCAACAATCCTTACTTATACAGAGGTTTCAAGGCTTTTTGTTCACCTGATTCTTATGGTATTTATGTACGCATATGTACTTTTCACAATCGGACCGAGCTGGTACAATCTGCAATTTTTCCTGTACTGTCCGTTGATGTTTATCTTCTTCCTTGCACTCACATGGTCAACAGCCCCGATGTCTGCGTTCAGTAAGGACTTTGAAAGCCTGATTGTTTCCGTTATGTCAGGTATTTTCTGGTTATCGGGTATTATGTACAACTCCTACGGCTTTGATTCGCCGTTTCTCAACAAGCTCATGCTTATCAATCCGATTAACTTTTTCGTAAACGGCTACCGCAACTGTTTCCTCTACAACAGACCGTTCTATGCAAACAAAACGGAATGTCTTGTGTTTGCAATTGAATTTGTTGTAATTTTCGTCCTTGGTATTTTCAACTACAACAGACTCAGGAAAAAACTTCCTGATGTACTTTAAGGAGGTAATATTATGGCTGAAACAAAAGTATCCGATCCGATTATTACCTTTAAAAATGTCAGCAAAACCTACACACTCTACAAAGATGACAAGGCAAGATTCAAGGCTCTTTTCTTTAAGCCGAGAAATGCAAAAACAAACAAGGCACTTAACAATGTTTCAATGGTAATCAATCGTGGCGAATCGGTTGGTATTGTCGGCGACAACGGTGCAGGCAAGTCAACTCTGCTCAAGATGATTACGGGCGTTGCATTTCCCGACGAAGGCGAAATCACCGTTGACGGCAAGGTTGCCGCATTGCTTGAGCTCACTGCAGGCTTTTCCATGGAAATGACAGGCAGGGAAAACATTTATCTGAAGGGTTATGTTCTCGGTCTTGAAGACAGCTACATCAAACAGATTGAGGAGAAAATCATCGACTTTGCAGAGCTTGGAGATTACATTGACCAGCCTGTAAGAACATACTCAAGCGGTATGAAAATGCGTCTTGGTTTTGCTATCAATGTCAACATTGAACCCGATGTTCTTGTTGTTGATGAGGCGCTCTCGGTCGGTGACGCAACCTTCAAAAAGAAGTGTAAAAATAAAATTAAAGAGATTATCGAAAGCGGTGTAACCGTACTTTATGTAAGTCACAATGCCGCTTCGGTTAAAGAAATCTGCGCGCGTTCAATCTTCCTGAAAAAAGGAACTGTTATGTTTGACGGCCCGACAGATGAAACCCTCAGAGTTTATGAGGAATCAAAAAAGAAAAAATAATTCCGTTTCGGAATAAAGCAAAAGCTCCACAATTGCGGAGCTTTTCTGATTTATCTGAGAGGTAAACCCATATGGACTGTACCGTAAAAGGCAATCTGCCCTCCGAAATTTTTGAGGACATTAAAAAAGTTGCAGACAACAGGATAAATTTTCAACAGTTAAAAGACAAGACTGTTTTCGTGTCGGACTGTCACGGACTTATTGCATATTACATTATATGCACATTGCTTGATGGCAATGATTTTTTTGAAAACAACACAAGGGTAATCACACTTGCCAAAAGCCGTGAAGATGCCGAAAAGCAGTTCGGCAGCCTTACTCTCCGAAAAGATTTTGTTGTTGAAATCGGAGATTCAAGAGCATTTTCCGTGACTGAAAGAGCCGACTTTGTAATATACTGCAGCTGCCCGTGTGAGGTTGCAGAGGAAGATTGCAGTAATCCCGAAATTGCGGATACCGTTATTTCAGGCTTTGCAAATGTGCTTGAATATGCAAAAGAGTCAAATGCCGAATCGGTTCTGCTCGTATCTTCATATATGGTTTACGGGGAGGTTTTCAGCGGTAAAAATAACATTTCCGAAAACGACCTCGGCTATCTTGATCCGACCGATGCCGACAGTGCATACGCACAAAGTATGCGTTCAGCCGAAACACTTGCTGTTTGCTATGCCGAAAGGTTCGGTATGAATGTAAAAATCGCCCGTCCCTGCCCCACACTCGGAGGTGTCAGAATGAGCGATGAAAGAAAATGGGCAAAGCTGATTGTCAGTGCGGCAAAAAATCAGAGCATTATGCTTACAGATAACGGTGGCGAAAAGTTCAGCTTTTGCTATGTGACGGACACGGTTTCGGCATTGATTGATATTTTGCTTAACGGAAAAAGCGGTGAGGCATACAACATTTCAAATGATAACGCAAATGTGACAATGCGGGAATTTGCACAGCTTGTAAAATCGGCAAATCCCGAAAAGAATCTCTCCGTAGTGTTCGTTCACAGAGAAGACGAAGAAGAACCTGAATTTTCTCCGTCATCCCCCACACCGTATGTTTTGTGCAACGATAAAATAAAATCACTCGGCTTTAGTCCGAAAACCACGCTTAAAGACGGAATAAAACGCAGTATAAGAGCAACGGAGCTGCGTGCAGAATTGCGAAGGATAAAGAGTAATGCGTATTAAAGATTTTTTAAACGAATTTGAGGCCGACAGGGCGGCATTGCCCGGAGTTGAAAAAGAAACTCTTGCAAAGCTCAGGAACAAAACAATTGTCATCTCGGGCGGTGAGCTTGCAAGGTGTCTTTGCTATGCCTTTCTGTACAATAACGAGGCTAAAAGGCTTGGAATAAAAGTTATCCTTCTCGGCAAATCACGCAACGCAATGGCATCATACCACAGCGAACTCTTGTTAAGAGATGATTTTGATTTTGTCGATTATAATTCTGCATCAGAAATTTCAAGTGCCGACTATGTAATTACAACAGGAATCTGCGGTGAACATACAGACAACAACCCACAGATTATGATTGACGGCATTGCAGAGATAAATGCCTGTGCCAAAATTGCAAAAGCCACAGGCGCAAGGGTTGTCGTTGTGAACGACAGCAGAATTTACGGCAAAGCCAAACCGCACAGAGTTTATTCCGAAAACGAGTACGCAGAACTTGACGCAACCTCTCCCTCATCGCTTGCAGGTCAGCTTATGAGAACGAGAGAAACCACCTTGCACTCGGTTTTGAAGAACAGCAAATCAACCGTTACAACGCTCAGAACGGGCATAATTTTGGGAGCGTCAAGCAACTTTACAAGCGTGCTTGATCCTGTTTTTGACGATATAGCCAACCGCCGTAACACAGTTGTTCCGGCAACAAGGGATCGCTATACATTTGTTTATATCAACGATGTTTTAAAGGCGATTGTGTTCGCAATGACAACTCTTGAAGAAAACGCAGTTTATAATGTCGGCGGCAAAAACTGCAACGCATCGCTGATTATGATTGCGGCTGTTCTCAACGATATTTACGGCAGTCGCTGTACAATTGAGTCGGGCGATTTTACGGAGCTTGACGGCTGTGCAATTAATTCAAACAAAATTTCCGTAAACGAATGCACTCCCGACATTGACCTTGAAACCATGCTGAAAATCTGCATAATGGACAAGATGAAGTCCGAAAAAGTTCTGCGTATCCCCCACTCACACGAACGCAGACTTGATTCAATTCACGAAATTCAGCTTGCATTTCTGCTTGAAACCGACAGAATTTGCCGAAAGCATAACATAAAATATTTTCTCGGCGGCGGAACACTTCTCGGTGCAATCCGTCACAAAGGATTCATTCCGTGGGATGATGATGCCGATATTATGATGTTGCGTGAAGATTTTGACCGCTTTTGCGAGATTGCGCCAAAGGAACTTCCGAGCAATATGACTTTTCAATCGTACCATACGGACAAGGCTTGTTTCTATGAATTTGCCAAGGTCAGACTTGACGACACTTTCTTTGCAACCGACTTTGCAAAAGACCACCACGCAATGCACAACGGAATTGCGTTTGATATTTTCTGTCATGATAACACAGCCAATTCAGCAATCGGACGAAAAATTCATATGGCTGTGACTCTGTTCACAAGAGCGCTGGTGTTCAATAAATGGAACAATCGCAAGGCTGAAAACGGCAGTAGAATCCAGAGCATTGTAACAAATTTCTGCAAGAAAATATTTCCGCTCAGATTCAGTATGTGGCTTGAAGTCCGTACTTTAAAATTCTTTAAAAACAAAAAGAATGCAAAATATCTCTATGACGGAATGGGCAGAAATATTTATAACGGTGCTTTTCCAAAGGAATATCTTGACGATGTTGCTTATGCCGACTTTGAGGGTTACAAGTTCCCCGTGCCAAAGGAATATGACAAGTACCTTACTTTCCTCTACGGCGACTATATGGAGCTCGCACCGCTGTCAACAAGAATGGGTTGCCACGAAATTACCCTCTGCGACATCGGAAAATATGACGGTTTCAAAATCCGCAAACCCGATTCTGAAAAATAATCAGCGTAAAACAGACCGATAAAGTAAATGTCACTTGACACTTACCTGTCGGTCTGCTATAATAATATAGCACATTTTGGGTGTTGCACAAATAATGGATGCTAAGAGTGACCAACTGCCTTCTAAGCAGTAGGTCAGGGGTAGCGTTGCTAACATATTTCAGTTTAAATGCTCACTATCGACTTCTTGTACACAAAATTAAACATATGCGGATATGGCGGAATTGGCAGACGCGCATGGTTCAGGTCCATGTGAAAGCAATTTCATGCAGGTTCAAGTCCTGTTATCCGCACCAACAGCCGTTTCTTATGTAGGGACGGCTGTTTTCTACCACATTTTCGGTCTGTTTTATGGTGATTTTCAAAATATTTGAATTAATTTTTAATAAAAAACGAAAATTATGTTGACAAATCCGAAAATATGGTATATAATAATCAAGCTGTTGTTATTAAACAACATTTCGAGGTGTAGCTCAGTTTGGTAGAGTGCTTGGTTTGGGACCAAGATGCCGCAGGTTCAAGTCCTGTCACCTCGACCATAGAAAAAACCGCATTAGAAAGCCAGTTTTTAGCTTTTTGGTGCGGTTATTTTTTATATCTTTTTAACGCTAAAATACACCGAAATACAGAAAAAAACAGGTAAAATGTTAGGCAAATGCAAGGCAGGAAAAGTCAGATATAATCGGTACTTTCAGGCTTTCAAAAAATGCGATATTATGCAAAATCATTAAATTTACAAATAACAAACTCCCCTCACCCACTTTTTACGGCGGATGAGGGGAATATTTTTTGCAATTATGTGTTCGGTTTAAAACTTATTTTATTTTTGCTGTGTAGTCAAGGGCAATCCAGCCTGCACCGCTTTTGAGTTTGCCCCATTTTTTAGCGCCTATGCCTGATTTTTCGGCTACGATTGTGTACGCTCCGCCTTTGGCGATTGAGCCACACACGGCATAGTTTGTGCCTGCGCCTTTGCGGATATTTACGCCGTTCGATGATGTAATCTTTACAAGGTACGGCTTAAAGGCTGATGTGCTCGGCTTTGTTGTGGTCGAGGTTGATGGCTTTGAGGTTGCCGATGATGAGCTTGCCGTCTTGTACTTATAGCCGAAGTATTTACACATACCCTTGCAGATTGCCTCAGCGATAGCGTTTGTGTTATTGCGAATCCAGTTCGAGCCTGTCACGGTGTCGTGAAACTCACACTCAACATACACGGTTAATGCTTTCGGTACATTGATTTCGTAAAGGTCTGTTTTATAGCTTACGGAATCGTCCTTACCGGGTGAAATTGCACCGAGTGAGTTCTTCACCGCCTCGGCGGCTTTTCTGCCGTTTGAATTAAGGCAAAACACTCTTGTACCGCCCGTATATTTGCCGTTGAATGCGTTAGTGTGAATTGGCATATGAATATCCGCACCGAACCTGTCAGATTCGGGACATCTTGTCTGCATAAGCGTTCCCGACTTTGCAACCATTACTTCAAAGCCACAGCGTTTGAGTGCCTTTGCGGTTGCGGCGGCAATTTTGTCGCACTGAGCCATTTCGTTAGTACCGCCCGTTGCATAGGTGTTTCTATTCTGATTTGACGGACTGAGATAGATTCTTTTTGTTGACATAATTATTATTCCTCACTTTCGTTTTTATTTTATGCACTCCCCACTTTTACTACATTTTTTAATATGGTATAATTCATAATAGAAGGGAGGTGAATCATATGGAGTTGATTTTAAAAGAAATTGAACGGGCATTAGACGCTAAACTATACTATTTAGCGTTGGAAGCTTCTCTAACATTGCCCGATATCTGTGCAGCATTACAATCCGATGATGGACGAGCAAGTAAAAGTAAATATATTGCTTGGTATGACACTTACGCAAAAGAACCGGGCAATCTATCTATTTCCGGCAAGGATTGTTACTATTTTCGTTGTTCATATGTGCATCAAGCACAAACCACACACGAAAATGCTACATATTCACGAATTATATTTTTAGCTCCAGCTTGTCATGGCATAATTATGCATAACAATGTTATAAATGGTGCCTTAAATATTGATGTTAAGCTTTTTTGCAATAATATTCTTAATGCAGTGCGCAAATGGCAGAAATCAATCAAAAATAATGAAAACTATAAAAGAAATTACAAAAATCTCATTAAACTTTACCCAGATGGACTTCCACCATATATAACCGGCATACCCGTAATTTCGTAACAATAATCTAATAAACATAGATAGTCCAGAAGAAATTTAATTTTCAACTGGGCTATCCTTTTATTTTAGTTAGTTTTCCGAAACTTCGGGCAGACCTGCAATGCTTGTCAGCACAGACAATACACCTGCCAAAAGGCTTGCAGAGCCTACCGCAACCCAGTTTACATCGGTCATCACGGCAGATACACCAATTGTTGCAACAGCAGTCTGAGCAACAGTCTTAATCGCTCTAACCGCCGTAGCTTTCGCCCAATTTTTTGTAAAAATCTTTTTCATTTTCAATCTTTCCTTTCGCTGATTTTTTCAAGGTCTTCAATTCTGTGATTTGCGACCTTAATTTCTTCGTCCACAACCGCATTGTGCTGTTCAATCGCATATGTACGCTCGATGAGGTTGTTATGCTTGTCAACCTTTTTTTCGAGCTGTTCAATGCGATAATTCGACATTCGACTGTTAATCACAATACCACCAAGAGTACCCACCGCAGAACCTGCAAGCGTGATTAAAGCGATAATAATTTCAG
>ONZV01001518.1_pt1 | contig 10599 bp, 9 predicted proteins | sample 1671561 | NCBI WGS metagenome assembly ONZV01 (sample SAMN06348169, study PRJEB24527) | human gut metagenome | reverse complement strand
AGTCAGCCTTGAATTTTTCTTTGCTTCTTTCTTTTGTTTCAAGACAAAAGAAAGACGATTGTAACATAAATGTAACATGTATGACACCTCCCTGCAACGTCAAATCCCGTCCTTTGCAGCCGGAAACAACATACACATATATTTATTATGGAGACTATTTATTTATGCATTATCATCTTCCTCTTTGTACTAGCTGTTTTCGATCTGATAGTCGGAGTCAGTAATGATGCAGTTAACTTTTTGAACTCTGCGGTAGGCGCCAAGGCCGCTTCGTTTAAAACCATTCTTTTCATAGCCGGTATTGGTATATTCATTGGCGCTTCCCTGTCCAACGGTATGATGGACATTGCCCGGCACGGCATCTACCAGCCCGAGCACTTCTACTTTGCCGAAATCATGTGCATTCTGCTGGCCGTCATGTTGACCGACGTAGTACTGCTGGACGTATTCAACTCCATGGGGATGCCTACCTCTACCACCGTTTCACTAGTCTTTGAACTACTCGGAGGTACCTTTGCCCTCTCACTTATCAAAGTACATAATAGCGATACCCTCGGTCTGGGCGACCTCATAAACACCGACAAAGCCCTCTCCGTCATCATGGCGATCTTCGTCTCCGTCGCTATCGCCTTCTTCTTCGGAATGCTTGTACAATGGCTTGCCCGTGTGATATTCACTTTCAACTATACGAAAAAGATGAAATACAGCATTGCCCTCTTCGGAGGTGTAGCCGCTACCGCTATCATCTATTTCATGCTTATCAAAGGACTGAAAGACAGTTCCTTCATGACCTCTGAAAACAAACACTGGATACAAGACAACACACTGATGCTAATCACCGTTTTCTTTGTATTCTTCACCGTACTGATGCAAATCCTTCACTGGATGAAAATCAATGTTTTCAAAGTCGTCGTACTGATGGGAACCTTCGCTCTGGCTCTCGCTTTTGCCGGTAACGACCTTGTCAACTTTATTGGCGTTCCCCTCGCAGGTTTCTCCTCTTTTTTAGATTACACCGCCAACGGAGAAGGAAATCCGAACGGCTTCCTGATGACCTCCTTGCTGGGACCTGCTAAAACACCGTGGTATTTTCTTATCGGAGCCGGAGCCGTCATGGTCTACGCCCTCTGCACCTCTAAAAAAGCACATGCTGTAATTAAAACATCTGTCGACCTTTCCCGCCAAGATGAAGGAGAAGAAGCATTCGGAAGTACTCCGATCGCCCGCACAGTAGTCCGCATCAGCATGACACTTGCCAATGGAATCTCCCGAATAATGCCGGACGGCAGCAAAAAATGGCTTGACTCCCGCTTCCGCAAAGACGAAGCAATCATTGCCGACGGAGCTGCTTTCGACCTTGTCCGCGCTTCTGTCAACCTGGTATTGGCCGGTCTGCTCATCGCCTTGGGAACCTCCCTGAAACTTCCCCTTTCCACCACCTACGTAACCTTCATGGTAGCTATGGGTACTTCTTTGGCCGACCGCGCCTGGGGACGTGATTCAGCCGTTTACCGTATCACCGGCGTATTAAGCGTCATCGGAGGCTGGTTCATCACCGCCGGAGCCGCCTTCACCATCTGTTTCTTCGTAGCTCTCGTACTCCATTATGGAGGTAACATCTCTATCATCGCCCTCATCGGTATAGCTGTATTCATCTTGATCCGTAGCCAGGTGATGTACAAGAAACGCAAAGCGAAAGAACAAGGTAACGAAACGCTGAAGCAACTGATGCAAACCACAGACAGCACAGAAGCCCTGCAACTGATGCGTAAGCACACCCGCGAAGAACTTTCCAAAGTATTGGAATATGCAGAAACAAATTTCGAACTGACTGTCACTTCATTCCTTCATGAAAATCTGCGAGGATTGCGTCGTGCCATGGGGTCCACTAAATTTGAGAAACAGCTCATCAAACAGATGAAACGTTCGGGCACCGTCGCCATGTGTCGTCTCGACAATAACACCGTACTCGAAAAAGGACTTTATTACTATCAAGGCAACGACTTCGCCAGCGAATTGGTCTACAGTATTTCCCGCCTCTGCGAACCTTGCCTCGAACATATCGACAACAACTTCAACCCATTGGACGCCATCCAGAAAGGTGAATTCAGCGATGTTTCCGAAGATATCACCTATCTGATTCAGCAGTGTCGTAAGAAAATGGAAAACAACGAGTACAACGACTTCGAAGAAGAAATCCGTCGTGCCAACGACCTCAACGGACAGCTTTCACTATTGAAACGTAAGGAACTGCAACGCATCCAAAGCCAATCAGGAAGCATCCGGGTAAGCATGGTGTATCTCACGATGGTTCAGGAAGCACAGAACGTAGTCACTTACACTATCAATTTGATGAAAGTAAGCCGTAAGTTCCAGATGGAAACTGAAATGCCGTAAGGACGAAAAGCAAGGATCGTCCACTGAATAACGGACGAATCATACTCCGCACGGAAAGGACTGTCTGATAAACCCTGTTTATATAGGAGGGGTGTATCAAACAGTCCTTTCTTTTTCAGAAATAGGTTTAAAAAAAGTTCTACTCTTTAGCATTTGATCTGGTAAAATTGTATATTTATAGTCGATAAGATACTTGAGACGATTTTAGATGCAATGATATAAAAACGAAATGAATGAAATATCAGTTAGAAATAACCACCTTACTGGTTCCTGTCAATGTGCATCAACTGTTTGAGAAATGTGAATGGCCTGAACTAAACTGTTTTGACAGAGAAATGGTTGAAGGCTATTTCTCTGATTTGGTGAATGGTATTCAAACCGATGAGGCTTTGGACGATTGGACGCTGACCGTTGTCCTTTATATCGGCACTTATTTGGGAGCCAACCATATCAGTATCTGGAAACATGGAATCACCGATACGGTAACTAAAGAAAAAGTGCTGACGATAGGTATACCTCTTCCTTGTAGTAAAACCATTCGTTGGGGAGTGAAGAAGAAAGGACGTTTTACCGGTAAAATACCGGATGAAAGCTTTAGGAGGAATAACAGACTCCTTCCCGTCAACTTTGCAAAATATGATAATATGGAGACCTATATAGAAGATAACATCCGGATAGCCCTTTTGAACCTGTTTGAAGTTGGTTTTACCCTGAAAGGATATAAAGTAAAGAAACGGTGATAAGTAACTGAATTGTAATCAAACTTCTTTTTCATAGGGATTAAACTTGCTTATCCCGGCAGGAAAACGTATCTTTGTTGGTAAGAAAACTATAACCGCAAGTTCTGATTATAAAACCGGAACTTTTGATTATGTAATCAGAAGTTTCAGTTATAAAACCAGAACTTGCGGTTTTAGTTTGTCCTATAGGAAAAACAACTTTTCCTGTAGGGGAGAACAAGTTTTCTACCTATAGCGAGTAAGTTTTCTATTAATAATCAATATTTCAAATAAACTTTAGTATTATGGCAATGTACGTAATGGAAGAAATGCCCGATATTCATGGAACGGGCGAACAGGTACTTTATCCTCGGTTTGCAATGATAGATCAGGTATCTACCGAGGATTTAATACGTCAGATAGCATCCAGCAGTGGCTTTAATGTCGGAGATGTGGAAGGCGTAATTACACAGATCGGTATTGAAATGGCACATCAGATGGCAGAAGGCAAGTCTGTGAAGCTGGATGGTATCGGAACATTCTCTCCTTCGTTGGCGTTATGCAAAGATAAAGAACGCGAAAAGACCGGAGAGGGTGAAACCCATCGTAACGCACGAAGCATTGTGGTGGGGAGCGTGAACTTTCGTGTAGACAGGAAGATGGTGAGGCGTATCAACGGAAGATGTCTGCTGGAAAGAGCTCCGTGGAAGTCGCAACGCTCTTCACAGAAGTATACACCGGAGCAACGACTAGCATTGGCTGTTAGATATCTGGAGGAACATCCTTTTCTGACGGTCTACGAATACCGGAAACTGACAGGTCTGCTGCGCACGGCGGCTACCAATGAATTGCGCCAATGGGCGTATACGCCCGGTTCCGGTATCGGGATTGATGGCAGAGGAACACATCGGGTGTATATAAAGAAAACATAATTCATCATATTTGTATGATGATACTTTGAGATTTTGAATTAAGAGCATTGGGGGGAATTGCGGTGAGGGCGCTTTTCTTCAGGGATGTGCTTGAGTGATAACTAAAATTAATAAAAATGGGGAATTTGATTTCATTTATGAAGGAAGTAGCTGAAGGGCTTCGAAAAAGTGGGAATTATGGAACTGCTCATGTTTACAGGAGTAGCATGAATGCTATCATTGCATTTAATGGGAGCAGGAATCTGTCATTCAAGAAAGTGAATCAGGAGTTTCTTAAAAGTTTTGAAACGTATTTGCGGGAAAAGGATTGTAGTTGGAACACGGTTTCAACCTATATGCGTACATTGAGGGCGGTGTACAACCGCGCGGTTGACCGTCGTATGGCATCTTATATACCGCATCATTTCCGGTATGTTTATACAGGAACGCGTGCTGACAGAAAGCGTGCACTGGAAAAGGAGGATATGGAACGATTGATGAAAGAGCTTCCCAAACAAATTCATCAGGGAAGGGAAGAATTACAACGTACGCGCGCGTACTTTTTCTTAATGTTCATGCTTCGTGGTATGCCGTTTGTAGATCTTGCCTATCTTAAAAAGCAGGATATGGTGGGGAATGTGCTTACTTATCGTCGTAGAAAAACCGGGCGGCTTCTAACTGTGACGCTTCTGCCGGAAACTATGAAACTAATAAAAAAGTATATGAACACCGATTCTGCTTCTCCTTATCTTTTTCCCATACTGACTGGCGGAGAAAGTACCGAAGCTACCTACAGGGAATATCAGATAGCTTTGCGTAATTTTAACTATCAGCTTCTGTTGCTGAAACAAGTACTTGCATTGACTTCTGATTTAAGCTCATATACGGCTCGGCATACTTGGGCTACAATGGCATATTATTGCGAGATACATCCAGGCATTATTTCAGAGGCGATGGGACATTCATCTATTATCGTCACAGAGACTTATCTAAAACCTTTTAAGAATAAGAAAATAGATGAAGCGAATGTGACGATTCTATCTTCGCTGAAGAGGAACTATATTTGTGGCAAGTAACTGATTAATAGTGCTGTTACTTTGTAGGTAACGGGGAGAAAAGACGCTGCAAATATGAGCATATTTCTTAAAACATCCAAACAAAATCGTACATTTTTTCTAATAAACTACTCAAAATAGGAATAAACACAGAAGAACACGTGGATTCTTTGTCTTAGAGCTTTGTTAACGTCTAAATTTTGCAATAGATTTCCCGCCCCTCTACTTTTTCTCATAAGCAGGGGTAAGAAGATTCGTCATATATCGTATTATTTTCTAGTATAGACTACTCCAAAAGAGCAGGCACAAGGGTTTTCCCGTTACCTACAAAGTAACGGGAAGAGGGGGAGTGAAGCGAAATAAATCATGAATTAGTACAAACAAATTTTTTATTTATTAATTGTATAACATTTAATTTACTTTTATGAGAAAATGGACGTATTTAGTCGCAACCTTGCTCATGGCAGGTACGACGGCGACATTCACGGGATGTATTGATACCGATGAACCGGAAGGCATTGCAGAACTTAGGGGAGCAAAGTCTGATTTTATCAAAGCTCAAGCTGCAGTTGAGCTTGTAGAGGCTGAATTGAGAAAAGCACAGGTTGCAGAGCAAGAGTTAGTTAATGCAGGTTTGGCACTTCAGAATAAATCTGCAGAAATTGATTTGCAGTTGCATGAACTGAATATTCAGTTGAAGCAACTCCTGATTGAAAAGGAAGAAGCTGCTACTGCACAAGCTAAAGCGGAAGCGGAAGCTGCCATTGCAAAAGCGGAAGCTGACAAAACTAAGTGGGAAAATGAAAAGGCATTGATTGTTGAGCAGTATAAGGAAAAAATGCTTCTTGCCGAAACTGTCACTGCTAAAGCACAGGAAGCTTACAAGCAAGCTATGGAACAGATTGAAGCTTCCAAGTTATTGCTGACAGATGAAGAACAAGCTCGTTTGAATGGTGTACAAGCGCAAGTCGCCTATGCAAAACAAGCAATGGACAAGGCAATGTATGGATATTCAACAACTGTTATCAAAAGAATTCTGTCATCGGAAGTTGCAAATTCCACTACTACTACAAATCCGGATGAAAGCACGGAGACTAATTCTTCTACGACTAAGTATTATGTTTATCTTATTACTGAAGATCCTACCCAGTCTGTGGATGGCTATAAAGCCGGTAGCTTAAAAAAACTTCAGGAGCAATTAGCTAACTATTCTGATATAGTAGCTGATAATAATTTAGAAGCGGTTTTGGATAATGCATTGAAAAATGCAGAATTTGCTTTAGAAATGACGCAGAAGTATGCTGATAACTTGAAAGCTATCTTGGATAATGAGTATACTACTGTTGCAGATTGGGAAGCAGAAGTCAAGAAGCTGGAAGAAGAGATTGCTGCTGCAAAAGTCAAGGAACTTGGAAGCTACTAGCAATAAGTTGGAGACTGCTAAAAATAACCAGAACTCTAACAAGAACAAAGCTAAAACAGCTGCAGCTTATTCTAAGAAAGTGGAGGCTGAAAGTGTAAAGAAAGGATTAAATGATGCAATATCTGGTGGAACAACTGTTGCTGGTTATAATTCTAATACTGGTACTTTTGCCTATGCTAAAGGTATACAAATTACTGAAGCACAAAGTCAGATTGATGGTTGGGTTAAGCTGATTGATAAGGCTACTAAAGGTGTTGATTTGGAAAATATAGAATGGGCCAAACCACAATTGGCTACAGCTCTTGCAGCACAAAAAGAAGCAGAAGAGAACTATGCTAAAGATTATAAAGCATGGGAAGATGCAATGGCAGCTTATGATGAAAGTCTGAAAATAGATTTGGAGAAATCAGAGGCAGCCGCTAATGCTGCAATAAAGAAATATAATGGACTTAAACCAGAAGATAGAAAAAAAGAAGCTAATATTGATGCTGTAGCTACGGCTTTAGTTGCATACTATAAGGATGCATTGGCTAAAGAAGCACAAGTTACTAAGGCAACTGCAACAAAAGGAAGTGATACGAAAAAAATCTCTGCTTGGTTGATAGCAGACGCTGATAACTTTAAAAAAGTTGTTGGAGTAGATTTAGGCTTTATCATTTGGGATGCTGGTGACATTGCTACTGCAAATGAAATTAGTAAAGAAAATATTGGAAAATTAATAGATGTAGAGCAAGATTCCAGTGTAAAGACTCCATTGGAAAAGTGGAAATCTGCTTCTTCTGCTGTATTTAGCGATAATTTCAATTCAGGTAATAATCCAAGAAGATTGCCAGTATCTAAGGACGAAGTAATAGCTGCGGCTGGTGGTAACCATGTAGACGCTTTGAAGAATGGTAATTATGGTTCTCTTGGTAAGATGATTTGGGCAACAGCAGAAACGGCTAGTCTACAGGCTATAATTGATCAGGTAGAAACTTACAAAGCTTTGAAAGAAGCATTTACTGCTCAAAAAGCTGTAGAGCAGGCTGCTCAAGATAAAGCAAATGCTGCTTTGGCGGATGCTGTAGATAAAGCTAAGAAAGCTAACGACGAAGCCCAGGCTGCTTATGATAAAGTCTTTAAAGAAGTAAATGATAATATTGAAACAGTACAAAAAGAATACGGCAATAATGAAATTATCAAAGGTAAGATTGAAACGGAAATCACTGTTTATTTGAATAATAACTTTACTAATGGTGATTTAGGTTCCTTGGAAGCTATCAAAAACTTGGTTAAGGAAGAATACATGATTGCTCTGGCAAATGTCACTGCCGCTAAGGCCGATGTTGCTAAAGCTAAGAGAAATATAGAGAAATTAGCGGCAGGTACTTATACTGATACAGATTATATTACTGAATCATTGGCAAGTATTCAGGAAAATATCAAAGTAAAACAGGCTGAATATGATGCTGCCAAGGCAGACTATGATGCTGCAAGCGCTCAATTGAAAGCACTTCTTGCTATCTTCTTGAAATAATTCCCTAACTACGTAAAAGTAACAAGATGATAAAAAAACTATGCACATTACTTTTGCTGACCTGTATGACAGCTGCGCCTTCAATGGCGCAGCGTTACAGCAGCAGTGATGATGCGTCGTTTGTCCCGAAGAAAGGACAGTGGCAGGTTTCAGTCCTGCTTGGTAGCGGAAAGTTTTTTAATGAAAACACTTCTTATCTGCTTCCCAAGTTCTCCAATGATGGAGGAGTAGTCGGACTTCCAAATGGAGGGACGGATAACTCCGGCGATCTGAACCGCTATCTGAACATCGGGAGTCTGAATAATAATAGTCTGGTCAATATAGCCGGAATTGAAGGTAAGTATTTTGTGTCTGACAATTGGGATGTAAATTTCCAGTTCAGCATGAACGTCAGCCTCACTCCTAAGAAAGACTATGTAGAAGGAGACAACAGTGTACCCGACATGATTATCCCTGCGCAAAGTTATATCAATGCACAGATGACTAACAACTGGTATGTATCTGTCGGTTCCAACTACTATTTCAAGACTCGCAACGAACGTATTCATCCGTATCTTGGAGGCGCACTCGGCTTCCAGATGGCACGCATTGAAACAACCGAACCATACACCGGAGACACCTATAAGGATAGTGACGACTCGGAAGAACTTCCGTCACAGGTCTATGTTTCCGGAAGTAAAGCCGGTCAGATGTACGGTTTCAAAGTAGCTGCCGTAGCAGGTATTGAGTATAGCATTGCCAAAGGTTTTGTTTTCGGTTTCGAAATGCACCCTCTGGCTTACCGCTATGACTTGATACAGATTTGCCCGAAAGGATTTGATAAATATAACGCCAGTCACCACAATATCAAAATATTTGAAATGCCTGTAGTGAAACTGGGATTCAGATTCTAAGGATGAATGATTATACAAATGTATGAATGAAAAGAGAAAGCCGTTCAGCTGATAGTGCGGACGGCTTTTCTTTTTTAAAGAAGAATGAAGAGCTTAATGAACAGATATGTGAAACTTTTATCTTTTCTTCCGGGAATATGTCTGATAGTGGCTTGCACCGGGCATCAGATAAAAGGTTACGAGATTAACGGTAGTACACCTTTGCCCGAATTCGAAGGAAAAATGGTTTATATGAAAGATTTTTCGAGCGGGCAGCTGGTAGATAGTGCAGAAATAGTCCACGGAAAGTTTGATTTTTCCGATACGGTGACTATTGTGTCGCCCGTAGTAAAAGTGCTTTCTATTCGTGCCGGCAAATCGGGACTGGAATACCGCCTCCCTGTTGTCATAGAAAATGGTAGTATCCAAGCCTATATTTCCGATGTGGTTTGCACAGGAGGAACAATGCTGAATGAACGAATGCAGGATTTTCTCATGGCTGTTGATGAATATTCTACAGCCTGCGAGAACAAGCAAACGGAACAGATAAAATCCGGATTTGCGGATTTATTGAAAAAATACATAGAAATCAATGATGACAATGCAGTAGGAGAATATATTCGGACTGCCTATCGTTCATCACTTTGATGCAATCAGATTGCTTTTAAGACTATAAACTAAATTTCCCACATAATAATATCCTCTCCAGATATTTCCTCCATATTTTTATAGAAGGGAATGTTGCATAAGAGAGACAGAAATGCGCCCTTGTGAAAGTCCATATTTCTGTATTGTTATGTTTTGAGGACGTTCCCGTATTTCCCATTCCCTTTTTCCCCCGGGAACGTCCTTTTCAACGACCTTCTGTTGTATATCTCATATAACTTACGCTGTATGGAAGAATCTAGTGGATCTGTACTATTGGTAACTTTTCATACAAAGATAGTGTTTTTTACAAATACTTTATATCTTTGCAAAACAATGGCATATGCCGGGATTTAACCATACCACTGAAAATATGAAAACAAAAACTTTATTAGGCTTCTTTCTTCTTTCTGTTATGGCTTTTTGTGTATCAGCCTGTCAAGATGATGCAGAGATTATCTTATTTAGTGGTTCCGAACTGGTTGACGAAACAGGAACTTGTACAAACACAGTTTCTTCTACAGTCTTGTATCTTAACGGATGGGAAGCGGAGAATATCGGGATAGCCAATGGAAAAGGTGGCTACTCTGCACAAAGCTCCGATGAAACAATTGTGACAGCAACAGTCATCGACAACCGATTATGGCTTAGTTCGCATGGTAAAAAAGGGAAAGTAACGGTTACCGTTACTGATAAGGATGGTAATTATGTCACCCTGCCTGTGACTGTTTCTTATGGCGTATTGACATTTATGTGCGTCGACCAACCTGAATTTCAGGTTTCCAGACCCAGTGAAGATATGTTGTCATTGGATTCGGAAAGCGAGTTGCAGGAAAAAGTAAATGTGGCAATGGCTCCTTATTCTTTTATAAATAAAGGAGATATCTGCATTTTGCGGCCGGATGATGTATATCATTTATCTGAAGAAGGAACAGGAGGGAAATTCATTTATAAGACAGAGGATGAGCAAATTCTTGTTGAAGGAACATACCAGATAGAGTGGGCTTCATTGGGTGGAAAACAGAAAAAGGCTTTTGTTTTTACATATATAGATAAAAATA
>ONZV01001513.1_pt1 | contig 10625 bp, 9 predicted proteins | sample 1671561 | NCBI WGS metagenome assembly ONZV01 (sample SAMN06348169, study PRJEB24527) | human gut metagenome | reverse complement strand
GAAACGAGGATTTTATGTTAAAAATTTTGAATAAAACCCGAAAGGTATCGGGCAAAATGTCCGTACCAAAACAAATTATGACAACATTCTTTGCTTTGCTTTTTGGCGGTGGCATGGGAATTGTCGCAAAGTTTCTTGATTTGAACAGACTGCCGAGCTTTCTCGATTGGCTTGATTTGTCAAACTTTTTGGGCAGAACAGCACCGTGGATTTTTATTGCCGTGTGCCTTGCCGTATTCAGCAAATCACCCTTAAAAGCAGGAATTAATGTTTTTGCGTTTTTTGTGGGAATGTTAATAGGGTACTATGTGTGGACAAGTGTTTTTGCAGGCTTTTATCCCGATATTCCGTACCTTATGAGGTGGCTGATTCTTGCTGTTGTATCGCCGTTTTTGGCATTTCTGATTTGGTATGCAAGGGGACGGGGTGCGCTTGCAATCGGAATTTCTTCCGTACTCATAGCAATATTCTGTTGCTTTGCATTTAATCTCAACTTTGCCGATTTCAGAATTCTGTACTTCCCCGAATTTATACTTTGGCTTGCAAGCATCGGAATTTTGTTCAAGGATGTAAAACAGAGCGCATTTTCTCTGCTGATTTCAATTCCCGTTGCCCTTTCGCTTGAATACACGGGACTTCTCGGAATTATCGGCATTGGTTGATATTTTTAAATCTCTGTTGTATAATCTAAGTGCAGATTATTTACAAGATGTAAATAATCATAGAAATTCAAAAGAAGTAAACTTCCTTTGAATTTCTGAGGAGCTGGCGCTCATCTGCACAGATTGCAATCTATCGCAAGCTCTGCTCCTTGCGAGCAAAGCAGAGCTTGCTCAGATTTAAATCTAAATATGAATTGCGATAGATTTAAATTAAATGTAGTAATAAAAAATTTGCAGGAGGGTGATTTTTTGTGGATATCAGCGTTGGCGACAGAGTTGAGATGAAAAAACAGCACCCATGCGGTTGCAAAACCTTTGAAATTCTGCGTGTGGGAATGGATTTTAAGATAAAATGCGAAAAATGCGGCAGAGAGGTTATGGCGCCCCGTGCAAAGATTGAAAAAAATATTAAAAAAATTTTGACGGAGTAGGATATATATGTTTGAAAAAATCGAAATATTTGACAAAAGGTACTCCGAGCTTTCCGAAAGGCTCTACCAGCCGTCAGTAGCGGGCAATCCCGAGGAATATCAGAAAATTATGAAGGAAATCAAGTCGATTGAGGAAATCGTTTTGACCTACCGTAAATACAAAGAGGCTGTTCAGACCGAAAAAGACAGCCTTGAAATTCTTGAGGAAACAAGCGACAAAGAGCTTAAAGAGCTTGCTCAGGCAGAGCTTAACGAGGCTAAGGGTAATATTGAAAGTCTTTCGGAGAAGCTGAAAATTCTGCTTTTGCCGAAGGATCCGAACGATGAACGGAATGTTATCGTTGAAATCCGTGGCGGTGCAGGCGGTGAGGAATCGGCTCTGTTCAGTGCGGTTCTGTTCAGAATGTACTCGATGTATGCCGAAAAAAAGGGCTTCAAAATTGAGATTATCAATGCCAATGAAACCGAAATCGGCGGTTACAAGGAAATTTCCTTTATGATTGAGGGCGAGGGTGCATACTCACGCTTTAAGTACGAAAGCGGTGTTCACCGTGTTCAGCGAGTACCCGAAACCGAAAGTCAGGGCAGAGTTCACACATCGACAACAACCGTTGCGGTTTTGCCCGAGGCAGAAGATGTTGAGCTTGAAATTGATCCGAATGACCTCAAAATTGACACCTTCCGTTCAAGCGGTGCAGGAGGTCAGCATATCAACAAAACAAGTTCCGCAATCCGAATCACTCACTTGCCCACAGGTATGGTAGTTGAGTGTCAGGACGAGAGAAGTCAGTACAAGAACAAGGACAAGGCTCTTAAAGTTCTCAAAAGCCGACTTCTCAAGGAAAAACAGGACAAACAGGCGAGTGAAATTGCCGAAAACAGAAAAATGCAGGTAGGTACGGGCGACCGCAGTGAGAGAATCCGCACATATAACTATCCGCAGGGCAGAGTAACCGACCACAGAATCGGTCTTACTCTCTACAAGCTTGAAGAAATTCTCAACGGCAACCTTGACGAAGTGATTGACGCACTTGTTGCCGCTGACAGAGCCGAAAAGCTCAAAGAAAGTATGGAAAAATAATCCGGTGATAATTGTGAAAACATTGTTGTTAAAAAATACAGAGGAAGATATAAAAACCGCAGCAGAGCTGCTGAAAAACGGCGGTGTTGTAGGAATCCCGACCGAAACAGTTTACGGACTTGCGGCTGACGCACTCAACCCCGAGGCCGTAAAGAAGATTTTTAAAGCAAAGGGCAGACCCGGGGATAATCCGCTGATTGTCCACATCTGCGATTTTTCCGATATTGAAAGACTTAACCTTGTGACGAAGATCCCCGACACGGCAAAAAAACTTGCCGATGCGTTCTGGCCCGGACCTCTCACAATGATTATGAAAAAGTCGGATGTTATTCCGAATGAAGTTTCGGCAGGACTTGACACGGTTGCAATCCGTTTTCCGAGCCACAAAACCGCACAGGCGATTATCCGTGAATCGGGTACGGTTCTTGCCGCACCTTCGGCAAATATTTCGGGCTCACCCAGTCCGACAACCGCACAGCATGTTATGAACGATATGGACGGCAAAATCGACGCTGTTCTTGACGGCGGTGCAAGTGAGGTAGGTCTTGAAAGCACGGTAATCACTCTTGCGGGAGATGTTCCGAGGGTACTTCGCCCGGGCGGAATTACTGTTGAAATGCTTGAAAGTGTCCTCGGCAAGGTTGAAGTTGATGATGCGGTTTTGCACAAACTTGCAGACAATGTTAAGGTTGCAAGCCCCGGTATGAAGTACAAGCACTATGCGCCAAGGGCGAGAGTAATACTTCTTAATTGCAACGATGAGCAATATATTGATTATGTAAACAAAAAGGCGGCAAAGGGAGTTGCGGCACTCTGTTGCGACGAGGATATTCCGCTTTTGAAAACTCCCGTTTTCTCTCTCGGAAAACGAAACGACTATACAAGACAGGCTCACACGCTTTTTGACGAGCTTCGCAGAATTGATGAGGACGACAGCGTTAAGGTTGTATATTCAAGATTGCCAAAAACGAACGGCGTCGGAATGGCTGTTTACAACCGTCTTATAAGAGCGGCAGGCTTTGAGGTGATTGACCTTGAACAGAATTAAAATTGTCGGTCTTACGGGACAGAGCGGTGCCGGAAAAAGCACGGTTTCGGCATATTTTGCCAAAAACGGAATGTGTGTTATAAATGCTGACGAGATTGTAAAAAATCTTTACACTCCTGATTCCGTATGCCTAAAGGCTGTTTCGGGTGTTTTCGGTCAGGATATTATCCTTTCTGACGGCAACATTGACAGACCGTTGCTTGCCAAAAGGGCATTTTCAAGCAAAGAAAACACACATTTGCTCAATTCAATTGTTCATCCGTTTGTTACATATGAATTTATGCAGATGGCGAAACAGGCTCAGACAGACGGCAAAAGCGTTGTGATTTATGACGCTCCTCAGCTTTTTGAAAGCGGTGCCGATGTGTTTTGCGACCTTATTGTAAGCGTTACCGCTAAAAAAGAGATAAGGCTTGAGCGAATCTGCAAAAGGGATAATATTGACATTTCCCGTGCAGAGCTAAGAATGTCTGCACAGCTTGACGAGGAATTTTTCAGAAGTCACAGCGACATTGTTATTGAAAACAATTTTTCTATAGAGCAAGTCGAGCTTGCCACACAAAAGGCGGCAGAGGCTATTAACAACCTGATGAGGTGATAGGATGCCCCAATCAAGGCGATATAAAAAGAAAAAAAGTGCAGGAAAGGCGATTTTGGCATGGATAATTGTGCTTGCAATTCTTGCGGCGGCAGTATTTGTGTTTGTTTCGGTCTTTTACGAGGACACAAAGAAAAAGCTTGATGAGATGAATTATCCACGCACCTACAGCACATATGTTGAAAAAGCCGCCAAGGATTATGACCTTGATCCTGCGTTGATATATGCCGTAATCCACACGGAAAGCGGCTTTGATCCGAAAGCCGAATCGGGCGTCGGAGCAAAGGGTGTTATGCAGATGATGCCATCGTCCTTTGAGTGGCTGCAGGAGCAAAGAGGTTGTGCGGGACAGTACACCGAGGATGACCTGTTTGACCCCGAAATCTGTATTGATTACGGAAGTTATCTTTTAAAATATTTTTACGATTATTACGGCACGGAACGCTCGGCAATTGCCGCATATAATGCCGGCTTTGTTGTAAGCGACTGGCTCAGCGATACTAATTACAGTTCGGACGGAAAAAATCTTGATTCCATTCCGTATCCCGAAACAGAGAATTATGTTGACAAGGTTGAAAGTGCCAAGGAAATGTATATAAAACTTTATTATTCACAATCTAATTAAGTGCAAAGATGTTCCGATGCCTTTGGCGGCGGATTTCAAAATAAAATGGTTTTGCCGTGTTTTACGGCACAGAAAGGACGGTTATTATGGCTGAAGAAAAGTCAAAGACAACTTTATTAAAGGAAAAAATTATGATGACCGAACCGAAGGGCGTTAAGGCTCTTTCGGAGGAAGAAATTAAAAAGGCAGACAGCTTTTGCGATGGTTACAAAAAGTTTCTTGATAACTCACCCGTTGAGCGTGAGGCTGTACGCTATACTGTTGAGCTTGCCAAAAAAGCAGGTTTTGCAGAGTATGAGCAGGACAAAGAATATAAGGCCGGTGACAGGCTTTATTATGTAAACCGTGACAAGGCTGTTGCTCTTGTTGTAATCGGTAAAAACGGTGTTAAGAACGGTGCAAGGCTTGCAATCGCTCATATTGATTCCCCGAGAGTTGACCTCAAACCGAATCCTCTTTTTGAGGCAAACAATCTTGCTTTCTTTAAGACTCATTACTACGGCGGTCTTAAAAAATATCAGTGGACAACAATTCCGCTTTCACTTCACGGTTCGGTTGTAAAGCTTGACGGTACAAGAGTTGACATCTGCTGGGGCGATGATGAAAACGAAAGCTGTTTCTGCATTACAGACCTTCTTCCGCACCTTGCAAGGGAGCAGGCGTCAAAGCCAATGGCAAAGGCAATTGAGGGCGAAAACCTCAATGTTATCCTCGGCTCTCGTCCGTATGATGCAGACAGCGACGAAAAAGACCTTGTAAAGCTCAATGTAATGGCTGTACTCAATGAGAAGTACGGTATATGCGAGGGTGATTTCCTTTCGGCTGAGCTCTGCCTTATCCCGTCTTTCAAGTCAAGAGATATCGGTTTTGACAGAAGCATGATCGGCGGTTACGGTCATGATGATAAGGTTTGTGCTTATCCGGCTGTTATGGCGGCTCTTGATGTTGAAATGCCCGAGCAGACTTGTATCACATATCTTACAGACAAAGAAGAAACAGGCAGTGACGGCAACACAGGTATGCAGAGCGACTTCCTCCGCTTCTTCATCTATGACCTTGCAAAACAGGACGGTGTTGACGGCTACCGTGTTCTTTCAAAAAGCACCTGTCTTTCTGCCGATGTAAATGCCGCATTTGATCCGACTTATGCGTCTGCATATGAGGCTAACAACTGCTCATACATTAACAACGGTGTAATTATTTCAAAATACACAGGTCACGGCGGAAAGTATGACACATCAGATGCGTCTGCCGAATATATGGGAAAAATCAGAGCTATGCTCGAGAACAACGATATTCTCTGGCAGGTCGGTGAGCTCGGCAAGGTTGACGGCGGCGGCGGCGGAACAATCGCAAAGTATGTTGCCAATATGAATGTCGATGTTGTTGACCTCGGCGTTCCCGTGCTTTCAATGCATGCTCCGTTTGAAATTGTTTCCAAGACAGATGTTTATATGGCATACAGAGCATTCTTCACTTTTTTTGATACAAAAGATTAATTTCGGAAAAAATACAAAAAACACTTGATTTTTGTACCGAGTTGTGATATCATACTCCTTGCGGCTGATAAAAGGCCGCATATGCGCCGGTAGCTCAGCTGGATAGAGTGTCTGACTACGAATCAGAAGGTCGGGAGTTCGAGTCTCTTCCGGCGCGCCAGAAAAGCCACATTTGTCAACGACAAGTGTGGCTTTTTTTTACGAAATGAATTTTGACAATTGTGTAACCGATACTATGCTGACGGAAATGTTAGTTAAATTTTGTGCAAAGTATGCATAAAATGAAAATTATTGTGTACAATGGCTTAAAAAAATAGATTATAAAGGCTATTTTCGGCATTTCTACTCTTTGAATTTGGAGCAATTTGTGATAGAATGTACATAAAGTGGTTACAAATAGGTAACAATCACTTTGAATTCAAAAAAAGGAGTGTTTCTTTGCGAAATGTTTTAAAAAGTGTTTTTAGCAAAAAGGTTTCTGCGGCAGTTCTCACGGCTGTAATGCTGTTTGTGTCGGTTTTCTCAATGTCGATGATTGCGAGTGCGGCATCGTTCTCACCGAGACTGTCTGCCCCGAGTTCAAGTAACAAATATTATTACAGTAATTTAAATGTTTTTTATAAGTATGGTTACGGCATGCCGAACTGTACAGCATATGCCTACGGCAGAGCTTATGAGATTCTCGGTTCTGAGCCAAAGCTTTCATGGAACAATGCCGAGCAGTGGTACGATTACAACAAGTCTAACGGCTACTACAAGTACGGTCAGACTCCAAAGGTCGGCGCAATTGCCTGCTGGTCATATAACGGTGGCGGCGGTCATGTTGCTGTTGTAGAAAAGGTTGAAAACGGTCAGATTACATTTTCTAACTCTGCATGGAGCGGTCAGAACTTCTACCTTTCCTATGCAAGCACATCCGACAAGAATGCCGGCGGTAACAGCTGGTGGAATTTTCAGGGCTACATTTACCTTGGCGATTTCAGCGGCAGTACAAGCACTACTCAGGCTACAACCAAAAAGGTAACTTACACAACAGGTACATATAAAACAGATGTTGACGATTATCTCAACATGAGAAGCGGTGCGGGTACAAGCTATTCATATGTAACATCTGTTCCGGGCAATGTTACTCTTAATGTAACAAAGGTTTCAACAGCGGGCGGTTACACATGGGGTTACACCTCGTACAACGGCAAGACAGGTTGGGTTGCTCTTGATTTCTGTGCTTTTGTTTCTTCATCAACGGTACAGCCAACAACAGCAAAGCCTACTGTACAGCCTACCACAGCTAAAGCCACGGTTCAGCCGACTACTGCAAAGGCAACTGTTCAGCCGACAACAGCCAAGGCTACACAGCCTGCAACAACTGTTCCTGTTGCAACAGTACAGCCTACTACGGTACAGGCAACAACAGCTCCTGTAACTACACAGCCGAGCAATGACAACAACAATGATACTCCGTATATGATCGGCGATGTAAACCTTGACGGTCATGTTGATGTTCTTGACGCAACTGAAATCAGCAAGTACATTGTTTCAATTTCAACACTTTCTGATGTTCAGAGAGAACTTGCGGATTACAACCATGACGGTGAAATCAATGTCGTGGATGCCACAGAAATCCAGAAACTTGTTGTCGGTAACAACTGATAACAACAAAACAGAACCAAAACACGCTTTGCATTTTGCAGAGCGTGTTTTTTGTTTGGAACTTTTATAACAAAGAAGGGTATGCGAGGATGCATACCCTTTTTGAGTTTAATAAGTTTAATATTTAAGCATTATGTCAACGAAAAATTCACCGTTATTGTTGCCTGCATCAAAAATTCCGTCATAGACTTCGGTTATGCTCTTCATGGAGTGAAGTCCGATGCCCTTGCCCTGATGCTTTGTGGACGAATAAGTTTCGCCGTCCATTTCCAAAGGCTTGCCGTAGTTGTTTGTTGAAACAATGTACAAACAGTCGCCTTTTATTTCGGAAGTCAGGTTAAAATATCTTTTGCCTTCTTCTATGGTACAGCAACCGTCAATTGCGTTTTCGAGTATGTTGCCGAAAATACTGCAGAGGTCAACATCAAGAATTCTCGATTTGTCGGGCAAATCAATCCGCCAGTTAATGTCAACATCGTTCTCAATCGCCTGCTGACGGTAGTGGTTGAACAAAGCATTGAGTGCGTCACTTTTGCAGATTCGCACAGGTGCTGTTACAGTCAGCGAATTTTCATACTGGGCAATGTAGTCTTTCAGCGCCGAAAGATTTCCTTCATCTGCAAGTCGGCTCATAACATGAACTGAATGTTTAAAATCATGCCTTGCTTTTGAGGTGTATTTTATGTACGACTGCAACGATTCTGTGTAACTTTTCTGAATTTCAAGAATGTTGTTTCGTTCTGTAAGCTTTGTTTTTTCAATAGTAGTCTTGCTGAAAATGTAGAATAATATGAATACTATAAGATACAATGCAAGCTCAAATATTGTAATGATGAATCCTTTTGCATAAACCTTTCCAACACGAATATTTGCGTAGGAAATCGGTATGGTATAGATGGTTGATACCATAAGTGCAATGGGCAAAATTGAAAACAAATACCACACCTTGCCGATATTTATGTTGTCAATCATCCATGCATAGTATTTTGTAAACGGAACAAGCGCTCCCATTGCCGCAACCGAAAGCCCCATTTGAATCAGGCTATATGAGGTGTTAACTCCTCGTGAGATTTCTTCCTGAAAAAATGAGTTGATAAAATATGCATACAGCGAAAAGAATGAAATCAAACAGCACACACTTATAAAAACAAACAAACAGCGTGCTGTTCCGACCTTTGTAACGATTTTAATAAGGAAGAAAAATATTACAAGGTCGGGGAAGAGAACAAAGTTTAAATTCTGAATGTCAAAAGCCGTCATCACAATTGACGAGAGAGAACCGAGTATGAAAAATGAACACAAAAAGAGCGTTACTATCTTTGAAATCGGGTATTTTAATTGATTTTTTAACGGTAAAAGGCAGAATAAACTTAAAGGTATTATTATGGCAAAGCTGAACAATGTCTGAAAAAAATTTACGAGTGTGTTCATATTCACCTCCGCTGGTTTTCTCTGATTTTTTTGAACATATATTCACGGATGCTCTGTTCAATCCGAGTTTTTTCACGAATTTTAATCGGGAATCTTTCACCGTTGCCTGTAACACATACAGAGCCTTCAATGTCCTTTATGTAATTGGCATTCAGCACGATTCCCCTGTTTACGGGTATGAAACGGTTGTCGTTGTCTGCAAGCTTGAGAAACTCTGCAATGGTCATTCGTGTGCGATATCTAAGTCCCGAAACAACACCTATGTTGATATAATGTGCATCGGATTCAACAGAAACAATTTCCTTAAGCGAAATCAGCGTGTTTCGACGGTCACACATAACTTCAATGTATTTTGAATTATCCGATACATATGACGAGGCATCATCAAGTACCTTGTAAATCTGCTCAGCTTTGTAGGGCTTTGTTATGTAATGAAAAGCGTGAACGGAAAATGCCTGCATCATAAAATCGGGGCTTGTTGTGACAAATACAATAATAATATCACGGTCTTTTTCACGAAGCTTTTCAGCCACGGCAATGCCGTTCATCTTCTCCATAAAAATATCTACAAAGGCTATTTTGTAGGTGTTTTCCTTGAATGAATTGAAAAAAGCTATTCCGTCAGGAAAACAATCAATCTGCACATTTTGCTTGTGTTCGCCAAAATATGCGTTGCAGATTGAGTAGAGAATGTCTGCCTGCGATTTTTCATCGTCAATAATTGCAATTCTCAAGTCATCGCCCCCCCTATGCACTTAAATTATACCATAAATTTGAAAAATATTATATCCGATTGTCATATGTTTTTTGCCAAAAGATTGATGTTTGTGCCAAACTATTGAAATGTTGCATTAAATTGACTATCATTGAAGCAAGCACAAAAAATGCGGTGTTTCCGCAAATCAAAATCGGAAAGAGGTAATCCACTATGAAAAAAATTAAAAAGTTAGCTTTATTGCTCGCAATTTGTATGGTAGGCACAGTAGGTCTTGTAGGCTGCGGTAATGACGGTGGCTCATCAAGCAAAAACGAAAGTTCGGCATCACAAACTGCTGACGACAGTGCCGCTGATTCAAAAGACGGCGATTCATCGGCAAGCGTGGTAGGTACTTGGACCGTTACCGCACTTGAGGGTACAGACGGTAAAGCGGTTTCAATTGAAGACTACGCAACAGCAAACGGTGTTGATCCCGAAACTTTGAAATGTACATACACATTTGCAGAGGACGGCACATTCTCAGGCGAAATGAGCGGTGTGACTGTTTCGGGCAATTACACATTTGAGGGTACAGATCTCGTTATGACAGTAGGCGAACAGCAGTTTAACTACACATATGACGCTGACAATGATATGCTCAAATACACAGATCCTAACACAGGCCTTTCAAGTTATTGCGAAAGACAGCAGTAATTGTAATCTAATCCCAATTTCCTAATACTACACTACACAAAACAACCGCTCACCGAAAGGTGGGCGGTTGTTTGCTTTTTGATATGCGGTTGTCGTTCTGTTGGGCAGATATCATCCGCCTGTACTGATGAATTTTTATGTTTATACACATAGCTTTTTATACAATAAAAGCAGTGTATAATCTGTAGG
>ONZV01001507.1_pt1 | contig 10665 bp, 10 predicted proteins | sample 1671561 | NCBI WGS metagenome assembly ONZV01 (sample SAMN06348169, study PRJEB24527) | human gut metagenome | reverse complement strand
CTAATCTGACATGCATTAAATTCAGAAATATAATGGAGTTTTCCATTTGCAATGTTTATAAAGACATATCCATTCCATCCTCGGACACGATAAAGCGTTCCTCCGCAATAAATGAACGGAGTAGAGATTCCTTCTGCATTCATATCATATCCAGCATTCACAAGTGTCTCATAAAGATCATTCGGATTAAGCTCAGAGAACTCTGGCTGTGTCGTATCGCATTGAAAACAGATTGAGCCATCCATTTTTCTTGCGGTAAACGTAACTTTTGTCCCATCGATTCCATCTTCTCTCTTTATCGACCATAGAAGAACGCCCTCTTCATCCTTTGCAAACCGGATAATTTTTTCATTCTCTGGAAGCCATGATACCAGCAGCTGCGTTCCGTCTTCTGTTGCCATCATCCCATTACTAAGTAAGCACATACCATTATAGTATCCAGACACAACCCTGCTTCCGTCTTCAAACAGGTGATGAACCATTCCCTGTGCATCAAAAAGAACGCTTTTGTTTGATTGACCATCTCTGATTTCGCCTACTGAAAGTTCATCAAAATTGGGGAATGTCAAGTAAACATGCCCCTCTCCCACAGCTTCTAACAAACTCATCTTATCCGTAACGTTTTCCGCTGCTTTTTCAGAATCCACTATAGTTTCTTGTTGTTCAGACACACTTTTTCCATCTTGCGGATTCACTGTATCCGAAGCGCTTTTATTTTCCTGACTGCACCCGCAGAACAGTAACAAGGATATTATTGTAAAAAGCACAATATTCTTTAAGTTTTTCATATTGTCCTCTCCCGGAAGCTTTAATGTTTTAACGCTTCTTCAGCCGTATGATAATATGTGACAGTTTCACCATTGGGCAACTCAAGTTCAAGCGAATTATCATCGACAGCTGTAATAGGATAGGTTCTTGTTTCTCCATAGAAATCTGTAAGTTTCAAGGTATCTTCATCTACAATGCTCCATTTTCCCTGTCCGTAGTCTCCTTGAATCTGACAAGTACCATCATCATAAAGCGAAAGGGACAGTCGATCATCTCCTTGGAGATACCAATCCCCACTCATCAGCTCTTCTTTACTTTTTCCGCAACTCGACAACATTCCCATTCCACTTATGAGCACTGCAATTGTGGCCATTCTCAAGAAGTTTCGACGTGTAATCTCTTTCATTTTGCATCCTCCTCAAGCAATTCCTGTATTTTTGATATCCAATTGGATATCATACACCCAGCATAGCATCTCCTTGCGGTATTGTCAAGATATCCATTCAGATATCAGGAGGATTTTTATGGCCTACTACCGCCGAATCCGTGACATGCGCGAAGATCACGACTTAACTCAACGTCAACTTGCCGCCATTCTAAAAATGCCACAATCTCAGTATAACCGCTATGAACAAGGACTAAGAGACATTCCAACCGTTACATTAATTCAACTTGCTGATCTATACCATACCTCTACCGATTATCTTCTTGGTCGAATAGAAAATCCGGAATTTCCCAAAACATAAACAGAGAACTCCCCCTGCATCATTTTGCTGCGATGCAAGAGAGCTCTCTATTTATTGTCTTACTTTCTCAGTTCAGGTTTATGAACCAGTTCATGGTATCCTTGATGCCTTCCATGGAATTCTTGATGATCTTTCCATAGACATAAATGGTATACGCCGCTCCGACGATCTGCACAAAGGCTTTTCCAAGCTCCACGCCATAGCTCAGCAGCGGCTTGACCTGATGCCAGAGGGGGCGGATCTGATCCTTCAGCTCCCCCACCCAGGCAGGAGCGCCGCCGGAAACCTGCTCCAACTCCTCAGCGGGAATGACGGTGCACTGCGCCGGAAATCTCAAGTTCTGCTGCATGTCCGCTCCTCTCAAAGTGCCAGGCTTGCCAGCAGCACCAGAACGACGCTTCCGGCCGCCAGCCCCATCGTTGTAAGAAGGGTGTCCGGATCTACCTCTTTCTCTTCTACCACTTCCGCGCTGCCGCCGTTGGCAGACCAATGGGCATAGACGGTGGTATCCGCACCAAACGCCGTATCGTTGGCTTTGACCTGCACATCAATGGGAAAACCGGTGACATCATCTGTGCCAGAGGTGTACCAGCCATCGAAGGTATAGCCCTCCATGGTGGCGGTGGGCAGGCTCGTCAGCTGGCCGTCGGCATTGGTGCGCTCCGCAGCAGAGGTACAGGTGCCGCCGTTGGCATCAAAATAGACGATGACCTTTGCCGCAAAAGCGGTGGGGGTACACAGGCAGACCGCCAGCACACAGGCCAGCCCCGCCAGCATCCGTTTGAACTTCTTCATCCTGCGCTCTCTTTCCGGCTCAGCGTCAGACGCTGTAGCCCTGTGCCTTGATGACATCCACCACCTGAGAAACATACTTCTGGCAGGTGTCGTGGTCAGGGGCCTCCACCATCACACGGACCACCGGCTCGGTGCCGGACTCCCGGACAAGGATGCGGCCGGTATCGCCCAGTGCCTCGGCCACCGCCTTGACAGCAGCCTGCACAGCGGCATCGTCCTGCGCGGCCTTTTTATCGGTCACACGGACATTCTCCAGCACCTGCGGGTAGATCTTCAGCGGGGCGGCCAGCGCACTCAGAGGCTTCTTCTTGGCCAGCATGACCTCCATCATCTTCAGGCTGGTCAGGATGCCGTCACCGGTGCTGGCGTACTTGGAGAAGATGATGTGGCCGCTCTGCTCACCGCCGATGCGGCAGCCGTTCCTGGCCATATACTCGTAGACATACTTGTCACCCACGGCAGTCTTGGCGTAGCCGATGCCCTGCTCGTCAAAGGCCTTGTACAGACCAAAGTTGGACATGACCGTGGTAACGACGGTATTGGTCAGCAGTTTTCCGCGCTCCTTCATGTAGCAGCCGTAGATGTACAGGATGTGGTCACCGGTGATCACATTGCCCTTTTCGTCCACGCAGAGGCAGCGGTCTGCATCGCCGTCATAGGCAAAGCCCACGTCCAGACCCTTTTCCACCACAAACTTCTGCAGGCCCTCGATGTGGGTGGAGCCTGCGTTCAGGTTGATGTTCAGGCCGTTGGGCTGGTTGTTGATGACATAGGTGTCTGCGCCCAGCGCATCGAACACGCTCTTGGCAATGTTCCAGCTGGCACCGTTGGCGCAGTCCAGACCCACCTTGATTCCCTTGAAGGAGTAGATGCCCAGGCTGATCAGGTAGCCCATGTAGCGGTTGCGGCCCGCCACATAGTCCACGGTGCAGCCGATATGCTCCCGGTGGGCAAAGGGCAGCTCCGGCCAGTCCTGATCAAAGACATGGAGCTTGCCGTCGATGTAGTCCTCCACCAGCAGCAGGGTCTCCTCGGGCATCTTTTCGCCGTAGCAGTCGATCAGCTTGATGCCGTTGTCGTAGAACGGGTTATGGCTGGCAGAGATCATAATGCCGCAGTCAAAATCATCCACGCGGGCAATGTAGGCCACACTGGGGGTGGTGGTGACGTGGAGCAGGTAGGCATCCGCGCCGGAAGCGGTCAGGCCCGCCACCAGGCTGTACTCGAACATGTAGGAGCTGCGGCGGGTATCCTTGCCGATGACGATGCGGGCAGGCTCGTTGTTGCCGCTGCGCTCCCGCAGTGCATTATAATACCAGCCCAGAAAACGGCCCACCTTGTAGGCGTGGTCGGCGGTCAGGTTCACACCGGCCTCGCCACGGAAGCCGTCGGTGCCAAAATATTTTCCCATAGTCCTCTTCTCCTTCTATTGCAACGTTACGGTTTCTCTTATCCCTGAGAGCGCTCTCTCCTTGCTCTCACTTTTTATAATAGCATAAAACCGGAAAAGAATCCATGGGTTTGGGCATTCTGTGCAGCCCATCCCCGGAACAACAACTCTTTTTTCAGCCTTTACTGCATCTTTAGGAAAAGTATGGTATACTTTTTATCTGGAGTAGAATAGATATGGAGGGATCCCCATGAAGCAGAAGACCCGCTGGCACGACGCGCTGGTCCTGGCCGCTGTGCTGTGCGCTGCCTTTCTCATTGTGACCGGCACACAGCAGATCACCGGCCGGATCGATGGCGTTGCATCAATGGTGTTTGTTCTGGCAGTTTTTTTGATCTCGATCTATACGGATGGTTATGTGTTGGGCGTGGTGGCTTCCCTGATCGGCGTGCTGGCCGTGAATTTTGCGTTCCGCTCCCCTTACTTTGCCTTCAACTTCACTCTGCCGGAAAACCTGTTCTCGGGCATGGCGATGCTGGTGGTGTCCATTATGACCAGCACCCTGACCACCCGCATCAAAAAGCAGGAACAGCTGCGGATGGAGAGCGAGACCGAAAAGATGCGGGCCACCCTGCTGCGGGCGGTCTCCCACGATCTGCGCACGCCCCTTACTTCCATTTACGGGGCCTGTTCCACGGTCATTGAAAATTATGACAGCCTGGAAAAAGAGCAAAAATTAAAACTTCTTGGCGAAGCCTGTTCCGATGCCCAGTGGCTGAACCGGATGGTGGAGAACCTGCTGTCCGTCACCCGCTTTGACGGCGGGCAGGTGGCCGTGCAAAAGACCCCCACCGTGCTGGACGAACTGATCGACACCGTGCTGGTGCGGTTCCAGAAGCGCTACCCCAAGGTGCCCGTTACCACCTACCTGCCCGACAGCTTCATCGTGATCCCCATGGACTCGATGCTGATCTCGCAGGTGCTGACGAACCTTTTGGAAAATGCCGCCGTCCATGCCGAGGGGATGACCCAGCTGACCCTGCGGGTGTTCACGCTGGGCAGCCGGGCGGTGTTTGAGGTATCGGACAACGGCTGCGGCATTCCGAAGGAGCGCCTGCGCACCCTGTTCACCGGTGTGCTGCCCGCCGATGCCGCGGCCGACAGCGGCAAGCACGGCATGGGCATCGGGCTTTCGGTCTGTGCCGCCATCGTCAAGGCACACGGCGGCGAGATCCAGGCCGAGAGCAAGGTGGGCGAGGGCACCACCATCCGCTTCTGGCTGGAGACCGAATCGATTGAGACGGAGGAAAACGAAGATGAGCAATAACAAATTCAAGGTTCTGGTCGTGGAAGATGAGGCCAACATCTGCAGCTTTATTGAGACGCTGCTGGAGACCAACGGCTATCAGGCCCTTGTTGCCAACACCTGCGCCATGGGCCAGACCCTGTTCACCTCCCACAATCCGGACCTTATCATCCTGGATCTGGGCCTGCCCGACCGGGACGGACTGGAGCTCATCCGTTTTGTGCGGCAGAAGTTCCTGACCCCCATCATCGTGCTCTCGGCCCGCACCACCGAGCAGGACAAGATCGAGGCGCTGGATCTGGGAGCCAACGATTACATCACCAAACCCTTTGGCACCGGCGAGCTGCTGGCCCGGGTGCGCGCCGCCCTGCGCACCAACCGCTTCGGCGTGCTGGGCGGGATGCCCGGCGGCGTGTTCCGGGCACAGGGGCTTGAGATCAACTACGAGCGCCGCAAGGTCTTTGTGGACGGTGCCGAGATCAAGCTGACCCAGACCGAATATAACATCGTGGCCTTCCTCTCGGAACATGCAGGCCGGGTGATGACCTATGCCGCCATCGTGCGGGCCATCTGGGGCGATACCGACTGCGGCAGCACCAAAAAGCTGCAGGTCAACATGGCAAACATCCGCAAAAAACTGGGCAGCGTGCCTGGCCGCAACACCTATATTCTGAACGAGCTGGGCGTGGGATACCGGATGATCGACGAGGACACCGATGCCAGGCCCGAAAGCTGAGGACTGCGTATGCTTCCTGCACTGATCATTTTTCTGCTGACCTATCTTCTGATGCTGGTCCTGCCGCAGTACCGGCCTTTTGCCGCGCTGGGCGGGGCCGCTCTGTTTCTGGCTCTGGGCGCGGCGGGCCTGTGGGACTTTACCCTGATGGATGCCGCCCGGGCCGTGGACTTCAATGTCCTGCTGATGATGGCGGGCACCATGGGCACGGTCTCCCTCTTTATTGAGAGCAGGATGCCCGCCCGGCTGGCCGAGCTGCTCATCGTGCGGGTACCCAATGTGAAATGGACCGTGTGTATGCTGGCCCTTTTTGCCGGAGTCATCAGCGCCTTTGTGGACAATGTTGCCACAGTGCTCATGGTGGCCCCTGTGGGCCTTGCCATTGCCCGCAAGCTCAGGATCTCCCCCGTGCCCGTCCTCATCTCCATTGCGGTCTCTTCCAACCTGCAGGGAGCTGCCACCCTTGTGGGCGACACCACCAGCATCCTGCTGGGCGGCTTTGCGGGGATGAACTTCTTCAATTTCTTCTGGATGGAGGGCAGGCCCGGCATCTTCTTCGGGGTGGAGCTGGGGGCGCTGGCCTCTCTGGGCGTGCTGCTGTTCACCTTCCGGCACGAGACCCAGCCCATCTCGGCCACGGTGGAGACCGAGGTCACCGACACGGTTCCCTCCGCCCTGATGCTGCTGACGGTGGGCCTGCTCATCGCAGCCTCCTTCCTGCCCCAGCCTGCGGGCGGGCTGCCGCTGGCGCTCTATGGCCTGCGCAGCGGGCTGATCTGTGCAGGGGTCTGCCTGTTCGGCATCCTGCGCGCCTGCCTGCGCCGCCGCTCGTTCGCGCCGTTCCGGCTGGCGGCCCGGGAGCTGGACTGTGACACCCTGCTGCTGTTGTTCGGGCTGTTCATCCTGATCGAGGGCATCCGCAAGGCCGGGGTCATCGATGCCGCCGCCCAGCTGTTCTACACCCTCTCCAGTGATGATCCCTTCCGGCTCTATACCCTGCTGGTATTCGTCTCGGTGGGCCTTTCTGCCTTCATCGACAACATCCCCTATGTGGCCACCATGCTGCCGGTGGTGCAGGGCATTGCCGGGCTGATGAACGGCGGTGCAGGCTTCCCGCCCGAGCTGTTTTATTTCGGCCTGCTCACGGGTGCAACTCTGGGCGGCAACCTGACCCCCATTGGCGCTTCGGCCAACATTGCAGCCATCGGCATCCTGCGCAAGCAGGGTGAGCAGGTGCGCACCCGTGATTTTCTGCGCATCGGCATTCCGTTCACACTGGCAGCTGTTCTTACGGGCTATGTGTATCTCTGGCTGGTGTGGGGCGCATAAGCGCTGCCGTGCCAGAGCAGCAGCAAAGAAAAACGCGCCGTGTCAAACGACACAGCGCGTTTTTCTCATTTATTCTAACCCGATCTGCTGGGCGTATTCCTCCAGCAGCTCCCGCTCCAGGAAGGGGGTTTTCACGCCCTCACGGTCGCGGTAGGTCTCGTGGCCCTTGCCGATGACGGCGATCAGATCACCCTCCTGGGCGTGATCCACGGCGTAGTGGAGCGCGTCCAGACGGTCGGGGATCTCCACAAACTTGGCATCGGGGTTGCCCTTGTTCATGCCCACCCGGATATCGGCCAGGATGTCCTCGATCTTCTCAAAGCGGTTGTTGTCCTCGGTCAGGATGGAGAAATCCGCCATTTTCGCACAGGTCTCTCCCATGCCGTAGCGGCGCAGCTTGGAGCGGTTGCCGCCGCAGCCGAACACCACCACCAGACGGTGGGGCTTGTAGGCGCGCAGGGTGGTGAGCAGGCTCTCGGTGGATACCTCGTTGTGGGCGTAATCCAGCAGGATGGTGAACTTTTTGCTGATGGGCACCAGCTCCACGCGGCCCTTGACCACGCACTTGCCCAGACCCTCGTGGATAGCGGCATCGGGCAGGCCCAGCACCTTGCCCACAGCCAGGGCAGCCAGCGCGTTGTAGACGCTGAACTCGCCGGGCATGTTCACCCTGACATCCATATTGTCTCTGCCGGAGACGTGGAACGCCACGCCCAGAAAATCGTGGGTGCGCAGCAGCTCACAGCCCTCGGCGCGGTAGTCAGCCTTTTCACTGCGGCCATAGGTCACCAGCTTGCAGGTGTGGCCTTCCAGCAGGGCTTCGGTGTTCTCGTCATCGATGTTCACCACGCCCACATCACACCGCCGGAAGAGCTGCCCCTTCCAGCTGCGGTACTCCTCAAAGGTCTTGTGCTCACCGGGGCCGATGTGGTCGGGGGAAAGGTTGGTGAACACGCCGATATCATAGTGCACCCCCGCCACACGGTCCATCATCAGGCCCTGGCTGGACACCTCCATCAGGGCCACATCGCAGCCTGCGTCCAGAAACTGGCGGAAGGTCTTTTGCAGCTCGTAGCTCTCAGGGGTGGTGTTGGCGGTCTCCTGATGACGGCCCATGAAGTAGATGCCGTTGGTGCCGATCATGCCGACCTTTTTCCCGGCAGCTTCCAGCACGCTCTTGATCATGTGGGTGGTGGTGGTCTTGCCCTTGGTACCGGTCACGCCGATCATGGTCATCTGGCGGGAGGGGTTGCCAAAGAGGTTGCCGCTCATCAGCGCCATGGCATAGCGGCTGCTCTCCACCTTGACCACGGTCACTCCGGGCATGGCAGAAAGGTCAATGTCGTGCTGGGTGACCAGCACGCTCACGCCCTTGGCGGCGCAGTCCGCGGCAAACTCGTGGCTGTCACGCTGGGTGCCCACGATACAGACAAAGGCAAGGCCCGGGGCCGCCTTCCGGCTGTCGTAGATGATGTCCTGCACTTCGGTATCCAGGCTGCCCTGCACCAGCGTAAAGGGCACGCCTTCCAGTAATTGTTCCAGCTTCATAACATTACACACTCCTCATTGGGTCGTTTGGGTTGGGTCTGCATCGCCCGCCGCCGGGGTCGTTCCTTCGGCGGGGGTCGGCTGTACAGTCTGTCCGGCCTCGGGTCCTGCCGGGGCCGCGGCGGTATCCGTTGGTGTTTCGGCAGCGGCATCTGCGGCGGCTTCGCCCTCTGCCGGGGCAGTGCCGTCTGTGGCCGTGCCTTCTGCCGTTTCACCGGTCACACCCGCTTCCGTAGGAGTTTCCTCCACCGGTTCAGGCACGATGTAGCCGGAGGGCAGCTCCGGCTCACCCTGTGCAAAGGTGAACTTGCGGGTGCTGGACATGCTGATATGGGTGAAGTCCAGCTTTCCGGTGTCGGTTGCGGCACAGCCCTTGCCGTCCTCATTCAGCAGGACGTGCTTTGCCAGCTTGAGCTTATATTCCAGCTCGTTCAGGGTGCCCAGCCAGACGCTGATGCGGTCCTGATAGAGGAAGGCCATCTCGTCCACATCCGCAAACTCGATGCGGGTCACGTCGGCGCTCATGCCTGCGGCATCCAGCGCGGCCAGCAGGGTGTTCAGGCTTTCCAGCCGCTGGTCCGCCTCCTCCTCAACAGTGCCGGAGGCGCTGCTGTCGGCGGCGCTGTCCGGGGTGCTGTCCGGGGTGCTGTCGGCCTTGGGCTCCGCCGCAAAGGTCAGCTGTTCGCCGGGCTCGGCAGAGACCGGTTCGCCGCCGTACAGGGTGGGCAGACCGGCAGGCTGGGCAGAATCCTCCTCCAGGATCTTCAGGCCGCCCGAGAGGGTCAGCCAGCCGGAGGAGGTCTGCATGGCCCAGGCAGGCCGGGCTTCTGTTACCCGCACCACCACGGTGCCGGGGTAATCCCGCTCCACCCGGATATCCTCCAGCATGGGGAACACTTTTTCCAGCGCGGCGGCCTTGCTGCCAGGGTCAAAGCTGAAGATATTCTCTTCCAGATGGACATCCAGCGCCTGCAGGATCTGTTCGCTGGTATAGCCGCCGGCCTCCTGCACCACACCGTCCGCTGTCTGCACCTGAATGGAGCTGATCTTGAACAGCATCGTCACGGTGAGGTAGACCCCCGCGCCGATGACGCAGAGCAGCATGACAAGGGCCGTGAGCCGCCGCATGAGCCTGCGCCGCCGGATGGCGGCCCGGGTCAGCTTCCGCTTTTTCCTGCCCTCCCGCCGGACGGGGTCACGCCTGGCGTTCTGCCCCTGCACCGGCCGCATCCGCTGGCCGCTGCGATTCTGGGCGTTCTGCGGGCGGCGCTGGGCGTTCCGGTTCTGGCCGCTGGCCGGGCGGCGGTTCCGCTGATTGCCCCCGGAGGTGCGCCGCTGGCCGTTCTGCCCGCTGCGGGGGCGCTGTGCGCCGCTCTGGCTGCTCCGCCCGCCGGTGGGAAAGGTGATGCTGTTATCCGGGTAGGAGCCGTAGTTCACCGTGCGCTCCGTATACCGGCTGGGGCGGGGCGCATCGGGGTCATAATTGGGGTTCGTGATGGGGTGGCCGCCGGAGGAATATCCTGCGTACCCGCTGTACCCCAGGTCACTGCCTGCACCCGCGCTGCTGCGGCGCTGGGTGCTCTGCCCGCCGCGCCGGTCATCCCGGGCCTGATCGTAGGCCCGGCGGCGCTTGCGGTTCCGGCCGTTCCGGTCATTCTGCGGCATCCGGCTGCACCTCCTTTCCTCTGTTTTTTCCTTCCGTTACGGGGTCTTGACCAGCTTGAGCAGGGCATCTGCAATGCGGTCCAGGCTGTCGTCCACCGACAGGCTCCGGGCATTGCGGCCCATCTCAGCCAGCTTGCCGGGCTGGGCCAGCATCCCGGAAACGGTCTGCACCAGCTTTTCGCCGGTCAGGTCTTTTTCCTCAATGACCACAGCAGCGCCGGCCTTCTGCAGCTCCATGGCGTTGTAATACTGATGGTTCTCTGCCACGTTGGGGCTGGGGATAAGCACAGCGGCACGGCCCACAGCCTCCAGCTCGGCCAGTGTCAGGGCACCGGCGCGGCTGATGACAAGGTCCGCTGCGGCCAGCAGCTCGGGCATATTG
>ONZV01001504.1_pt1 | contig 10680 bp, 6 predicted proteins | sample 1671561 | NCBI WGS metagenome assembly ONZV01 (sample SAMN06348169, study PRJEB24527) | human gut metagenome | reverse complement strand
ATAAAATTGGAGTATTTTATGGTTCCACAACCGGAACAACCGAAGACGTCGCCCGTCGAATTGCAGAGAAACTAAATGTTCCTTCCGCACATATTTTTGAAGTATCTAAACTTACAGAGGCTTTAGTCAATGAGTATGATGTACTTGTGCTAGGCAGCTCTACTTGGGGAGCCGGCGAACTGCAAGACGATTGGTATGACGGAGTAAATGTTTTAAAGAAATGCGATTTGTCTCATAAATATGTAGCCTTGTTCGGTTGCGGTGATTCCGACTCATATAGCGATACATTCTGCGATGCCATCGGGATTATTTATGAAGACCTGAAAGACGCGCATTGCAAATTCTGCGGAGCAGTAGATACGGCCGGATACACATTCGATTCTTCCATAGCGGTCGTAGACGGCAAATTTATCGGACTTCCAATTGATGAAGTCAACGAAGACAATCAGACAGAGGAACGTATCAGTGCGTGGGCTGAACAAGTAAAACAAGAAATAAGCTAACCTTCACCTTAATATAAACAATTGTTTGCATCATGGCTACCAAAAGAATCATTCCCGGTGAAATCCGGATTTTCCTCAATCATATTTATGAGTTTAAGAAAGGTATACGTAACATGGTACTTTATACAATGAGTAAAGAACATGAAGACTTTGCCGTGCGCCGGTTGAAGAACCAAAACATCAGCTATATGATACAGGAGATAGGTACTAATAAAATCAACCTGTTTTTTGGTAAACCCGAATGTATGGAAGCTATGCGACATATTATCACTCGTCCTTTAAATCAATTGACAGCTGAAGAAGATTTCATTTTAGGAACAATGCTGGGATATGATCTTTGCCAGCAATGCAAACGCTATTGCAACAAAAAAAGAGGTATTAAGATTGCTGTTTAAAAGATAACTTTGGCCTTGTAAGCTTTGTTTGTATGTAGTTTGTACCGAGCAGAATCGTTTCTAAAAAGACAGATAATCGGAGAAACGTTTTCCAATGGGAACTTGTTATACCAAGAAACGATTCGCTCAACAACAAACTAACAATAAGCAACGTTATGACTCAACAGCAAGAACAATTCAAAGCCTATTATACTCCAAGGCGAGAACTTTTTACCTTGTTGAGTGACAAATTGCCATTCTGAGAATATCAGCAGGCTTCACAATCTTTCTCTCTAGAGGCAGGGAGTATTCTTCATCTCATCTCTAAAGACAAAACTGCCTGACTGTTCCATTAAACTAACGGGAGTAAGTAAAATGGCAATCTCTTGCCTGACTGCAGATGTTCATGAGGATAAAACATAAACTAATACTATCAGCAGAGAGGTACTTAATTTTTTGAACATAAAGGCTAACTATTCATGGGTTAATGTCTTGTTTTAATTGACTATCTATATAATACAACTAAAACATCCAAACTACTAAAAGGAGAAAGAAAGATTATAGTGATTTATTAGATTCCATGTCCTCTCACATATCAAATTATGATAATAAAAAGAACAATATGAGGGTCAGTATTATAAAATAATATATATTCGCTTCATAAACATAGTAATTATATGTCACGAGAGAAAATATTAATCAGAACTTCCTGGGTAAGTACAATTGGCAACGCCATACTTTCCGCATCAAAAATCATTATCGGATTATTTGTAGGTAGTTTGGCTGTACTCGGTGACGGTATTGATTCGGCAACCGATGTAATCATCTCTATCGTAATGATTTTCACTGCACGCATCATGAACCGCCCACCTTCAAAAAAGTATGTATTCGGCTATGAGAAGGCGGAAGGAATCGCAACCAAAATCCTGTCGCTCGTAATATTTTATGCCGGTATGCAAATGTTGTTATCCTCCGTTGCCAACATCTTTTCGGATGCAACGAAAGAGGTTCCCTCGGCTATTGCGATATATGTTACTGTATTCTCTATCATTGGAAAGCTCTTGTTGGCCCATTATCAGTATAAACAAGGAAAAAGAATTGATAGCTCCATGCTGACAGCAAATGCGATCAATATGCGTAATGACGTTATTATCTCATCCGGAGTTTTGGTAGGACTGGTCTTTACCTTTATATTCAAACTACCGATACTCGATTCAATCACAGGATTAATAATCAGTCTCTTTATTATAAAATCGTCTGTCAGTATCTTTATTGATTCTAACGTCGAACTAATGGACGGTGTTAAAGATGTGAATGTATATAACAAGATCTTTGAAGCCGTAGAGGAAGTCCCCGGCGCAAGCAACCCGCACCGTGTAAGGTCAAGAATGATAGGGAATCTTTATATGATTACCCTCGATATAGAGGTTAATCCACAAATTACCATCACACAAGCCCATGAGATTGCAGAATCGGTGGAAAAAAGCATAAAAAGTTCCATAGATAACGTTTATGACATTCTTGTACACGTAGAACCTGCCGGTGAATGCCAGACAAATGAAAAATTCGGAATAGATAAAGATATGGTCGAAAAAACAATAAATAAACCATAATTAATAGATATAATTGACCTTTGTCACATATGTTACAGTTTTAATCTATATGCCCGTATTATCTTTGCAAAAAAAATAGATTATGGAACAATTACATGCTCATGAAGTCCTTCACAATGATGAAAGGTAATAGTTACTCAGAATTATCATTAAGAAGGCAATCAGTGAAAAGTTCGGAGAAGATCAACGCTTCTATACTTGTTCGGCAGAAAATATGGATATTGATGAACTTATAGAGTTTCTCAAGATGAAAGGTAAGTTTATGTCTACCGATGAAGGTTTTACCGTAGATATCACAAAGGTTTGCAATCATTGACTCTGCCTTCTTACTAGAATAATAACAGCTTTCATTTTGCGGATATGAAAAATGAAAGCTGTTTTTTATATATGTTTATCTGGAGACAAATCTTTTATACACTGTTTTAATAGCTAATCTTCACTCCTGCAAAAAAACTTCTCGGCAGTGCGGGACCATAGATATAGCCGGAATCACGGTTTGCTCCTCTATCAAAATCTTTCTGATAGGCTTCCAAAATATTCTGAACACCACCGCTAAGTTGTAAATCAACTGTTTTATATAATTTAAAGTCATAAGCAAGTTTCACGCCCAAATCTAAGAACTTCGGAGTTTTAACAGCTTCCGCTTTTCGTTCGGGCATATCACCCATTGCAGCATTTTCGGCTGTAATATCCATGCGTTGCACAAACATACTACCGGTATATGTACCTGACAAGGCTATTGATAAAGGTTTAATCGGAATATAGGTAGCGGTGAAATAGCCATACACATTGGGAGTACGGAAAATCGTCCTCTTGGCAGGCACATCATCATGCCACTTATGCGGTTCATCATATCGGCTACGCTGCAATGTCAATCCTGCCTGTACTTGCAACAAGGAAAGATAAGCCAGTTTCCCTTCCAGCGTTACCCCCACTACTTTGGCACCCGGACCATTACTACGTAATTTCACCAGAACACCGTCTCCACGATTATAAGGTTCACCCAGCACAAAGACATCTGTCAGTTTTGTGTAGAATCCTTCTATCAGAAAATTAGTCTGAAAAGCGCCAAAACGATGATAGATATCTGCGGATGCACTAAAACTCTGCGACTTCTCTTCCTTCAGATTCTTCGTCCGTTCAATCATGGCAACAGTTCCACCTACATTTTCAATATGCATATCCTCATCAAAAGCCTGAGGAGCACGAAAACCGGAAGAATAACTCAAACGCAAGTTGATATTCTGCGTAGGATTAAAGCGCAAATTGGCACGTGGGCTGAAAATGATATTATCTACCATATTATGTTTATCGAGACGTCCTCCGACCAAAATACTCCAGCGTTCATTCTTCCACTCATTTTGCAGGAAGGCGCTGTAAATATTCACTGTCTGATCCGTATGACGATCGTATCCCCACATATTATCTTTCAGCCGGTCACGGTTGTATTCAAGTCCCGCAGTGAGATCGGAAGGCATGAAAAGACATTTATCAAACGTATGTACGTATTGGGCACCCCCCATAGCAATAAGGTCTGTTGTCTTTCCGTATGCTTTGAGAGGGTCATTCCCGGGACCGTAATAACTGTCACGGTCTGTATTGGCAGCCGACGCGAAGATACTCAGACGATTCTTTTCATTTGGTGAGAAATAATCATATTTCAAACTCCCGCCGTCTATCGAATGTTGTAACTGCTCCGCAATATGGGCTTCGTGAGGTGGACGGTCCAACATATCCCCACCCCGGCGAAACTCCTGCATATGGTGATATTCGAATGTCAACTTTGAATATGTACTTGTCTTCAGATAAGAACGGAAACCGACTGTTTGATTCTTCAATTCAGGAAGTTCTGTAAATCCGTCGCCGTCATAGTCATATCCGGACCGATGACGGTTTTGTCCGAAAATATACAATCCCGCACGATGATCGTCAGTCACCAAAGAAGCATTCAACGATGTGTTATTATCAAACGAGGAACTTCCTCCGACAGAAGTAATGGTATGCGACAACTGACCGGAGTTACGTAAAGGTTCCTTCGTAATGATATTAATTGTTCCAGCAATGGCTGAAGAGCCGAACAAGGCTGATCCTCCCCCACGCATGACCTCTACTCGCTCAATCATACTGGCAGGAATCTGCTCCAACCCGTATACTCCCGAAAGAGCGCTGAACACAGGACGCGAATCAATCAATATCTGCGTATAAGGCCCGTCCAAACCATTGATACGGACTTGCTGGAAACCACAATTCTGGCAGTTTGTTTCTACACGGACACCGGGTTGGAAGTTCAACCCCTGCGACAGAGTTGAAGAATTAGTCGTTTCAAAAAGTTTCAAATCAACAACATTGACCAAAGTCGGAGCCAGACGCCGAGTCGTTTCACTGCGATTGGCAGAAACCACCACTCCGTCTAAAGCGATCGCATCTTCTTCTATTTCAAAATCTTCCTCTAATGTCTTTCCTCTCTTCAGGGTAACGTTGCGAGTAAGTGTTTTATAGCCAACTGAACTCACTTCGAGAACAAAGCTACCTTCCGGCAGGTTCTTCAGAAAATAATGCCCGGTTGCATCAGTCACAGTTCCTATCGTAGTGCCTTTCAGTGCGACTGTAATATAAGGCAAATGTTCTTTCGTCTTTTTATCCAATACATGACCGATAATATTTGCATCAGATTTTTTCAGCTCAGGGTAATCCGGATTCTCAGCGAATGCGGCCGATAAGACACAACATAGGCTGACCAGGACTAATAGATATTTCTTCATTGTCGTTAGTCTTTTAATCGTTTAAATTCAGAAAGTAATAAAGGAAACGGAAACAATAATAAGTACTGTTTCTAAAAATAAATAGCAATTTCGATAAATGTAGACTAAGGGACAGGAGGTGCCCTAAGAGAGACAACACCCGGACAAGACCGGCAATAACACGCACCTTGCGGACGAATAAGAAGAATACATAATAATGATAAAACGGAAACAACAAATATAGGTAATAACCCGCTATCTGTCACCAACACTTGGTTCAATAGATGAAGTAACTGAAACTCAACTGTCGTGTGATTGTGTTCGGTGCCCTTCTTAAAAGGATGTGAGTGGACAATTGTAACCCCGTTTACTACATGAGAGTGAGTAAACAAAGTAATCCCTGCCATGTACGAAATAAATAGTACAGGCAGAAAAAACTTTATTATATTCCGATACAGTTGTCTCATTCGTTAGTTTTGTGTAACAAAAACAATAGCGTTTTCTGCGAAGCAAAGATAGGGATTGTTTTATATCCGGACAATCCCCATTTATGACGATTTCAGAGCTTAAAAGAATTATTAAACCATTATTAATAGCTAATCTTTACTCCTACAAAGAAACTTCTCGGCAGTGACGGGCCGTAAATATAACCAGAGTCACGATCTGCACCTTTATCAAAGTCATCCTGATAAGCATTGAAGATATTCTGTATGCCAGCATTTATCTGGAGATTCATTGATTTATAAAGTTTAAAATCATAAGCCGCCTTTAAACCTATATCAAAGAAATCTTTTGTATTCACCGTAATCGGGTTCTCAAGGAATCCGGGGACTGGCTCGTGAGGAACCAGCATTGAACCGGTATATGTACCCGAAAGCGCAATGGATAACGGCTTTATCGGTGTATAGGTTGCTGTGAAATAGCCATAAGTGTTAGGTGTGCGCATCATTTTCTTTACTGCCGGTGCGTCCTTATTCCACGTATGCGGTTCACTGTAATGACTCTGTTGCAGAGTTACCCCTGCCTGAATCTGGAATTTATTCAGATAAGCCATTTTTCCCTCCAATGTAAGTCCCATTACCCGAGCTCCCGGTGCATTATGACGTGTACGTATCAGAACTCCGTCTACAACTTCACCGTCGGTAAGAGCAAAGACATCTGATAATTTAGTATAGAATCCTTCAATCAGGAAGTTTATCTGAAAAGCGCCAAAACGCCGATAAACATCCGCAGAAGCACTCAAACTCTGAGATCTTTCTTCTTTCAGATTATCAGCAAGTTCAATCATTGCTACTTTACCACCTACATTTTCTACGTGCAAATCCTCATCAAAAGCCTGGGGAGCTCGGAAACCGGATGAATAACTCAAACGAAGATTGATATCCTTGGTCGGATTGAACCGCAGATTGGCACGGGGACTGAAAATGAGATGATCTATCAGGTTATGTTTATCAAAACGACCTCCGAGCAAAAATCCCCAACGATCATTCTTCCATTCGTTTTGTACGAAAGCACTACCGATATTTACTTTCTGATCTACCGTACGGTTGTATCCCCACATATTGTCTTCCAGTTTGTCCTGATTAAATTCCACTCCGGCAGTAAAATCAGAAGGCATGAAAATACATTTACCAAAGCTGTAAACATATTGTGAGCCTGCCATCCAATTTAGGTCAGTAGTGTTTCCGTAAGCATTCGGGTCCTGCCCACCTCCATAATAGCTATCACGATTAATATGTTGCGCAGATGCGAATACATTGAAACGATGTTTCTCGTCAGGTGAGAAATAATCGAACTTCATACCACCACCATTGATAGAATGCTCTGTCTGCTCAGCCACATTCGCTTCATGAGGCGGACGGCTGAGCATATCTCCTCCTCTACGGAATTCTTCCATGTGATGATATTCGAAAGTCAATTTGGAATAAGTAGTTGTCTTCAGGAAAGAACGGAAACCGACCGTTTGCCCGTGTATCTTCGGTATTTCCGAATATCCATCTCCGTCATGGTCATACGCCGACCGATGACGGTTCTGACCGAAGATATATAAACCTGCACGCTGGTCATCCGTCACTAGTGAGGCATTCAATGCTGTACTGTTATCAAAAGCGTCACCGTCGCCAATCCCAGTAATAGTATGCGACAACATACCCGAATTACGAATCGGCTCCTTTGTGATGATATTGATTGTACCTGCAATAGCAGACGAACCGAACAACGCCGAACCACCTCCGCGCATCACTTCCACACGTTCAATCATGCTGGCAGGAATCTGTTCGATGCCATATACTCCGGAAAGTGCACTGAAGATAGGACGAGAATCCAGCAGGATTTGTGTATAAGGACCGTCCAGTCCATTGATACGTACCTGCTGGAAGCCACAGTTCTGACAATTGGATTCTACGCGAACTCCCGGCTGAAAATTCAGTCCTTGTGCTAAAGTTGTCGAATTGGTATTCTCAAAGATTTTCAGATCGACAACATTCACCAATGTCGGTGCCAAACGACGGGTTGTTTCATTGCGATTGGCAGAAACAACGACACCGTCCAATGCTACCGCATCTTCTTCTATTTCAAAATCTTCCTCCAGCGTATGTCCCTTCTTCAAGGTCACATTCCGCCTCACCGTTTTATAACCTACAGAACTAACTTCAAGTACGAAATTTCCTTCGGGAAGGTTCTTCAGGAAATAATGTCCGGTTACGTCGGTTACAGTACCGATTGTTGTTCCTTTCAGAGCAATAGTAATATAGGGCAAATGTTCTTTTGTATTTTTATCAAGGATATGACCAACAATATTCGCATCCGATTTACGCAATTCCGGATACTCAGGATGCTCGTGAAGAGCAGCTTGTCCTTCAAGAGCAGGCAACAATGCACAGCACAAGCAGACAAGCGAAAATATGTATTTTTTCATTTTTCGTTTATAATTCGTTCTTCGTTAAGTATTCACATGAAAAATCAGACAATACCCAGCCTCAAACAAGGCAGAATATCATCAGCTAAATAACTGAAAAACGAATCGCAGGCGGTGCCCGAAGTGCAGTCACTCCATGATATGGAGCATGAGAATGCATATGCTGCGGACGACCGAGCAACAGGCACAATAAAAAAGGGATGAAAAGAGAAAGAGCAAAAATAACAGCCGCACCGTCCGTCGTCAGATGAGACAGGAAATGAATATGTATCAGCTCGACTGTTGAATGTTCATGTGCCGCCCCTTTCTTAAACGGGTGTGAATGGACGATTGTCACGCCATTGACCACATGTACGTGGGCAAAGAATGTAAGGCTTACCAGATACGATACAAAAAGTATCGGCAAGAAATAGCGCGTTATATTCAGTAACAATCGTTTCAACTCATTTCTACTTTGGGACGGCAAAGATACAAACTATTTTTTTAACAATCAATTTTCAGACAGAATACTGTTAATATACGGCTGAAGCTATCATTTGTATAAACAGAATCAGGAATACCATAGCAATCGGATAAACTGTTGCGTATGCCACACTGGGAATATTACTGTCTACCATTGAATCGGCAGCAGCCAGACCGGGCGTACTTGTCATACCACCGGTGATAGTTCCCAGCAAATCGAGTAAACTAATTTTAAATATCAGACGCCCCACAACTGTTGCAATAAGCATCGGCACCAAAGTAATGGCTGCTCCTACACCGAACATCAGTAGCCCGCTTTCCTGAAAAGTAGCTACGAGATTTTTTCCGGCGGAAGTACCTACTTCGGCTAAGAAAAGAAGCAGACCTAATTGGCGCAGCAACTGATTGGCAGGTCCCGACATAGACCAAATAATAGGTCCTGTCTTACCGATCGCACTCAGTACGAGAGCTACCATTAGGACACCTCCGGTCAATCCCGGTGAGAATGACAGACTTTCGGAGAAAGAGATATTTATTTTGCCAAACAACACTCCCAGTACAATCCCCATTGCAATCGGGAAGAAGTCTGTATCCGACAATTTCTTCGCATTATTTCCCAGTAGGCGGGCTATACCTTTAAGTCCTTCTTTCTCTCCCACAACCATTAACTTATCGCCGAATTTCAAGGCCAAATCAGGCGACGGGGATAAATCAATACCACTTCGACGAATACGGGTCACTGTGCAACCAAAGTTTTTCTGTAAATTCAAATCTCCCAATTGCTTGTTTATCATGTCCTTTTTGGTCAATAACAAAGACTCTATTTCCTGTGTTTTATCCAAAGGAAGTTCGCCTTCTTCACGCTCGCCTACCAGCACTGCGAGTTGATTTAGTGATTCTTCGCTACCTACTGCTTGTATATAGTCTCCTTCGTGCAACACGGTAGAAGCAGTAGGAATAGATATTTCATCACTATGTTTCAGACGGGAAATAACAGCTCCTGTCATTCCTCGAGCATTAATCTGCATCAGACTGCGGTTGAATACGTTTGAATTAGTGATACGATAGATGCAGGTAATCAATTCAGGGAATTGTCCACGACGTTCTATCTCCAGGCGACGTGCTTCTTTATCCAAGTCCACCCGCATGATTTTAGGCAGCAGCTTAACAAACAAAATCACACCGATAACTCCAAACGGATATGCGATACCGTAAGCAATGGAAGCCAAAGGTGAGTGTGTACTGTCAATAGCGACGGCTAAGCCCGGCGTACTGGTTAATGCTCCGGCAATCAGACCTACCACACTGGGAGTATCAATGTCGAACGCATACTTCAGTCCTACCGCCGTGAGACAGGCGGAACAAATGATAAGCATAGTAATGAGAATCAACGTCTTCCCCTTACTACGGAAAGAATCGAAGAATCCGGGTCCTGCCTGAATACCGATAGTAAAAATAAAAAGTACCAAACCGAAATTTCCCAATTCTTTGGGAATGATGACGCCAAAGTGCCCGAAAAGAAGTGCGATAAAGATTACCGCTGACACATCAAGAGATAACCCCTTAATTTTAACTCTTCCCAGCATAAATCCCAACGCGACAATCAGGAAAAGGGAAAAATAAGAGGAGTGCAACAAGTCAGTAAACATAAAAATAAAGGTTAGTTAGTTTTAAGGGCGCAAAGGTACGGATTTTATTTCAATCCGCACAACATTCCATCTTACAAGTGATTTCCTCACACGGCTTTTTCATTTAAGAAATATTGTTCGTCGCTCGTTATTGTAGTAAAAATCCTTATATTCGTGCGCAGCGATGCGGAAACATCACCATAGGTGTTTCTTCTTATCGTTCATTTTTGACGGGATACTATCTCCTTGTGTTGACGGTTTGAATTCTCTGCATATTTGGAAGAAATGGAAAATGTTATCTTATATTACTTTGTAAACGAATGCGCTTATCGATGCTCCTCTACTCTATAATACAGTTTTTCCTATTTTTACAACCAGCTATTCCAATATTAATAAACTTGATTTCTGTTTATAATAAACTTTTGGATAGTTTATTATAAAC
>ONZV01001498.1_pt1 | contig 10705 bp, 10 predicted proteins | sample 1671561 | NCBI WGS metagenome assembly ONZV01 (sample SAMN06348169, study PRJEB24527) | human gut metagenome | reverse complement strand
TGAAATAGACTCGTTATTCATTACGCGGCGGATAGTTTCGGCAAACATGTCGGCGATAGTCAACTGTTTTACTTTGGCGCAACGGTTAGAATAAGGAATACTGTCTGTAAATACCATTTCTTCCAAACCGGAATCTTGAACACGTTCGGAAGCAGGACCGGACATCACACAGTGAGAAGCGATGGCGCGGACAGAAATGGCTCCGGCTTCCTTCATGATATCGGCAGCTTTGGTAATTGTACCGGCTGTATCTACCATATCGTCTACCAGGATGACATTCTTGTCTTTTACGTCACCGATAATTTGCATGGTAGCCACTACGTTTGCTCTTTCGCGAGTCTTGTTGCACAATACCAAAGGCACATCAAGGTATTTGGCATATGTGCTGGCACGCTTGGAACCGCCCACATCGGGAGTAGCGATTACAAGGTTTTCAAGGTTCAGTGACTGAATGTAAGGCAAGAAGATGCCTGATGCATACAAGTGGTCTACCGGAATGTTGAAGAAACCCTGAATCTGGTCGGCATGCAAGTCCATGGTAATCAAACGGTCGATACCTGCCACACTCAGCAAGTCAGCCACCAGTTTGGCACCGATAGAAACACGCGGTTTGTCTTTTCTGTCTTGGCGAGCCCATCCGAAGTAAGGGATAACGGCTACGATGCTCTTGGCAGAAGCTCTTTTTGCTGCGTCAATCATCAGCAGCAATTCCATCAGGTTGTCAGAATTAGGAAAGGTAGATTGAACTAAGAATACATGGGCACCTCTAATTGACTCTTCGAAGGAAACAGCAAATTCACCATCAGCAAAGTGTGTAATATTCATGTTTCCCAGTTCGCAACCGAGGCTGTTGCAAATTTTTTCTGCAAGGTATTTCGAGTTTGTTCCCGAGAATACTTTAAAAGGAGATGTTTTACTCATTTTGTAATAGATATTACCTATTTATTAATTTGCGTACAAAGGTACGTATTATAATTAGAATTTAAAAATCGAACATTAAAAATTAATTCGCGTTTCCTTGAAACGCCTGTTTTTCAGGCAGGAATATGTGTTGTTTTTCTCTGCTTTTAGTTAATCTGCCAACTTTTTCAGTTTGCGGAAGTGTTCTATCAGCAATCGGTAGTCACGGTCGCAGCGTGTATCGAACTTATTCCACAAAGCACCTAAGATGGCTGCTCCGCCAAAGCCGAAGTCTTTTACTTCTAAAATATTGTCCACATCGATGCCACCCAGTGCAATCACCTTCTTGTCTATAATGCCGGCTTTGTCGGCGGCACGAAGTTCTTCGGCCGTATATGCGGAGTTATAGTTCATCTTGGAAATACTGTTGAATACAGGACTCAGAAAAACATAGTCACACGTCTGTTTGCGCTCCTTTACTTCGTCCAAAGAGTGGCATGAACAACTGATATGCCCTTTATAGTTTTCGGGTGGGTTGGGATTGCGGCCGTTCAGGTGGATACCTTTCAACTTATATTCATCTTTCAGGTAGAAATGTCCGTGCACCACGATGCGTTTATGATACTGTTCGGGAATCAAGGTAAGCAGCCGTTCGGCGAACATGGGCGCCGTGTCGGGTTTGCGTAAGTGGAGGGTGTCCAGTCCTTCTTCAAACAAGGCCGTGATTATTTTGTCTTCCTCCACAAAATATGTAGGGGTTGTGATTAGAATTAACTTCATACTTTCCAATTAATTGCTAAGCAAAGATAGTAATCAATATGTAATATTCCTAACAGTTTGCTGTATTTATTTAACGGTTGGGGGAGAGTCATGAATAAAAAAATCTTCGTCGACCTTCACAGGCAAACGAAGATTAAGGGTTTATTATAGTTACAAAGGTAATATAAAAAATGGATAAAGCAATACTTCACATCATAAAAGATTCTGTTTTTATAATGAGAGGATATGCGTTTCCATTGTTTTGAGGTCGATAATCCATAATTTCCCGCTTAGCACTTCACCGTATCCGCCTATTATTTTCAGTACTTCGGTTGCTTCGGTGCATCCCACTATGCCGGGAGTAACTCCAAGTACACCTTTGGGCGGGTGGGGCATGGAGAGCATTTCGTCTTCGTCCGGGAAAAAGTGGCGATAGTCCGGTCCGCCTTGGTAATTGAATACGGATACTTGCCCGTCGAAAGCACGAATGGCACCATATACATAGATTTTTCCCAACTGCACGCAGGTGTCATTAATGAGGTAGCGGGTGGCGAAGTTATCGCATCCGTCTACCACAATGTCGTATTGGCTGATGATTCCGGCGGCATTTTCTGTGGTGAGACGATTGGGGTAAGCATTGATTTGTATGGAGCTGTTCAGGGCTTCGAGACGTTTTTTGGCTTGGATGGCTTTGGGCATACCTACTTCGGCTTCGCTATAGAGTATCTGGCGTTGCAGGTTGTTGGTGCTTACCACGTCATCGTCCATCAGTCCGATGGTGCCTACTCCGGCGCCTGTCAGGTAAAGGGCGACGGGAGATCCCAATCCGCCTACACCGACTATAAGGACTTTGGCGCGTTGGATGCGTTGCTGTCCTTCTTCTCCCAGTTCGGGGAGAATGATTTGACGGTTGTATCTTTCCATATTATCTAACGGTTGATTTTATCGTTTCACTTAGGTGATTAAATTTCTTCACTATAGTGATATAATTGAATGTCCTTAGTGATAAACTATCATCACTAAAGTGAAACGATTATTATGAAAGGCTGTATGACTAAGTGTAATACTATCTGTATGCTATCGTGTTGATGCAAATTGGTCAAAAGAAGCATCCCAGTCTTTCCAAACCGGTTCTCGTCCTAATGATTTCAGTGCACGTTCCACTTCTACGGCCGTGCGCTCATCGCTTACATGGAATTGCTCCAGGGCTTGCGGATAAGTGTAGTATCCTCCCGGTTCGGTTTTGCTTTCCGCACTCATGGTGGTCACTCCAAGTCCTGCCATGTTGTCGCGGATGTGTGCCGGTTCGCGGGTAGAGTAGGAGATATCTACATCGTGGTCGAAGATGCGCATGGCAAAAGTAAGTTGTGCCAGTTCACGGTCGTTCATGATGACATTCGGCTGGAAGCCGCCGTTCTCTGCCGGGCGCATGCGTGGGAAGTTGACACTGTATTTTGTTTTCCAATACTTTTTCTGAAGGTAGCGCAGATGGTAGGCCATCATGGTCACATCCGTGCGCCATTCTTCCAGTCCGATAAGTACACCCATGCCGATGGAATGGACACCTGCCTGTCCCATGCGGTCGAAACCATTTACCCGCCATTCGAATTTAGATTTCATTCCACGCGGATGATATACGTTGTAACGGGCTTTGTTGTAAGTTTCCTGAAAGCAGATGACGCCGTTCAGTCCGTGTTTTTTCAGCTCGGCGTATTCCTCGGCTTTGAGGGGCATCACTTCTATCTTCAGGTTGCTGAAGTATTTTTTTGCGATGTCCAGCGCTTTTGCCAGATAGGGAACACCTGCCTTGGCGGGATTCTCTCCTGTTACCAGTAGCAGGTTTTCAAACGGGCCGAGCTTCTTGATGGCTTTGTATTCATCTTCCATCTGTTCGGGGGTGAGGATGGTACGTGCCATCGGATTGCTGATATGGAAACCGCAGTACACACAGGAGTTGGTGCAGGAGTTTGTTATATATAGAGGTATAAACATGGAGATGGTTTTGCCGAAACGTTCTTCGGTGTATTTTTTGCTCAGTTGTGCCATCGGTTCCAGGTATTTGGCTGCCGCCGGTGAGATGAGTGCCATAAAGTCGTCTACATCACAATGTCCTTTGCCGAGGGCGCGAAGCACGTCACTCTCTGTCTTGGAGTAGATGGCTTTGGTGGTTTCCTCCCAGTCTATTTTTTCAAGTTCTTCTGAAAACATGATAGTTGTTATTTTTTTATTGTTCTGTTATTGTTCAATGAATAATAGGTCTTTTTCCCATCGTAATGGGTTGGTGATGATATAATCCGATATTTCTTCGTATGAATGCTGATTTCTACTAACCGTCTCGCTTCATTCAAATACATATCTCCATTTACAATCTTTCCGGGATTATACATTCTGATTTTCTGATTATTCATTTCCTTATTTTCTTTAGAATGTTGTTGCGTGCACATTGTACGGCTGCGGTATAGTATTCCGGTTCCATATTCTCCAAATAGGCTTCCAGCTCTCCCATCAGTTCGGGTTCTTTCAGGCAGATAGCATATGCCAGTTTCATGCATACGGCTTGTCCGGCTACAGTCTCGGCGGGCGATAACATTCCGTTCAGGCAGAAGTCGAGAAAAGCCACATTGATGGGTTTCGGAACAGGAAGATGAAGAAGTGTGTTCAATAGCAGACGGCGTATGCCCCCATGGGGACATTGCATGGCTCGTTGCATCAGCTCTTCCCTTTTGCTTATCAATAAGGAAGGGGCGAGGATACTCAGTTTTTCACAAGCCCATGTAGCACGCCAGGCTATCTTTTCTTCTTCATGTTCGGTGAGGGCATAGAGGTCATCGAAGCGGGCAGGCGAATCCATCACCTGCTCTACTATGCTGTCTATGTCTTTTCTTCCTAAAGTGCTTTCCAGTGCTTTCTTGAAATCTTCTTCCATTTGTCTTCCTATGAGGATTGTTTACCGTAGGGGCAGACCCATGGGTCTGCCCCTACGGTGGATGAGAATATGATTTATTCCTTACCTTCTACATTCTTCAGGTCGCGGCTCAGCTTCATGGCGCAGAAGTTCGGTCCGCACATGGTGCAATATTCACCGTCTGTATGGCGTCCTTCATTGAAGTATTCCAATGCACGGTCGGGGTCGAGACTCAAATGGAACTGGTCACGCCAACGGAATTCGTAACGTGCTTTGCTCAAAGCATTATCACGAATTTGTGCCCCCGGATGACCTTTTGCCAAATCGGCGGCATGAGCGGCTATCTTGTAAGTAATTACGCCCACGCGAACATCCTCTTTGTTGGGCAGTCCGAGGTGTTCTTTCGGAGTGACATAGCACAACATGGCAGTGCCCAGCCAACCGATTTGTGCAGCACCGATAGCCGAAGTGATATGGTCATATCCCGGAGCGATATCCGTTACCAACGGACCGAGGGTATAGAACGGTGCATTGTGGCAATGTGAAATCTGGCGTTCCATGTTTTCTTTAATCTTATGCAGGGGTACATGTCCCGGTCCTTCGATGAAAGCCTGCACATTCTTGTCCCATGCGCGAAGCACCAGTTCTCCCATAGTGTCCAGTTCGGCAAATTGAGCCTCATCATTGGCATCCTGAATACAGCCCGGACGAAGTCCGTCACCCAAAGATATGGCTACGTCATATTGTGCCAAAATATCACAGATATCATCAAAATGTTCATACAAGAAACTTTCTTTGTCGTGCATCAGGCACCACTTGCTCATAATGCTTCCCCCACGGCTCACAATGCCGCAAAGCCGTTTGTCTGCCAGGTGCACATTCTGTCGGCGGATACCGGCATGGATAGTGAAGTAATCCACTCCCTGTTCGCATTGTTCAATCAATGTATCTTTATAAATTTCCCAGCTGAGGTCTTCCACCTTACCGTTTACTTTTTCCAAGGCCTGATAGATGGGTACAGTGCCCACGGGTACGGGGCAGTTGCGGATAATCCATTCGCGTGTCTCATGTATATTGGCTCCGGTAGAGAGGTCCATCAATGTGTCTCCTCCCCATTTGCAGCTCCATACCGCCTTTTCTACTTCTTCATCTATAGAAGAAGTGGTGGCCGAGTTTCCGATGTTAGTGTTGATTTTTACCAGAAAGTTGCGGCCGATAATCATCGGTTCGCTTTCGGGATGATTGATGTTGGCAGGGAGGACAGCACGTCCGGCAGCGATTTCATCGCGGACAAATTCGGGAGTGATATGTGTCTCAATTCCCAGTTCCTTGCAATTCATATTCTCGCGGATGGCTACATATTCCATTTCAGGTGTAACGATTCCTGCTTTGGCGTATGCCATCTGTGTGATGGCTTTTCCTGCTTTGGCGCGATAGGGCAAAGCGATGTGTTCGAAGCGCAGGTGGTTCAGGCTTTTGTCGTCACGCCGCATTTTTCCGTATTCCGAAGTAATGGAAGGGAGCTGTTCCACATCTCCGCGTCCGGTAATCCAACTTTCGCGCATACGGGGGAGTCCTTTCTTCAAATCGATTTCGATGTCAGGGTCACTGAAAGGACCGCTGGTGTCATAGATGTAGACGGGAGCATTGGGTGTTGCCACTTTCTCACCGTTCACGATGTTCACGGTAGGGGTAAGGTTTACCTTTTGCATACCTACCTTGATATATGGAAACATCGTTCCGTGCATGTATGCCTTTTCTGCATGGGCGTATGCTTTTTTATCTTGTTCTTTGTCCATCATATTTAAATTTTAATCAAGAAATGAAGTTAGAGGTGATGAGGCGGAAGCAATCAAATTCTGTCCGACAATACCTAACCCTGCTTCGTAAGCACGGCGGCCGGCAATGACTGCTTCTTTAAATGCTGTTGCCATCTCTACCGGATTCCCGGCAACGGCAATGGCAGTATTGACCAGACAGGCATCCGCACCCATTTCCATTGCTTCGGCAGCATGGCTCGGAGCACCGATTCCGGCATCTACTACCACGGGGACAGAGGATTGCTCGATGATGATGCGCAGGAAATCACGTGTCTGTAAGCCTTTATTAGTACCGATGGGAGCTGCAAGAGGCATGACGGTTGCGGCACCGGCTTCTTCCAGACGTTTGCACAGAGTGGGGTCTGCCTGACAGTAAGGTAATACGACAAAACCCAGTTTTACCAGTTCCTCGGTAGCTTTCAATGTTTCTGTGGAATCCGGCAGCAGGTAACGCGGATCGGGGTGGATTTCCAGTTTCAGCCAGTTGGTTCCAAATGCCTCACGTGCCATTTGCGCGGCAAAAACGGCTTCTTCTGCCGTGCGCACTCCCGAAGTGTTGGGTAATAACCGGATATGCGGATGAATGATATGTTTCAGCATGTCGTCTTCCTTGTCATCGAGTTCGATACGTTTCATGGCTACTGTCACCATTTCGCATCCTGATGCCAGGATAGCTTCTTCCATGGTGGTGTTTGAATGGAATTTGCCGGTTCCCAGAAATAAACGGGAATCAAATTCTTGTCCGGCAATGATGAGTTTCTTCATTGTGGGTATAGTTTATTTATTGTTTATCTTTTCTATATTTATGATTCGTCTTGTTTCTTCTATGGGGTTGTCTGCACGCAGGATTGTTCCACTAAGGGCGATCCCTGTGACACCGGTTGCCATGATAGAGGGAATATCTTCGAAAGTTATGCCTCCGATGGCAACGATGGGCAGATGTATACCTGCTTCTTTCATCTGCGAGACGATAGAGCGATATCCTTCCAGTCCCAATATCGGTGAGAGGTTCTTTTTGGTGGTAGTGAATCGGAACGGACCGCAACCAATGTAATCGGCTCCGGCTTCGTAGTGCATCTTTACATCTTCAAATGTATTGGCTGTGCCACCTATGATGAAATCTTTTCCCAACATTTTCCGTGCTTCTGCTACGGGCATATCCTTTTTACCCAGATGCACGCCGTCGGCGTGTATCTTCTTGACCAGTTCTACGTGGTCGTCTATGATGAAGGTCGCACCATAATCTCTGCACAAATGTTGCAGGCGTAAGGCTTCCTGTTCTACTTCGCTGACAGGCGCATCTTTCATGCGTAGCTGAATCCAGCGGCAACCGCCTTCGAGTGCCATACATGCTGAATCGTAGTAGGAATAACTGTCGGTGAAATGTGTAATGAATTGAAGTACCATCGGTCTCATCCTCCACAGGCAGCTTTTATCACTACCAAACTGTCATTGGGTTGCAATATGCGTTCGTTCCACTCTGTGCGGGGAATCATCTTGTTGTTTACGGCGATGGCAACGCCTCTTTCGGGGAGTGCCAGTTGTGAGGCGAGTTCGGCAATGGTACATCCGTCCTTTGCTTCTGTTTCTTTGCTGTTTACTTTCAGTTTCATAAGTTAGGAATTTATGAATTTGTATGTAAATACAAAGAGTTGCTTTTAAAATCGGATAGATGTATGATAAGCAGTAACAATCCCTTCGGCGGTACTAACCGCATCAGGTTCACAGGGTATAATCTCAGCCCATTCATCGTTATCCGTGGGGCACCCCTTTGTTTTACGGTCACAAAGATATAGGAAAAGAAATGAATAATACTAAAAACCGGCGTTTTTTTTCTTCATTGTCATAAAAGGATATTCATGTGATTGGCTGTTTTCGTTATAAATGGTCATATTGTTGCGTGACTATATTAAAGGGGGACAAAACGTGGATAATGCTGTCGTTTAGTTCGTAGGGGCAAGGTTCGCTCGCCCGAAAACAGTTTGCTTTGTGTCTTCGGGCAGGCAAACCCTGCCCCTACAGTTGAGGTTTGATAGACCGGTTTGGTTTTGACACACTCTCCTAATAATTAAAGTGTAGTCGGTATGACCTTTTACATACGTTTTTCTACTGCATCCCAATCGATGATTTCCCATAATTTGTTCACATGGTCGGCACGGCGGTTCTGGTAATCCAGATAATAAGCGTGTTCCCAGACATCGAAGCCTAGTAGCGGTTTCAATCCATGACGCCACGGGTTGCTGCCATTAGCTTCTTTAGTGATATGCAGTTTCCCGTCTTTATCAACTGAAAGCCATGTCCATCCTGAACCGAACAGGGTAGTGGAAGCGTTATTCATTTCTTTCTTGAAGTTGTCAAAGCTCCCAAAGTCACGTTTGATAGCTTCGGCCAGTTTGCCTGATGGTTCGTGCTTGTTGGGCTGCGGAGTAAACTGAAGGAAATATAGTGTATGATTCAATACTTGTCCGGCATTGTTAAAGATACCTCCATCGGGAGCAGTGGCGACAATTTCTTCCACGCTCTTGCCTTCGAATTCAGTACCCGGCACAAGTGCGTTAAGGTTGTTTACATAAGTTTGCAGGTGCTTACCATAATGGTAATCTATAGTGGCCTGGCTGATTACAGGTTCGAGCCCGTTGTTTGCATACGGGAGTTTGGGCATTTCGTAAGTCATAACTAGAGAAATTAAAGTTGTTAATATTATATTCATTTTAAGTCGAGTTTTGAATTAAACTTCTATTATAATAACATTATTGCCATGCGAAATGTTCAGATAAACTCAAACTTTCTCTATCTTTGCGGACGAAAGATGAAACGTATGACTAATTATTTGGAAGAACTTAATGAGAGCCAGCGCAATGCAGTGCTTTATAATGACGGTCCCTCTCTGGTAATTGCCGGAGCAGGGTCGGGGAAAACGCGTGTGCTGACTTATAAAATAGCTTATTTGTTAGAACAAGGATATAAGCCGTGGTCTATTCTGGCATTGACATTTACCAACAAGGCTGCACGCGAGATGAAGGAGCGTATTGCCCGCCGGGTGGGTGAGGAGGCCCGCTATTTATGGATGGGAACTTTTCATTCCATCTTTTCGCGTATTCTGCGGGCGGAGGCACAAGTCATCGGCTTTACCTCCAGTTTCACTATTTATGATTCTTCGGACTCAAAGAGTCTGATCAAGTCTATAGTGAAAGAAATGCATTTGGATGATAAGACATACAAACCGGGAATGATTCAGTCACGTATCAGTAACGCAAAGAATCATTTGGTGTTACCGGATGCGTATGCATCAAATGCAGAACTTTATCAGAATGATGTGAATGCCAAAGTGCCGGCCACACGCGATATCTATCGTCGTTATTGGGAGCGTTGCAGGCAGAGTGATGCCATGGATTTTGATGATTTGTTGGTCTATACTTATTTGTTGTTCCGAGACCATCCTGAGATTCGTCAAAAATATGCCGGACAATTCCGATATGTATTGGTAGACGAGTATCAGGATACGAATTTTGCACAGCATAGCATTGTGCTCCAACTTACTAAAGAACATCAGCATGTGTGCGTGGTGGGTGATGATGCACAAAGCATTTACTCTTTCCGGGGTGCGAATATTGACAATATACTGAAGTTTACGCAACTCTATAAAGGTGCCAGACTCTTTAAGCTTGAGCAGAATTACCGTTCTACTCAAACCATAGTTTGTGCAGCCAACAGTCTGATAGAAAAGAATAGCGAGCAAATTCGCAAAGAAGTGTTTTCCGAAAAGGCGAAAGGGGAGCCTATCGGAGTGTTTAGTGCATATAGTGATGTGGAAGAGGGTGAGATTGTTGCCAATCAGATAGTGAAGCTTCGCTCACGCGAACATTATTCATACAATGATTTTGCTATTCTATATCGTACCAATGCTCAGAGCCGTATTTTTGAAGAGGCTTTGCGTAAGCGTAGCTTGCCCTATAAAATTTATGGAGGATTATCGTTTTATCAACGCAAGGAAATAAAGGATATTATTTCTTATTTTCGTCTGGCTGTCAATCCGAATGATGAAGAGGCTTTCAAACGGGTGGTGAATTATCCGGCGCGGGGGATAGGCGACACTACGTTGAACAAGATTATAGATGCTGCTACGCTGAATCATGTCAGCCTCTGGAAAGTATTGGAAGACCCGTTGGCTTATGGAGTATCTATCAATAAAGGTACGCATGCCAAGTTGCAGGGCTTCCGTGAAGTGATAGAAAACTTTATAAAAGAGGCGGCAAAGAAAAGCGCGTATGAAGTAGGTACGCTGATTGTACGTCAGTCGGGTATTATGAATGAGATCGGA
>ONZV01001497.1_pt1 | contig 10727 bp, 5 predicted proteins | sample 1671561 | NCBI WGS metagenome assembly ONZV01 (sample SAMN06348169, study PRJEB24527) | human gut metagenome | reverse complement strand
GTAGCAATTATTTCTATTATTGTTAACGCAATTACTATTCCTATTGGTCTGTATTTGCTGAATCCTTCCTCAGGAGCGGATGGTAAGAAGAATAGTAATCTGAGCGCATTAATTTCTGCGGCAAAGGAGCCAGTAGTATGGGCACCTGTTCTGGCAACGATCCTGGTGTTGGTTGGGGTAAAAATTCCGGCAGCATGGGACCCAACCTTTAATCTGATTGCGAAGGCTAACTCAGGGGTAGCGGTATTCGCTGCGGGGTTGACTCTGGCTGCACATAAATTCGAATTCAGTGCCGAAATTGCTTATAACACCTTCCTGAAGCTGATTCTGATGCCACTGGCGCTGCTTCTCGTGGGTATGGCATGTCATTTGAACAGCGAACATTTGCAGATGATGGTACTGGCAGGTGCCTTACCGCCGGCATTCTCCGGAATCATTATTGCCAGCCGGTTTAATGTCTACACCCGCACTGGTACAGCGTCACTGGCTGTGAGCGTACTGGGCTTTGTCGTCACGGCTCCTTTGTGGATTTATGTCAGTCGACTGGTTTCATAATTAATCATGTTATTGATTTTACATAAATGCCGAAGTGTCTTTTCACCTTCGGCTTTTTTCAAGGCATAAGCAAATGACAAATAATGAATGCAAAGGGCCGTTTGAAGGCTTATTAGTTATCGATATGACACATGTCCTTAATGGACCTTTCGGAACTCAACTTCTTTGTAATATGGGCGCAAGGGTAATTAAAGTTGAGCCGCCGGGTCATGGTGATGATACCCGCACATTTGGTCCCTATGTGGATGGACAGTCACTCTATTACAGTTTTATTAATCATGGCAAAGAGAGTGTGGTTCTTGATTTAAAGAATGATCACGATAAAAGTATATTTATAAATATGCTCAAACAAGCTGATGTATTAGCTGAGAATTTTCGCCCAGGTACAATGGAAAAACTGGGGTTTTCATGGGAAACGCTACAAGAAATCAACCCGCGTCTCATATATGCTTCATCGTCAGGTTTTGGGCATACCGGCCCGCTAAAAGATGCTCCAGCCTACGATACCATCATTCAGGCAATGAGCGGGATAATGATGGAAACAGGGTACCCTGATGCTCCGCCAGTGCGCGTGGGTACCTCTCTTGCGGATTTATGTGGCGGTGTCTATTTATTCAGCGGAATAGTGAGTGCACTTTATGGCCGCGAAAAGAGCCAGAGAGGGGCGCATGTCGATATAGCGATGTTTGATGCCACGCTGAGTTTTCTGGAGCATGGTCTGATGGCATATATCGCAACTGGGAAGTCACCACAACGTCTGGGAAATCGCCATCCCTACATGGCACCTTTTGATGTTTTCAATACTCAGGATAAGCCGATTACGATTTGTTGTGGTAATGACAAGCTTTTTTCTGCGTTATGCCAGGCACTGGAGCTTACGGAACTGGTTAATGATCCCCGATTTAGCAGCAATATTTTACGCGTACAAAACCAGGCTATTCTTAAACAATATATTGAGCGAACGTTAAAAACGCAGGCAGCTGAAGTTTGGTTAGCCAAAATACATGAAGTTGGTGTGCCCGTCGCGCCGTTATTAAGTGTGGCTGAGGCCATTAATTTGCCACAAACTCAGGCGAGAAATATGTTGATTGAAGCCGGGGGAATAATGATGCCGGGTAATCCGATAAAAATCAGCGGCTGCGCGGACCCGCATGTTATGCCGGGAGCGGCAACGCTCGACCAACATGGGGAACAAATTCGCCAGGAGTTTTCATCATAAATGTAAGATGTGCTGGTAAATAGCTCCCACATTTGAATATTGTGGGAGCCGCTATTTAGTCATTTTGTTGACAGAAAACAGCTATCTCCTGGTCCAGCTCTGCAATGTGTTCTTTAACAGAGTTCAGCAACTTAAGAATTTCAGGCTTACTGTCATCTGAAACAGGTGTTATTTCTAACTGATGGCTAATATTAATCAACTTTTGCAAATTGAGGATGTTAGCCGCACCGTGGATGCGATGAATACACTGATGGAAAGTTCTGTTGTCGCCAGCTTCTAGTGCATGAAACGCAGCGGGTAGATCTTTATGCGTTTCATGCTGGAAAGTCATGAGAATCTCCTGCATCAGTTGTAGATCGTTCGCCGTATTATTTTTCAGGGCCTCGATATCAAGGTGGCGATACTGAGGTGCAATAGGCGCAACCTGGTGTAACTGACTTAAATGTGTTTTCAGTACATCCAGGGTCAACGGTTTGAACAAACATAAGTTCATGCCGCAATTTAACCCTTTTTCACGTTCGTTAGCCTGTGCGTTGGCTGTAAGCCCCCAGATGGGTAAGGAAGAATTTTGCTCACGGAGTTTGCGAGTCAACTCAAAACCATCCATATTCGGCATATTAACGTCAGTAATAAGCAGATCATAATGTTGCATACTGACTTTGTGTAGCGCTTGCACACCATCAGTTGCTTCATCAACATCATATCCTAATAGGTTTAGCTGGCGTTTGAGTAATAGCCTGTTGGTCGGATGATCATCCGCGATTAATATGCTCAACTTTTCAGGGAGTGTCATGGGTTGTTCTGCTTTTGCCTCGACAGCCGCCACTTGTTGGGTAATTTCTACCGGGATTGTGATCGTAAATGTCGTTCCTATGCCTGGATGACTTTCTAATGACAAATCGCCCTGCATGTTTTTAATTAATTCTTTGCAGATCATTAAGCCTAAACCAGAACCTGTTTGCTGACGACCTGCACTTGTTTGGCTATAGCGTTTAAACAGTTGTTGTTGTTCTTCCTGCGATAATCCACTTCCAGAATCCATAATCGTCATTTTGATAACAGCGTGGTTGTCATCAATGTCACCCAGGGAGGTCGTAATTTTTACTGCCCCCTCGGTAGTAAATTTAAGAGCATTGCTCAGTAAATTAGATAAGACCTGCTTAAACGCCTGAGGGTCGATCTTAACCTGGTAATGTTCTGGAAACGTACTGCTGCAACTTAATGCGATGGATTTGCTTGCAGCAATCGCACCGAAAGAATGACAAGTGTTCTGGACTAAAGTAGGGATATCGACCCATTGTGGTTGAAGTTGATAGTTACCCGATTCAATTTTGTCGACATCAAGGATTTCACCAATTAAGCCGAGGAGTGATTGTCCGGTGGCGTAGGCAAGTGAAATCGCCTCCACCCGTTGCTCCTTGCTAAGACCAGAACCCGACAGAAGTTCCAGGAAGCCCATAATAGAGCTTATTGGTGTTCTTATTTCGTGACTCATCGTTGCCAGAAACTGACTTTTTGCTACGGTAGCCTTTATCGCTTTATTTTTTTCTACCTCGAGTGCATTAATTAGATCACGCGTTTCAGTAATATCTTGCCAACCACAAATATATACTGCATTGTCACTTGCAGGAAGATTGCATAATGTATGCCAGTGATTAATGCATCTTTTCTCGATGCCATTATCAATTTCAAATACCTGTGTGTATATTGTTCGATTTTCTTTCGTTTCTGCTGTGACTTCATGCGCATTAGAAAAAACATCTTTAAAGGGTGAGTCACTGTTTTCTAATGGTAACATTGCATTTTTGTAGTAATCCGCAGTGAAATAATGTTCAAAAGCACTATTATGACTAATGACATTACCTTGCCAGTTTACAACATAAGTTGGATTCGGTAAGGAATCCGAGAGTGCTTTTCGGAATGATATTTGGTTTTCTAAATCACCCTGAATGACTTTACGACGACGAACTGAGCGTAACAGGTAGAATCCCCATAAAAGGCTACTGCCAACTAATAAAACGGATAATGTCGTAACAATATAAAATTGCTCGCTATATAGGTCCCATGTGTCAATGGTCACATTGGGCATTTTAATCCATTTTTCCGTCAGGCGCAGAACTTCGCTTGGGGGAATTGCATTCAGTGCTTTATTAATAATATCCTTAAGTTCCGGTTCTCCGCGAGGAAAAGCGAACGAAAGCGATGCATTCGGAACGCCGGGAATAAGAAAATGATAAAGTTCATTAGGATAGTAATGGTCGATCATGTAACGTGAATTTAACTGTGTCGCGACCAGAGCATCAAGTTCGCCTTCCTTGACCTTGTGAAATGCAGCGCTGGCGTTATCGACTTTTATCCACTCTACCTCCGGATACATCTCTTTTAATTGCGAATGAAGCTCATAATAATAGGGAATGGCAACTTTCATTCCTTTTTTTAATGTTTGTTCACTGTCAGGCGCTTTTTGCATGACAAAAACGTAAGGCGTTGTTATGAAGGCTTCAGCAAATAAAACATTATTTTCTCGATCTTCACTATAAATAGCGCCAGGTATTATATCCCATCCTCCGGGGCTAAGCTGTGTTCCAGCATGGATATTGTGTGAAACGGTGATCGGAGAAAAATTTAAACCTGTTTGCAAGGTAATAATATTAAGAATGTCCCCCATAACGCCCCGAACCGAGCCATTTTCATCCGTCATAGAATAGGGGGGCGAGTAAGGATTTTCCAGCACCTTTAAATTGGGATGCTGCTTAATCCACTGTTTTTCATGTTCAGTGAGTTCTAATGGTTTGTTCAGAAAGGCCAGGTTTCCTGTATCAAGCCAATTTTGTGATACTTCATAGCGAACTTCATTTGTTAAAGCATCAACAAACCGATTGAGTACTTCATTAAGAACGACTGAATCTTTTCTGGTTAAGAAAAAGTTATATTGACGCGGCGAGTTATAATATTTCACTACATTTAAGGAGTGAGTGAAATAGCGGGAAATCATACTGCTGGTAATAATGTTACTACCAATAAAGTAATCATTCTGTCCGGCTGAGACGGATGCTAATGCCTGATATAAATTTGTAAAAGAGATAATTGTTGCTTTTGGAAATGATTGATGAATTACCTCATCTGGAGGGTAATTTGCTACCCGAGCAATATTTACTGGTTTTGATGAGGTAAGCGGTCTCATTGAATCGTGAAGGGTGGTGACCAGCGCCGGAAAGGTAATTATCAGCGGTTTGGTTGCAGCAATGTCATCATTAAGAGGCGGCGAAGCAACTAAATGTGATAACACTATATCGACTTCACCTTCTTCCAGCGCGTCCATTGCTTTTTGATGATCGGCGTATTCCCGGAGTGTTAATTTGATATTTAACGCTCTTTTTAAAAGATTTAAATAATCAGCATTAATACCACGAACCCGTTGCTGCGAATCGGTATGCAACAAAGTAGCCGTTTGGGACTTGTGTACTGCAATCACAAGATTTTTTTTGCTCGCTAACCAACGTAATTCCTTGTTGCTCAGACGTAGTGGATCAAGCGTGACACGGTTGTTACTACTGATGCCACGATATTCGATGTAATCTTCGTCTGCGAAACTTATGGTCGACCAAAGACCACAACAGAGAAGAATAATATAGGGTAAAAACTTCATGTGGTTAGCCGATTTTGTTACGTTGTGCGAATGTGTAAAGATCCATCAGTGATTTACATTCTAATTTTTCCATCAGGCGACTTTTATAAGTGCTGACAGTTTTGTTGCTGATGAACATTTTTTCCGCAATGTCATTATTATCCTTGCCATCAAGAATATATCGCATGACACTAATTTCTTGTTTCGATAAGGAGTCGAGTTTTTGCTGGTCGGACGTTAAACTTCCAACAAACCGGTTGAGAGAGAAGGGGAAATAGCAGTAGCCATTTTTTGCAGCTTCAATAGCCGCAATGATATTGTTCATGCCTTCTTTTTTACTCACGAATCCATTAGCGCCAGCATCAGCACAATGTTTCCCGTAAAAATGGTCATTTTTAGCGGAGACGATAATAATAATTCCGCTATATTGGCGCTTCCTCAGCGTTTCTAACACCTGGATACCGTTAACTCCGGGGATATCGACATCAATGATGACGATATCAGGTTTAAGTGTTTCCACCCGCTGAACGGCACTTCCCCCTTCAGTCAACTCCGCTAAGATTTCAATATCGTTTTTGATCAATAAATTACGAATTGCTGCGATAGCAAGAGGATGGTCATCAATAATTATTGCGTTCATAGATTATTCCCTTTGCAATGAAGCATCTCCCTTCTCCCTGTAGTAATACAGACATAAGGCATCATCTCATTTTCTCAATAAAAATAAGAAAATTAGAGCTTCCTTTAAGATAATTCGACAAGTATACCATATAAATAGTCGGCATAAATGAAATGTCAACAATAAAATCAGGGATTGTACCGATGATTTATAGTTTCACATTAGCACTATAAGTCTTCTCACTAATCCTACATGCGTAAGAATTGTATTGCAAAAGCCACGGTTTAGTCCTCTGTTGTTTTTTTTGCACCTCATTTAAATTAGGCCTCCAACGTTCCTGGGACAATGTGCAACACATGCACTGTGTTTGATATGAAGAATGAATACTCTTTTCATTCAATTCATAAATTTCATCTATGCGAAATGAGAGATAATAGTGGAACAGATTAATTCAAATAAAAAACATTCTAACAGAAGAAAATACTTTTCTTTATTGGCGGTAGTTTTATTTATTGCGTTTTCAGGTGCCTATGCCTATTGGTCAATGGAATTAGAAGACATGATTAGTACAGATGATGCCTATGTCACGGGGAATGCAGATCCAATTTCTGCACAAGTTTCAGGCAGCGTCACTGTCGTTAATCATAAAGATACGAACTACGTTCGACAGGGTGACATTTTAGTCTCACTGGATAAGACTGATGCCACTATCGCACTCAATAAAGCTAAAAATAATCTGGCAAATATTGTTCGGCAAACGAATAAACTGTACTTACAGGATAAACAATACAGTGCCGAAGTCGCTTCAGCACGTATTCAGTATCAACAATCTTTAGAAGATTATAACCGTCGTGTACCTTTAGCGAAGCAGGGGGTTATTTCAAAAGAAACGCTGGAGCATACCAAAGATACGTTAATAAGTAGCAAAGCGGCATTGAATGCTGCTATTCAGGCTTATAAAGCGAATAAAGCTTTAGTAATGAACACACCATTAAACCGTCAGCCACAAGTCGTTGAAGCTGCGGATGCAACCAAAGAAGCCTGGTTGGCGCTTAAACGTACGGATATTAAGAGTCCGGTTACCGGCTACATTGCCCAGCGAAGTGTTCAGGTCGGCGAAACAGTGAGTCCCGGACAATCGTTAATGGCTGTCGTACCGGCACGTCAAATGTGGGTTAATGCTAACTTTAAAGAAACACAACTCACGGATGTACGGATTGGTCAATCGGTCAATATTATCAGCGATCTTTATGGTGAAAATGTTGTGTTTCATGGTCGGGTGACAGGGATCAATATGGGAACCGGCAATGCGTTCTCCTTATTACCTGCACAAAATGCGACAGGGAACTGGATCAAAATCGTTCAGCGTGTACCGGTTGAAGTTTCTCTTGATCCAAAAGAACTCATGGAACATCCCTTACGTATTGGTTTATCGATGACAGCAACTATTGATACGAAGAACGAAGACATTGCCGAGATGCCTGAGCTGGCTTCAACCGTGACGTCCATGCCTGCTTATACCAGTAAGGCTTTAGTTATCGATACCAGTCCGATAGAAAAAGAAATTAGCAACATTATTTCGCATAATGGACAACTTTAATGGCAATCACTAAATCAACTCCGGCACCATTAACCGGTGGGACGTTATGGTGCGTCACTATTGCATTGTCATTAGCGACGTTTATGCAAATGTTGGATTCCACTATTTCTAACGTCGCAATACCGACAATATCTGGCTTTCTGGGAGCATCAACAGACGAAGGCACCTGGGTTATCACTTCGTTTGGCGTAGCAAATGCCATTGCGATCCCTGTTACCGGCAGGCTGGCACAAAGAATAGGCGAATTAAGATTATTTTTACTTTCAGTCACTTTTTTTTCGCTGTCTTCCTTAATGTGTAGTTTATCGACCAATCTTGATGTGCTGATATTTTTTAGAGTCGTTCAGGGATTAATGGCGGGGCCGTTAATTCCACTGTCACAGAGTTTATTATTAAGGAATTATCCACCAGAAAAAAGAACATTTGCTCTGGCATTATGGTCTATGACCGTGATTATCGCGCCGATATGTGGGCCGATATTGGGCGGTTATATTTGTGATAACTTTAGCTGGGGTTGGATATTTTTAATCAATGTCCCTATGGGGATTATCGTTCTGACATTATGCTTAACCTTACTTAAAGGAAGAGAAACTGAGACTTCACCGGTCAAAATGAATCTACCAGGACTGACCCTGTTAGTGCTCGGTGTTGGTGGCTTGCAGATAATGCTTGATAAAGGGCGCGATCTGGATTGGTTCAACTCGAGTACAATAATAATACTAACAGTAATGTCAGTTATTTCTCTGATTTCTTTAGTCATTTGGGAGTCGACCTCAGAGAACCCGATTCTTGATCTCAGTTTGTTTAAGTCCCGTAACTTCACCATTGGTATTGTGAGTATCACATGCGCGTATTTATTTTACTCTGGAGCGATCGTCCTTATGCCGCAGTTACTCCAGGAAACGATGGGGTATAATGCGATATGGGCCGGACTTGCTTATGCGCCCATCGGCATCATGCCACTATTAATTTCACCTTTGATAGGACGTTATGGCAACAAAATAGACATGCGGGTGTTGGTGACATTCAGTTTTTTGATGTATGCGGTTTGCTATTACTGGCGTTCTGTGACATTTATGCCAACGATTGATTTTACAGGCATCATTTTGCCACAGTTTTTTCAGGGATTCGCCGTCGCCTGTTTCTTTTTACCCTTAACAACGATTTCGTTTTCAGGTTTGCCAGATAATAAATTTGCCAATGCCTCGAGTATGAGTAATTTTTTTCGTACCTTGTCAGGATCAGTTGGTACGTCGTTGACAATGACGCTGTGGGGACGACGCGAATCGTTACACCATAGTCAGTTGACAGCAACCATCGATCAATTTAACCCCGTGTTTAATTCATCGTCACAAATTATGGATAAATACTATGGTTCGCTTTCAGGGGTTCTTAATGAAATTAATAATGAAATAACTCAGCAGTCACTTTCAATTTCTGCAAATGAGATTTTCCGTATGGCGGCTATTGCTTTTATCTTACTTACAGTTTTGGTTTGGTTTGCGAAACCGCCGTTTACAGCGAAAGGCGTTGGGTGATGATAAAAGGAGGGGGTTATAGCGGGTAAGACCGGGGATCTTAAGTCTGCGCCATCGGCAGCATCGCTCACCCAGGGAAAGGATTGCGATGCTGCGTTGAAACGTTATTAACGGCCTTTTGCCAGATATTGATTCATCTCTTCTTCCGGCACCATTCCACCTCCCGTCGCCCACACCAGATGAGTGGCATTACGCAATTGTTCTGCGCTGAAACCGTGCATCTGTTGGTAACTTACTGATGCACACACGCGCTGAGGTCCGGCCATACCCGCCAGTGCTGAAGGTTCAAGACGAATACCTTCTTCCTGAGCCAGCCAGCCAAGCATGTCATACATGGTTTGATCGCTAAGGGTATAGAAGCCATCCAGCAGACGCTCCATTGCCCGCCCGACAAAGCCTGATGCGCGACCAACTGCAAGGCCATCCGCTGCGGTAAGGTTGTCGATACCAATATCCTGAACAGAAATCTGATCGTGTAATCCTGTATGGACGCCTAACAGCATACAAGGGGAGTGCGTTGGTTCGGCAAAAAAGCAGTGAACATGATCGCCAAATGCCAGTTTAAGCCCGAATGCGACGCCACCAGGACCACCGCCAACACCACACGGCAGATAGACAAACAGAGGGTTATCAGCATCGACGATACGACCTTGCTCGGCAAATTGCGCTTTAAGACGCTGGCCTGCGACGGAATACCCAAGGAACAACGTGCGGGAATTCTCGTCATCAATAAAGAAACAGTTCGGGTCAGACTGCGCTGCGTTACGTCCTTCCTCGACTGCAACACCATAATCTTGCTCATATTCCACGACCGTAACGCCATGGCTGCGCAGTTTCGCTTTTTTCCATGCCCGGGCATCAGCAGACATATGAACTGTCACCTTAAAGCCAATGCGGGCGCTCATAATGCCGATTGATAACCCCAGATTTCCGGTTGAGCCCACAGCAATGCTGTATTGGCTAAAGAACTGTTTAAACTCCGGAGAAAGCAGTTTGCTGTAGTCATCTTCAAGCGTCAGCAACCCCGCTTCCAGAGCCAGTTTTTCTGCATGTGCCAGGACTTCATAAATCCCGCCGCGTGCTTTTATGGAGCCGGAAATGGGCAAATGGCTATCTTTTTTCAGTAACAGTTGCCCGCTGATCGGTTGCTGATATTCTTTTTCCAGCCGTTTTTGCATAGCTGGAATGGCAACCAGTTCTGATTCAATAATCCCCCCAGTGGCAGCAGTTTCAGGAAATGCTTTTGCCAGATAGGGTGCAAAACGGGATAAGCGCGCATGGGCGTCCTGAACATCCTGTTCGGTCAGGCCAACATAAGGTAAACCTTCAGCCAATGAGGTCGTGCCAGGATTAAACCAGGTGGTTTCTTTAAGAGCAACCAGATCCTTTACCAATGGATACTGGGCGATGAGCGAATTCATTTTAGCGTTTTCCATAGTACGTCTCTTTGCGCTTAGATGATAAATGACAGCAGGAATGTGCCCGCCAGAGCGACGACTGAAGCGATAAATGTCGCTGTCGTATAGTATTTAAATGTTTCATTGAGCGTAGCGCCGCAATATTGCTTC
>ONZV01001492.1_pt1 | contig 10778 bp, 5 predicted proteins | sample 1671561 | NCBI WGS metagenome assembly ONZV01 (sample SAMN06348169, study PRJEB24527) | human gut metagenome | reverse complement strand
ACTTATTTAATAAATAAATTTATTAACAGTTCAAATATATAGTATTTTTTATCAGAGATTTATTCTTTTCCCCGATAAAGGTTTCATTTTCAAGGATTTTCCAGATGGTAAAATAACTTCATGAGCCTGTGTATCCATATTTACGACATACCAGACACGTAGCCCGTCCTTCGACTGCCACTCAGAACCCATCACCACATGGTTCTTTCCGAAAGTGGGAACATCGATCTGCGGATTGTCACCACCGGGAACAAACTCTCTGATATATCGTCCCCCGATAAAGATATCGTGCTGTTTCTTTCGTAATTCCATCAAAGTGCGCAGGAAGGTAGCCTCTGTCTTCGCCTCGTCACGCATCAATAGAGTCGGGTCTACCCAACCGAGTTGAGAACCATACAGGAAACATTGCATGTTCTGATAACGGAACTCGCCTTTTGTCACGTCGGCAGTAGGAGTATAAGTGTAGGCGCAAGTTATCACCCGATCGGAATAGACCGTAGGAAACAACGGCACGATACGACAATTGGCATGGGGAGTATTCACTGTCAACAACATATCGAACAAAGGAATATAGCATTCCGAATTTTCTTCGGAGAACACAATATTATCCTTTCTCAAATGATTGCCCCGAATCGAATCGATTAAAGCTTTATACGATTTATACCAAAAATCTCCGCCTCCTGCGGCATGTCCGTGATTCTTCGCAAAACAAGGCTGAGGAGCCGCAGCCGCAATCTGATCGATATACACCCCGTTCGTATGCAATTCGTTTTGAATTTTATCGACCAATCCGATAATAATCTTGTGCCACAGACTTGAAGCCGGACAAGTGACCGTATTCAAAACTTTCGACGTAGGATAAATTTCGGTATAAAGCGTACCGTCGGCCTTACGGCAAGATGCAGAAGCTCCATTCAAAGCTGTATAACTATCGGCTGCGGGATCCCACAATCGACCGTTTATATAAGGGACGGCATGACATTTCCGCTTTTGAATGGTAGAAATCATTCCTTCAAACTCCGGTTTAGCCGGGAAATAATCGGGATAATGTGTATCATAAGGATAGTTATGCCAATAGTAGGTATGTACACCGATACCTTCACCGAAAAAATCGATCGTCTTATTGATAGCCGCCATAACGGTATCGGTAACACCTTTCGAACGTATCCACAAATCTTTATCCAACAACCACTGCGGTATATTGCGAGACTGCAATGATTTATTTCCCCACTCACATGTAAATGTAAACGGCCTGTACCATTGCAGTGCAGCAGCTTGCCAGCCATCTGGATTATAGCCGACAACAGTAGTCCACGGCAAATCAAAACGCCCGGTCGTGGCATCGGTCCACCCCTCGGAAGTTACCACCTCCGTCACAAAAGTAACACTCTTGCTTCCACACACGGCCCGCAATTCCTTTCCGCAAGCATTACGATCTTCGGTCGCATAATAAAAAGAACCCTCCCCGTTATGCATCAACAACAGTTGCATGGAGCCGGTACATGATGGATAAGTTACTTTATAGGCGCCTCCTGTCGCCATATCAAATTCATTCCCCCAGCCGGCAGAAGTAATCATCTTCCCGTCTTTTGGGCGAACTACTGCTATACGCGGGAATTGAGCTTTGGAAATAACCCAACCCTTAGGAAGATCGGCGGTCAAATCCCAATACAACAGTTCGGAATGATCGGTAGCCGTCACTTTCATACGAATAGGATACATACGTTTCTCATACGATAAACGCATATCCCATACGAACACGACAGAAGCAGAGGTATCGTTTTGTATCACCTCATAACCTTTATAGACTCCATGTTCGGGAAACAACATGGGATTTTCTCCTTGAATACCTTTATAAGTGAGTACCCACGGTATGGCATTCGTCGACGGAACGACCATTTCCTCTCCATCGTTCAATTTCATCGATTGAATATTGAAAGCCTTTCCTTTCGGGACTATCAACTCCACGCTGCCATTACCAACTTTCACTGCATCAGCAGTCTCCTCTACCAAAGCTCTATGCGTTGCAAAAGCCGGCAAAGTTACCCAACAAGCGAAAAGGGCAAAAAATACCCTTCTCGCTCCTAAGAACCATTTATCATTCATTATAACCTGGATTTTGTGTTAAATTCGGGTCTTTATTTCTCTCTGATTGCGGGATCGGCCACAAATAGAATTTATCGTCCCAATAACGACTTTGATCCCTCACGTGTAATTTATCCGAATAGGCATCATACGAAGCGATATCGTTCAAATCGTGACGGTCGCTAGTTTTGAAATTGGGAATATCGGTTGCCTCCATACCTGCATACGTCACAGTCGACAAAGGCGCTCCATAACTTGGTTTAGCGTTTTCCAAATCGCCAATTTGCCAACGCCTCATATCAGCAAAATGTAATCCTTCCATCGCCAATTCTACCTTTCTTTCCCGACGTACCAACTGACGCATTTTATCTATATTACCTTTACGATCGGACGAAACCTCTGGCATGCCGGCACGAAGGCGCACTTTATTAATCGCATCGTAAACCGTATCGTCGAGTTCTCCCAATTCTATTTTTGCTTCGGCATAAGTGAGCAGAATTTCGGCATATCGCATAATAGCAATATTACAAGTAACCGTCGAATAATCTTCGGTAAGTCCACCTACATATTTGTACCATAAATAACCGCAACCATTGGACACAAAACTCGTCCATGCTGCCGTTCCATTTACATCGGGATTATTCGTTTTCATCCATCTTTTTAAAGCCGCGTTGTACATTTGAGTCTGATTGGCAAAAGCTTCCACTATAAATTTATTCGTGCCCGAAGCCGTATAATAGTCGATCGTATCGCCATGCATTTTCAAAGTAGCACCGAAACGAGGGTCTCGGTTCTTATTCGGAGCTTTCGGGTCATACAATGGAGACTCGTCGATACGGAGCCCGTCGATGCACTCATACGTATCGGCCAATAGACTACCCGGATGTTGTCCGGTCTGAGCGAACATACGAGGACCATTGCCCAATGCAACCCAATGATATTTATTCGTATTATTTACCATTTGGTCGGAATACATCAACTCCCATAACATTTCATTACGCACATCGGATTTTGTCTGTCCTTCTTTGGTAAACAAATCGGCAAAGTTCTTAGCCAAATCACGTTGTCCGATCACTCGATTAGCGGCATTAGCAGCTGTACGAAAATAATCCATCGCTTTACCACCGAAATTAAGGCTGCCGGCAAACAGAGCTGCTCTAGCTTGCAATCCATAAGCTACAGCTCTATCCACGCGGCCGCGTTCTGTTGCCGTCCAGGGCATTTCTTCGGCAATCAACCCAAGTTCTTCGATAACAAAATCCATAACTGTTTGTCTCGAAGTGCGAGATGCATTATAATCCTCAGTGGTAGCCGGTTTCGTAAAAAACGGAACATCACCGAAAGCAACGACCAAATTATAGTAAGCATAAGCCCTCAATACACGCGCCTCGGCATAGTAACGTTTAGCCTCATCGCTCATATTTTCAATATTTCCCGAGGCTCCATAAATTACAGCATTAGCTCGTGCAACCAATTTATACAAACCAGACCAATACGCCAATATACTACTATTGTCGGGAGTACACCCCGAACCTGCGCCAATGGTCGTATTTTGGGCTCTCTCCATACTCAATCCCGTAAAATTATCGATAGTGACGACAGCAGGACGATGCAACGAGTTCGTAAACGTCCCCTCCATATACAATAGATTGTAAATACCTACGACCCCTTCCTTCAATCCGGCTTCGCTCTCATAAATTCCACCGCTGTCGTAAGAGGGAGATTGAGTATCCAGAAAATCGGAACATGCCACGAAGGCAATCCCCGCCAGAGCGATTATTATCTTATTTATCGTCTTCATAATCATATTTTTTAGAAATCAAGATTTATACCGAAATTAAATGTTTTCATCACCGGATACATAGCTCCGCTGGTTACACCGGTTTCGGGATCATAACCTTTATAACCACTATTGATCGTAAACAAATTAGAAGCCGTGAAATAGAGCCGCAAATTATCAATGGACACTCTGTTCGTCCACTTCTTGGGCAAGGTATAACCCACAGTCAAATTTTTCAATCGCAAATAGGCTCCGCTCTTGATCCAAAATGAAGATACAATATTGTTCATATTTGTAGAACCTGCATCGACTAACAAAAGAGGATATTCCGCATCCGGGTTTTCGGGGCTCCACGTATCGAGCTGGCTCTTGAAAATCGTACTGTTTTGAACCAAAGGTCTTGCCCCAGCTCCGGAATAATACAAATCACGTTTACCGACTCCCTGAAAAAACAGAGACAAATCGATTCCCTTCCATTGGCCGCCGAGCGTAAAGCTATACTCATAACGAGGCGTGGAATTACCCAAGATAACTCGGTCTTTGGAGTTAATCTCACCATCGTGATTTACATCGACATAACGTATATAACCCGGTTTGATATTCGCTTTGTTCCCTCCATACACGCAATCGGCCATATCGATTTCTTCCTGACTTTGGAAATAACCGTCGGCGACATAACCGTAGTACGATCCAAGTGCTTCTCCCTCTCGCGTAATCGTCGGCGACGAATCATATTCTTTCCCGTAAAGATTGGTAACCGTATTCTTTACATCAGACAGATTCGCTTTCACATAATACGATAAATCGCCTATCTTGTCTTGCCAACCGATCGAAACTTCCCAACCGTTATTGCGCATAGAACCGGCATTCTGCCACGGAGCGCTCATACCTACGAAATCAGGCAGATCGAATTGCTGAAGCATTCCGCTAATGTTACGAATATAATAATCGGCGGTCAAAGACAAACGAGATTTGAATAAAGTAAGGTCCAAGCCCACGTCAAACTGTTTAGACTTTTCCCACGTAATCAATTCGTTAGCCAATTGAGCCTGAGCGATTCCGGTCGTCAGTTTTTTATCGAACCAATAATTGACCGTACCCGACAAACTATTTACGGCTGCCACATAGGGATAATAGCTACCGATAGACTGGTTACCCATTGTACCATACGAAACCCTCAGTTTCATATCGTCCACCACAGTCTTTGCAGGCTCGAAAAATGACTCTTCCGAAATTCTCCAACCGGCCGAAGCCGAAGGAAAGAATCCCCACCTACTCTCCGGGCGGAAACGGGAAGTTCCATCATAACGTCCGTTTAATTCTATCAAATACCGGTTATCGTAAGAATAATTTACCCGATAAACGTAAGACAACTGCGCCAGCTCATATCGGTTACTGGAATTACCGGCAGTAGTTGCATCGCCATGCATTAAATCTTCATAGCCATCGTATTGGAAATTTTGACGACTGGCTAATAGATAATTATAATCAAGTTTCTCTGCTTGGAAAACGCCCATTACCTTAAAATAATTACGTTCTATCGTTTTCTCATACGAAGCCTGAGCAATGAACTGCTGATTCACTGTTTTCGTACGTTCTTCTTGTCGAGTACCATTATCGCTCGTCGAAGGATAGGTCATCATGAAACGGCCTCCCTCATAAGTATCGTAAGGCCGTATAAATACAGCACCCTCGGAATTCACCTGACGGCGAGTATAGTCGGCTTTCAAATAAAGACCTTCCAACGGAGTAAGCTCGGCAAAAGCCCTGAAAGTCACTTCGGGAGCCACATCTTTACGAGTACCTCCATCGTTCACTATGGCCAAAGGATTATATCCGGTTCTTCCGTAACCATAAGTACCATCATCGTTCAATGCCGATGTAATCGGAGTCATGGTAAGAATGCTCCCGATAATACCTGCGGCAGAATCCTGAGAAGGACGTATAGCAGTAGCTTGCCGTATATGGGCATCGACTCCGACCTTCAACCATTTCCGAACCTGCATATCGGTATTCAAACGTAATGTAGCACGCGAAAAACTATTATTAGGAATTATACCGTTTTGATAATAATACCCCGCATTGGCAAATACATTCAACAACTTCGTTCCACCGCTCACACTCACCGAATGACTTTGCTGGAATCCCGAATCTTTCAACACCAAATCTTTCCAATCGGTATCGTAATAGTTGTAATTATCGGCTCCCTGAGTTTTATATATCTCAATAATATCTTTATACACAGGATCCTGACCATTATTGACATAAGCCTTGTCCATCTGAGTCATATATTCGATTGCACTTACAGGTTCGGGCAAGTAGGTCGGTGTCGAAAACCCGGCATAACCATTGTAATTTACTTTTACCTTACCCTCGGCTCCACGTTTGGTCGTAATCAAAATGACACCATTCGACGCCCGTGAACCATAAATCGAAGCCGATGCCGCATCTTTCAAAATCGAAATAGACTCTACCGTATTCATATCGATACGATTCATATCGCCTTCTGCTCCATCGATTAGCACCAACGGAGAAGTCGATGAATTGAGCGAACCAATACCTCTAATCTCGATAGAAGCGTTATCGGCTCCCGGCTGACCCGACGATTGTACAGCCGACAATCCCGGCACAATTCCCTGCAAAGCTGTCGATAAATTTGAGGTACTCTTTCGAATCAAGTCCTGCCCCGATACGCTTTGCACCGCACCGGTCAAATTCACTTTTTTCTGTGTACCATACCCTACTACGACAACTTCATCAAGTTCCGTCAGAGAAGAAGATAACTTTACATTAAGTTCATTTTCCTTACCGACCTTTACAGTCTTCGATTCCATTCCCACATACGAGAATTTCAGCACATCACCCTCGCTCGCTTTAATGGCAAAACGGCCATCGATATCGGTACTAACAGCAAGCGATGTCCCGTCCTTTACAACTGCTACACCCGGCAACGGTTCTCCGTTATCATCGGTAACAATTCCTCTCACCGTCGATTGCGCTATCGCCATCGATGGCAGCATGAAGAAGAGTAGCAAGAAAAACAATAAATTTCTCGCAACTCCTTTTTTACTCGAATAAGACGCTTTCATAAAAAATGTGTTAATTATTATATACTCTCTAATATCTGCCAACACTGATAAAGCCCCCTCGGTACATGGAAGCAACCTTTCCACTTTCCCCCTTTCAACGGGAGCAACACTTCTCCCCGGCGATTCAAATAACCAAACCATTCGGGATATTCCTTGTCCTTAAAATGAGACCATGTATAATCATGGATTTTTTCGAACCATTCCCAACAGCCCCTATCGCCGGTCATTTGATATCCCTTCAACATAGCGATGAGCGTTTCGATATGGACCCACCACAGTTTTTGGTCCCATTCGAGCTCCTGCGGAGGATATCCTTTCATATCCATAAAATAGAACAAGCCTCCATACTCTTTATCCCAGCCGTAGTTTACCATCTTCAACGCCGTATCTTTCGCTTTCATAATAAGCTCCGGCCTATTCAGCCTTTTTCCTAAATCCATAATAAACCACATCGCTTCGAGCGAATGGCCGGGATTCATATGACGACCTTCGAAACAATCGGAAAGCTCACCGTTTTCAAGAACATTTTCCACGACCAAACCTCCCAATTCTGGACGGAGGAAAACCTCCATAACCTCATGAATACAATCTTCAAACGTTCTGTTCAGACACTCCGTACTGAGTAAGGGTTCTATTTCAAGAGCCAGATTACATAAAATCATCGGGAGTGCGAAGTTCTTCAAATCACGAGTCCCTTTATGAATCTTGTTCCATTTACCTTTGGGGTTATCTGCTTTCGACAAGATAATATCGAATGTCTTCTTGGCTATTTCAGCATACTCCTCGTTACCCGTCGCGATATACAACTGTCCGAACGCCATGACCGCAAAGGTATACGAGAAAATATTATACGGTTCTACAAGAGGATTTCCCTGACGATCGAGAGAAAAATACCAATTGTAATTCCCGTCATGCCCATACTTTTTCAAGAATTCTGCACCTTGAATCGCACAATCGAGCCACTCGCGACGCTTCTCTACTTTATTGTAAAGCATAGAAAACAACCATATTTCCCTCCCTTGTAGCCAAACGAACTTATCTGTATCGTAAACGCTACCATCTCTATCGAGGCAGGAAAAATAACCTCCATACTCCTTATCTTGAGAATTCTTTAACCAAAATGGTAATACAGAATCGAAAAGCTCCGATCTATATTGCTCTGCCAACACTTTAAAGTCCATAATATCTAAATTTTAACTATTTCCTCGACAACCAATACTTTTCTATCTCTTCGAGAGATTTCCCCGCCGTTTCGGGTATATAGCGCCACATAATCAGCATATAAGGCACACACATGACTGCAAACAACAAGAATGTCCCGGCCGGAGTTATCGTACCCAATAACCACGGAGTAAGCTGGCTAACCAAATACGTTCCTACCCATAATGCAAATCCGGCAATGGACATAGCTATACCACGCACTTTCGTCGGATACATTTCGGACAACAACACCCACACAACAGCACTGATCGAAACCGCCGTACAAAATACATACAACAAGAAAAAAATCAGCATCAATATGCTCGAAAGGCCTAACGATTCCCCGAACGAGAAATAGAAAGCGATAAGTAATAACGAAACAATCATTCCGCTGACGCCATAGTACACCAATTTCTTACGCCCTATTTTATCGATGATGAGTAATGCCAATATTGTCGTCCCCATATTCACGACACCGATCAAAACCTGATAGAAAAGGGAATCGCCTCCCGACAGTCCGGCATTTCCAAATATCGTAGGCCCGTAATACAAAACAGCATTTACACCCATAAACTGTCCCAAAATCGCAATACATAATCCGGCAACGACAGCTGTAAGAATTCCGGGTTGAAACAAATACTTGAATTCCGATTTCGTCTCGTTGGCTATATGAGCCTGCAACTCCTCGACCTGCTTCTTCACCCGTTCTTTCCGAGAATAGATCTTCCCGAAAATAGACTCCGATCGGGCGACCTTTCCTCGCAACAACAACCAACGCGGACTCTCCGGTATAATAAACAAAATGATGAAAAACAAAAGTGCAGGCAAAGTTTCCATACCCAGCATACCTCTCCAAACTTCATCGACAAATATCCAATTCATCAACTCGCTATCGAATCTCATGCTCTCCGAGACACTCAACAACCAATAATTAATAAGGTATGCTCCCAAAAAACCTACGGTAATAGCCAGCTGATACAGCGAAACCAATCGGCCCCGATACTCGGTTACCGCTATTTCAGAGATATACATCGGCGAAACAATCGAAACGATACCAATTCCTATTCCACCGACAATACGATAAAAAACAAGCCATTGATAACTTCCACACAATGCACAGCCAATGGCCGAAACCGAAAACATAATCGACGCGAAAATCATCGTCAACCGACGACCTATCCAATCGCTCATCGTCCCCGCCACGGCAACCCCGGCGATAGAACCTACAAGAGCACACCCCACATACCAACCCTGTTCTATATCATTTAACCCGAACAAGGTTGTAACCTGTTTAATCGTACCGGAAATTACCGCCGTATCATACCCGAACAGGAAACCTCCACATGCAGCCACGACGGCCAAAAACAAGATATAACCGATATTATACGATGATTTTTTCATGGTCATTTTATTTCGAAATATTCCCGGTAACGATCATAAAGATGCCCTGCCTGTAAATAGGCCGATTGAGGGCTCATAAAATGAGAAAACTCAAACGTAATAGCTTTGTCGTAGCCGGCACGTTTCGCAGCTTCCAGTTTCAAACGTAATTTATCGAACTTAATCGGGAAAAACTTAATAGGCATATCCCGATCGAACGATTCCGCATTCGTCCAACATTGCATGCCGTATCTATCGGCGAGTTTCTTATTGACCGAAAAAAACGCATCGAGTTCGTCATAATCGATATGCCCGTCTTGAAATGCACAAGCATCGACCACATCGTGTATTCCATCGAAGATCTCGTTCCATTCCCGTTCATGCGTTTCCACCGAAATAGATTCGGCCTTTGTCAATCGCCCGCTCGAAGCCTGAACCGCCTTTTTACCGTCGATCCACGGCGATATGAACGTAGGCAACCCTCCCGAAACGTCTTTGCATTGTTTCCCCATAGCACGGAAAGCATCGATTGCCCCTTTGGTCTGGCGACTGATTTCCCCGCTTATATACCAGCCTCCGAAACTTTTGTACTTCCCGTAATTCTTCCAAACCTCATCAATCACATATTTATTATGTTCGATCTCGTAAGTCATATCCCGGGTTTCCCAAAACTTACCGGAATCGTACAAACCGAACCAAAATTTCATACCATATTTCTCGGCCAGCCGAAGAAACATATCGACCAAATCGACCGACGGCATATAACAACCTTTGCTCAACAAATACTTAGACGGATAAGTAATAAATTTTTTATATCCCGAACGAATAAGTATGACCGTATCGATTCCGATGGCTTTCATATACCGGAAGTCCCGATCCCATTCTTTCTCACCCCAATTCTGATGTGGAATATCGTGAGATATTTCGTCGAGAAACGTCCCTGTGATTTTCAACCCATTAGATTTAGGGACAATAAGTCCACCGCCCTCCGAGGTTCCAGAAAACGACGAAGACACACCATTACTACCCAATGCTTCTATTTGAGAACCTATTACCGCCGAGGTTCCAGCAAGTGCGACTTTTTTAAGAAAATCTCTCCTGTTATTCATGATATATCTAAAAATATACTGTATTTTATGCAATAGTTAAGCTAAAATGTTAATTACTTAATTATTACACCTGCAAATATAGTATATTTTTATTTATATACCACAGAATAAATAAAAATTTTTATTATATATACT
>ONZV01001485.1_pt1 | contig 10812 bp, 16 predicted proteins | sample 1671561 | NCBI WGS metagenome assembly ONZV01 (sample SAMN06348169, study PRJEB24527) | human gut metagenome | reverse complement strand
GTCCTACTACGGTTCGGACGGCGCGGACCGCTCCAACGTGTCGTCCGAAGCACGTCTCAACATCTCATCGCAGCAGGTCGGCGACGAATCGGTGACCTACCGCGTGACGGAGATGGAGCCGACCGTAACCGACTTCATCAGCACGACGATCTACGGCGTTCGATTCCTCGAACTCCGCAGGTCGGTTACGTGCGGGATCGTTGCCGTATGAGCGTGAAGCTTTCGGTGCGCAGTATGCCGCGCGTCATCCATGACATTCAGAAGGCCGTCGAAAAGGTGACGGGCGCGGGCAAGGTCACCGTCGGCATCCATCAGGCGCACGCGCTGGACGGCCGCAAGGGCGGAGAGCCGAACAATCCGACCATCGGGGCGATCAACCAGTTCGGCACGGAACACATCCCGGCGCGGCCTTGGCTCGACAAGGGCGTCGAGGCCGGCGCGGAGAAGATCACCAAGACGGCCATCGAGCTTTTCAAGCGCGGAGAAGATCCGCGCCGCGTCATGGACGCCTTGGGCGCCGTCGCGGCCGGCGAGGTTCAGCAATACATCACGGACCTCGATTCTCCGCCCAACGCACCGAGCACGGTGAAGTGCAAGGGATCGAGCAATCCGCTCATCGACACCGGAGCGCTCCGGCAGTCCATTACGTATGAGGTGCACTAAATGCCGCTCACCGTCCGAGGCCTCATCAAGGGCGACTTCGATTCGAAGCTCAGCGTCGTGCGCATCATCGAGACCGGCGGCGCGTACGTCGACGGCAGGTGGGTGCCCGGCACCGAAACACGGAAGGCCTACACGGCGAACGTGCAGCCCGTTTCGGACCACGAACTCGACTTTCTCTCCTCCGGCGGCGAGCGCATCGTCGACGCCAGGAAGCTCTACATCAACGAGAACGTCGAAGACGTGGACCTGAGTGGCGAATGGGAGTTCCTGGGGAGCCGGTGGAAGCCCGTCAAGATGGACAACCGGCCCTCCCGGCACTACCTCAAGATCACCGTCGCGAGGAAAGACCCATGAGAGACATGTTCCCGATTGTGGCGTCTCTCGTCCGGCAGTTCACCGGCGTCGACATGGTGATCAAGGCGAACCAAAACGAGAAGGCTCCTTCCGGCGCGTACGCGTCGGTCCTGATCGCGCAGTCCGTTCAGGGGCGCTCCTCCGGCAACGTCCGGCAGCAGATCCTTGACGACGGCCGGATCAACTACGTCACGCGATACCCGGTCACCTGGGTGGTGACGGTGAACTTTTGGCGCGGCAAAGCGCTCGAATCAGCCGCGATGCTTCAGCGCATTCAGTACATGCCGAGCGCTCACGACGGGCTTCTCGCGCATGGCATCGGCCTTGTCGGCGTCTCGCCGGTCACGAATCTCACGGCACTTCAGTCCTTTTCTCAGGAACAGAGGGCCGTCACCGCGATCACCCTCACGACCTACGAGGAAGTCTCCGAGGTGGTGAACCCGATCGAGCACGTCAGCGTGCGCGTCGAAGACGACATGAAGCGCAACCTGACCACCATTTCCATCAACCAGGAGTAATCGAATGGCCTACTCGGCTTCGAACATCATCCGCATCAATACGCGGATTACGCCTCAGGGGCTTGCGGCGGCCAACTTCGGCTCCGCCATGTTGATCGTCCCGTCGACCGACACCACGCTAGTCGAAGAGGACACCTACAAGACCTACGGCAACGTCCAAGAGGTCGCCGCCGACTTCGCCGAATCGACGGAGGCGTACAAGGCCGCGTCCGTTTGGCTGGGCGGCACCCCGACGGTCACGAATCTCATGATCTGGCGCCGCAAAGCCCAAGATTCGTCTTGGAGCGAAACGCTCAACAAGATCCGCAACGCGGTTTGGTGGTACTGGACGATCGTCACGTCCGCCGCCTACGAGCAGGCGGACGATGTGCTCGAAATCGCGCAGTGGTGCGAGACGAACGAGAGCATGTTCATCAACTGCCAGACGGGCGAATCAGCGCAGAACATCCGCGATCAGCTCAAGTCCGACGACATCGCCTCTAAGCTGACGACGAAGGGCATCCGCCACGTCTTCACGGCCTGCCACGCGTCGGACGCATACTCCGGCGTATACCTCGCCAAGCACTTCGCCCGCGTGAACTACAACGCGCGGAATTCGACCATCACGGGCGAATTCAAGAAATCCTCCGGGCTCGCCGCCGAGACGCTCACGGCGTCCGAATACTCCGCGATGGAGAAGGACACCAAGAAGGCCGCCTTCTACACCGTGATCGACTTGCAGGGTTCGAACGATTCCGGGCGTTGGAAGAACACGTCGACCCACTCAGCCTACGGCGAGTGGATCGACGACGTTGTGAACCTCGATGCGTTCGTGAACGCCGTAAAGGTCGGCGTCTACAACCTGATCGCGAATCAGACGACGAAGCTTCCGCAGACGACGGTCGGCCAGGCGATGGTGATCGACGCCGCGCGCGCGGTGTGCGAAAAGTACATCGCGAACCGGTTCTTGGGCGAACGCACCTACACGGACCCGGACGACGCGCAGGAAAAGACCACGCGCGGCTACGAGATCCTGACGAAGGCCGAGGACATCCTTACGCTCTCCTCCGAAGAGCGTGCGCAGCGCCTCTGCGCGCCGCTGCAGATCCGCGTCTTCCGCGCCGGTGCGATCCACGCGGTCGACATCGACATCGACGTCTACTAAGAGGAACCAAGCGAAATGGCTATGAACGTTTCCCTGACGACTGCGAACACCGTCGTCACTGTCAACGGGCGTCAAATCACCGACTGGGCGTCGGACAGTCCCGCCATTCAGGAAGAGCCGATCGACCCGAAGCGCATCCTCGTGCGCGGTCAGGGCGGCAACGCCGTCATGCTCGACCGAGCGAATCCGGGCCACCGCGTGACGCTCGCCGTCAACCCTGGCGGCGCGGATTCTGCGTACCTCCACGGCCTCTACACGACCGGCGCGGTCATCACCTACACGCGCACCCAGGTCGGGTCGCTTGAAAACGTGGTCGCCACCGAAGGCGTGATCATTCAGGAGAACGCGGTCGGCCGCGTCGTCACGGACAATATGGGCGGCGACACCTACACGATCGAGTTCAACGTGTGGGAAAGCCTGCGAGGGGGTGAAAACTGATGCAGACGAAGGTCTTTGACGTGGCCGGTAAGCGCATCGACGTTGCGATGCCCTCAGCGGTCAAACAGGATGAGCTTTTGGGACTACTCGCTCAGCGCCTCTTCATCGGGGCCGCGCAGGCGAAAAAGACCGGCCTCGATCTCAACGAAGACATCGTTTTGATGATGATGGTCGGCCTCCCGGCGGAGACGAAGGCCCGAGTGGTCGCGATCCTCACCGAGAAGTCCGCCGTCGTCGGCACGACGATCCCCGTGAGCGTTGAAGACTTCGCCGGTCAGATGGTGGAGTGGAACCGCTTCTTGGCAAAACTCGTCCTCTGGAATCTCGGCGATTTTTTCGACTTGCTTCGCTCCGTCGACCTCGGCGGGGCGGCAGGCCCGCAGCAGACGAACCCTGCGGCGTGAACTGGTACCTCATGATGCCATGCATCGGGATTCCGAGGCTGGGCATCGGGCCGTTCTGCCGATGGGCGGAATTGACCGACGGCACCTATTCGCTCGCAGACGTTGAGCGCTTCCACCAGGCGATGGCCTACCTCATCGCGAAGGCCGACGCCGCCAAATCCAACTGAGACTGAACCATGCAACTTTCCGCATTCACCATCGGCCTCGGCTTGGATTCGGCGGGCTTTGAGAAGGGCATGAAGACGGCCGCGAGTTCGCTCGACGGCTTCAAGAGCCAGATCCTTCAGCTCGGCGCGACGCTCGCTTCGGCCTTCACCTTCAAGGCGCTCACCTTCGACTTCGCCGAGCAGAACAACTCGATCGCTGCGATGGGGAAGCTCATCGGAGCGACGAAGGACGAACTCTACGGCCTCGAAGAGGCCGGGCAGGCGTTCGGCGCGTCCGCAGGGGCGATGACGGAGAGCCTGAAGAGCCTCGCGCTCGCACGCTCCGCCTTCAACAGCCTCGGCGAAATTGGCCCGTTCGGAGAGCTCGCGAAACTCGGCGTCAACATCGACGCCATCACCGGCGCGCGAACCGAAATTGAGGCGATGTACGCCCTTTCGGACGAACTCGCCCGGCTTGATTCGAAGCGCGCCGCGCAGGCCGCGACGATGTTGGGGCTCTCGCCCGAACAGCTCGTCTTGATGCGCAATGGTCGGCAGGAGATGCAGAGGCTCTCCAGTGAGTACGCCGATGCACGGAAGCACACGGACGAGATGGCGACGACAAGCGCCGAGTTCATCGCGCAGTGGAACCTCCTGACCGCAAACATCGGCGGCCGGGCGGATGCGCTCTCGGTTCCGCTCGTCAACGCCATCAACCGCGTGACGAAGGCAACGAACGAATGGTTCTCCGCCAATCGCGACGTGCTTGATCAGAACATCGGTTCGATCTTCACGACCATCGGATCGGCCATCGACGACGCGGCGGGAGGCCTCGAAGCGTTCCTCGCGACCTTTGATCCCCTGGGTGAAAAGCTCACGCAGATCAGCGCGGTGACCGGCGAGATGCTCGAAGGTCTCGGAGAACTCTTCAGCGCGATGGGTGCGAAGGTCGACGAGCTTCTGAAGCCCGTCACCGACTTCCTTGCGCTGATTGGGGGAGGCATTCAGGACCGCGTGGACGAAGCGCGCGCGGTGACCGGCGGGATCCTTGATGCCGTACCGGCCGAATCGATGGACGGGAACGGCGTCCGGCCGGACGTGTTCACGCCCGGCTACGTAGATCCGACCGTCGGCACCGACGTGCTCGGCGCACCGGCTCAGCCGACGGCTGCAGCGCCTGCCGGCAGCGGAAGCGTCGGCGCGCAGACGCCCGTGATCGTCGCGAACATCCACATCGGAAACGAAACGATCCGCGAGACCGTGCAGACCGAGGTTTCAACCGCGATGCGCGAGGCGATTGACGGAACCTATGGGACGGTAGACCGATGACGAACAACTCTCTTGTCACGCTCTTCTCGCGCGAGCCGCCGACCATTGCGGGCTACACGTTCGATGCCGTCCTCGAAGACGAACTCGAATTCTCCGTATCGGTCCCGACCTATCCGGTCGAATCCGGCGCGGAGATCTCGGACCATCGGATCATCAATCCCTGCCGGTACAGGATCGTGGGCGTCATGACGAACACGCCTGTTCAGCAAAGCCTCATGGGCTTCGCGGGGAGCATGGCCGGTGGGTTGGTGTCGAACCTGACCTCCAATCCGCTTGTGGCTGCCGTGGCGGGCATGTCGGCGGGGTTCCTGGCATCGTCCGACGGCACACGCGCGAGCGCAGCACTCTCAAACCTGATCGCGATCCTCGAAGGCGCGAAGCCCTTCGACGTTGTGGCGGGCGACATCACGCTGAAGAACATGGTGGCCGTGCGCCTGACGCGCAGGAAGAACCCGACGAACGAAGGCGGCCTCGAGTTCGTGCTTGAACTTCAGGAGTTCATCGAGCTCGACCGCCTGACCGCTTCTGGTCAGCCGTCGCACGAACAGCTCAAATCCGGAAGCGTTGAGCAGTCCGCGCTGGCGAAGACCGTGGAGAAGGGGCTTTCGACCGTGAAGGAAGCGGCGTCGGGCGTTGTGGCGAAGGTCAAAGACGTGATCTCTTCGCCGGTGACGGCGGCGGTCAACAAAGTGAAGGACGTTGTGTCTGGGAAGGTGCTATGAAAGAGATTCCTCTGACCGGCGGCGCGAAGAACGCTCACCAGACGTTCAGTGTTCTTCTGGGCGACCACGAACTTACCTTCCGGCTCGACTTCATGGGCTACATCGACGTGCCCTCGTGGAACCTGACGCTCGAAGAGGATGAGGAAGTGCTGGTCGAAGGCCTGCTCCTCCGATGCGGGTGCGACATTCTCGGCCCGTATCAGTTGGGTCTCGGAAAGCTCGTCATGATCGGCGAGGAGCCGACTCTCGACAACCTGGGGACGACGAATCAGCTCGTGTGGGTGGCAGAAGATGAGGCAATTTGAGATCGACATCGACGACAAGCCCTTCATCGACGGCCGCGAGGGCAGGCACTTCCGTGCGGTCTTCACGACCCGCATGGCCTATACGGACAAGATCGCTTTTCTCGATCTCGCGCTCTACAACCTGAGCCGCGACACCGACGTTAAGCAGGGATCCAGGGTGACGCTTCGCGCCGGTTATGACGACGACATCGACGTCATTTTCCAAGGCACAATCACGACGGTGCTCAAAGAGCGCCAGGGGCCGAACGTCATCACGCGGTTGCTCTGTCGGTCGGGCGCGAAAGACGTGCGCAAGAGCGTGCGCGATGCCGTCGGCAAGAACGGCACGGTCCTTGAGTGCATCCGAAAGTGCGCCAAGGTGCTCGGGCCCGGCGGCACGCCGCTCCCGGTCCGCATCGACGAATCGCAGTTTGCCGATTGTCCGGTCTTGGTCCGGGGATACGTCCTTGAAGGGAACGCCGTCGACGCTCTGGACAAGCTCGCTTCGCAGTTCGACTTCGGCTACGTGATCGCCGGAGATGCGCTGCACGTCGACCGCCGCAACAAGGCGATCAAGGGGACGGCGCAGGAAGTCAGTCTCTTCACCGGCATGATCGGTGTGCCAGAGGCCGAGGGCGACGTGGGGCTTGTGTTCGTGAACGTCACGACGAAGTTGAAGCCGCGCATCGGCATAGGCTCGAACATCGACCTCAAAAGCGAGTACGCCACATACTCGACCGGCAACTACTACATCGTGCCGCCTGAGAACGGCGGAAAGCTCTCCGGCCGCTACAAGGTGATCGAGATCAGTCACCAAGGCGATTCGTGGGGCAACCGCTGGCAGACGGCCATGAGGGTACAGAAGACATGACGACGCGAACGAGCATCCGTGAGGTCCTCGACGGCTTCTTCGACGAGCGCATGAAGGCGGTCTACACGGCGATTCCCGCGCACGTCGCGGCATTCGACCCTGCGACCCAGTTGGCTCAGCTCGAGCTCGGCATCCAGCGCGTCGACATCGACGGCGCGACGGTGACGCCGCCTGCGATTCTCGAATGCCCCGTGCTCTTCATGGGCGACTCGTGGGCGGTCGAAACGCAGATCGACCCGGGATGCGAAGGCCTCGCGGTCTTCTCTCAGCGGTGCATCGACGGCTGGGTGAACACCGGCGGCGTGGCGGTCAATCCTCTGCGCCGCTTCTTCGACATGCAGGATGCGTTCTTCATCCCGGGCTTTCGACCGATGCCCAGAGCGCTCCCCGCATTCCAGAACAACGGCATTCGGCTCCGCAACAACGCGGGCACGCACTACGTGTGGATCAAGTCGGACGGATCGATCGTCGTCGAGAACGGCAACGGGCACATCCGCATGGCCGCCGACGGCACGGTGACGATCAACGGCGTCGTCATCGACACGTCTTCGAACGTCACGACGCCGACGACGATGAAGGCAGCGACGGTGACCGGCACGACGAACGTCTACGGCGGCAGGATCTCGGTCAACTCTCACACGCACACCGGCGTCGAATCCGGCCCGTCCTCAACCGGCGGGCCCCAGTAAAAGCAAACCCCGCAGGGCGGCTACCTTGCGGGGTTTTTCTTGACCACCTCTACTACAGGTGCTCAATGGGAAAAATTTTAACGCAACTGGCGGAGGCGCTTCGAATGGCGACCGAACTTCCGTGGTACGCGGCCCTGCCGCTTTACATGATCGGTTACGGGCTCGGCATCCTGGCGCTCGTCAAGGCCGCTGAGGCGGTGATCGGGCTTCTCGTGAGGTTCCTATGAAGGTGCGAAAGCTCGACGAAAGCGGCGACATCGTGACGAACGGCGTCATTTGGTCCTACGACAAGGAAGCCGTTGCGCAGACGGTCCGCACGCGCCTGAAACTCTTCCTCGGCGAGTACTTCCGCGACATCACGGACGGCGTTCCGTGGTTCGAGAAGGAAGACGGCACCGAAGGGATCCTCGGCAAGGGCTTCAGTCTCAATCAGGTTGAAGCCCTTCTTCGTCAGAGGATCGCGCGGACCGAAGGCGTGGTGAAGATCCTCTCCTTCGCGCTCGACTTTGAACAGACCTCCAGGCGGCTCACCGTCACCGCCGAAATCCTCACTACCTACGGCGCGGAGACGATTGAATGGGCAAGCTGACCGAAAAGGGCTATCAGATCAAGAGTCAGAACGACTACTTCGACGAGGAAGTGGCGCTCTACAAAGAGATCGACCCGCTCTGGAACATGGACCCGTCGACGCCGGACGGCCTGAAGGCCGCGCACGACGCTGAGGTCTTCGCGGCTTTGGACGAACTGGTCAAACAGGCCTACGACGCCCGCGATCCCAACAAAGCGACGGGATACGACCTCGACGTGCTCCGGGCACTCACCGGCGCGACGCGTTCGCTCGGCACGCCTTCGACGGTGACGCTCAAGGTTACCGGCGTGGCTTCGACGATCATCCCCGAAGGCTCCCGCGTGAAGACCGCCGACGGGGTGATCTTCGTTACCGACGAGATGGTCGTCATCGGTCTTGACGGCACGGCGACCGTTGGCGCCCACTGCACGGAGAACGGCGCCATCGAGGTCACGGCGGGGACGCTCACGAACATCGCCGATGCGGTCGGCGGCTGGCAGACGGTCACGAATCCTTCTCCGGCCTCGCCGGGTACGGACCGAGACTCCGATGCGGTCTTCCGCGTGAAGTCCGCGAAGGCCGTTGGCCGCGCCGGTCAGAACCAAAAGGAAAGCCTCTACGGCGAATTGTTCGATACCGACGGCGTGCGCAAGGTGGCGGTCTACGAAAACAAAACCGGATCCGACGCCTACGACGCGACATACAACCCGCACTCCCTTCCCGGCCATTCGCTCGCCATCGTCGTCGACGGCGGCGAGGACATGGACGTTGCCCGCTCGATCTACCGAAAGCTCTGCCCGGGCGTCGCGCTCCACGCTGCCGGCACGAAGGTGGAAAAGGTCGTTTACTCGGAAATCTTCCCGGCATCCTACGACGTGATCACGTTCAGCCGCCCGACGGACGTGCCGATCACGATCGCGCTCACGGTCGCGGACCCGAACAACGTTCTTCCGGACGACGATGAGATCCAAACGCTCATCCGGCAGGCCTACATCGACTACTACGAGGGCGACCTTCTGCCGGACGGCATCGGCTTCATGACGACGGGCTTCGACATCGGCGATGACGTGCCATACACGCGGCTCTTCACGCCGCCCAACAAGGTGCTGGGCGACTATCCGGGCACCTACGTCGAGAGCCTCACGGTCAACGGCGGCACGTCGAACGTCGAAGTCGAGTTCAACGAACTGGCGCGCTTCAAGGCGCCCAACATCACGGTGACGGTCAAGCATGAACTCAGTGAATGACAACACTGCGGCGACGCTCGCTGAGGCCAGGATTTCCGAGCCGTTGGAGCTTCCGGACCGCGTGTACGCACAGTACGCCGACAAGCCGAAGGCGCGGAAGTGGCTTGAGCTCACGAGGAGCGCGGCCGCGGAGCTCGCCGCAGGCATTCAGGCGGTGCGCGAGTGTCTCGACCTTGACAAGGCGACCGGCCAATCGTTGGAGATGATCGGGCGCATCGTGGTCGTCGACCGCATCCGGCAGGAAGTGCTGCTCAATCCGGGCATCTTCTCGGACCCGGACGGCACTAATTACGGCAACGAATCGCGCGGATTTTCGGCGTGGTCGACCTACACCGACCAGAGCTTGTCGGACGAAATGCTCCGGCTCGCCATCCGCGCCAAGATCATCAAGAACACCGCGAACCCGACGGCGGACGAGCTGCTTCAGGCGTTCCGGTTCCTCTTTCCTAACGGAAACGTCTTCAGGCTCTTCAATCACCACGACATGAGCTTCACCGTCGAGTACATCGGCGTGCTGAGCCCTTTGGAGCAGTGGCTGATCCAGCTTGAAGACTTCATTCCAACCCCCCAGGGCGTGCGCCTCCGGGGTTTCATTCGTTCCTACGGGATCATCGAATTCCTCTCCGACGACGAAGCGTCGTTCGGCAACGAGGCGTTGGAGTTCATCGCATGAGTCTCATTCTTTCCGACCGCTACCCGGACCGGTGCGTCGAACCGTCCGAGGAGTACCCTCGGGGTTCCTTCAAGAATCGAAGCGCCCCGAACGTCGACGACGGCTCCTACCTTGAAAAGGAGTGGAAGAACGACGAGAGGGCGTTTCAGGACGCGATTCTGATCGAGGCCGGTGTTGAACCCAATGGGGAAATCGACACCGGCCTTTCTTCGCAGGTCTTCGACGCGTTGAAGCAGATCATCGACGCGCGTATCACGACCTCCACGTCCTCGCTCTACGGAAAGGCGACGGGATCGAGCGACGCGCTCACCGTGACGCTTCCGCGCACCGTAACGCTCGACGACGGTCTTGTGATCTACGTCCGCGCCCAGTACGCCAACGCGACGACTGCGCCGACGCTCCAGGTCGAAGGCACGAACCGCAAGGCGATCGTGAAGGGCAACAACCAACCGCTCGCTCTTGGCGACATCACCGGCGCGGGCTTCGTCATGCACCTCACATACGACGAGGCGTTCGACCGGTGGATTTTGCTGAATCCGTCGACCGGCGTCACCACGCCCGAAACGATTCCGGCTGGGATGCTCGCGTACTTCCCAAGAACCGGCGACATCGACGGGTGGCTTTACGTCGACAGCCGCGAACACAACCGCAGCGACTACGCGCGCCTGATCGAAGCCGCGCCGGACATGATCCTGCCCGGCTCGACGCCCGAGACCTTCAAGCTCAAGGACCCGCGAGGCTACTTCCTGCGCGTTTGGGACA
>ONZV01001472.1_pt1 | contig 10881 bp, 10 predicted proteins | sample 1671561 | NCBI WGS metagenome assembly ONZV01 (sample SAMN06348169, study PRJEB24527) | human gut metagenome | reverse complement strand
TTTTCTTCATTATGTACCTCCATTTCGATTCACGGGTGATTGACGAGTGAATCGAATGGAGGTGGGGAACGACACCGGTATACAGCCGGATTATCTCCGAAAAAAAGGCAACAAAAAACGCCAGATTCCCGCAATGGGAAACTGGCGCACCAAGAACAGTCATTATTATGCTGAATCACATGGAACGATAATGCCGATGCAATGCTATACTTGCCCGGAGGAGGGGCAATGCTTTTTTTAATTGATGTAGATCATGGGAGCTTTGAAAAAGCAAAAGAGACACGGCAAATTAACCTCCAAGCGGCTACCGTGTCCCTGCAAGTCGTCATTAGTTTGTGTAAACGCAAAGAAACGGCGGCTCTGAAATTGTCCTTCAAAACCGCCGATTGAGTTTAAACCTTAAAATAGCGCACGAAATTATCTGCCCCAGTCAACGGTTTTTTTCTTTCCCCGGACGGGGCAGATAACTTATTATGCAGAGCGGAGCCGATGTGCGCTAATCGGTTCCTTGTACTTTCTCCTTCAGCTTTCGGAAAGATGTATCACTGATGGCGTGTTCAATCCGGCAGGCGTCTTGTTCCGCTGTTTCCTGATCGACGCCAGCAGCGATAAGCTGCTCCGTGAAAAATCGGTGACGCTCATATATTTTCTCAGCAACCTCATGGCCTATGGCGGTCAAATGGAGGAATCCATCTTCATCCACAGTTAGAAAACCACCGTTCTTCAAAATGCCTACCGCATGGCTGATACTCGGCTTGCTAAAACCCATGTGCCGGGCAAGATCAACAGAACGAACCATGCCTTGCTTCTTTTGGAGTATCAGCACAGCCTCCAGATAATCCTCCCCGGACGCATGAATCTTCATCGTAGCCTCCTTTTAGGCGGAAAGCTGCTGTTCTGCGTTCCACATGGCAGCGTACTTTCCATCCTTTTCTAACAATTCTTCGTGTGTACCAGCTTCGGTGATCCGACCATCGGAAACCACCAGAATCTGATCGGCATTTTTTACGATGGATAGGGTATGTGCGATCATCACCACGGTTTTTTTCTCTTTCAGTAGGTTCGCAATCGCCTGCTTTACCGCCAATTCATTCTCAATGTCTAGGGAGGCCGTCGCCTCGTCAAGCAGCAGGATCGGGCTGTTTTTCAAAATGGCACGTGCTATGGAAAGGCGCTGGCGTTCGCCGCCGGACAGGAGATTTCCATTTTCCCCAATCGGCGTATCATAACCCCTCTCCATCTTGCGGATAAAGCCGTCACAGTTTGCCTCTCGGCAGGCCACTTCAATTTCTGCGTCCGTAGCATCCGGACGGGCATGGCGGATATTCTCCCGCACTGTATCATCAAACAGGAACACATCCTGGTCCACCATAGAAATCTGGTCTAATACCCGTTCCGCAGCTACATGATTGATCGGTCTGCCTCCTATGGAAATCGTGCCGCCAGATACTTCATAGTATTTTGCAATCAGGTTCAGGATGGTAGACTTGCCGGAGCCGGAATCCCCCACAATGGCGGTCAGCTTCTGATCCGGCACAGTAAAGGAAGCCTGTTTTAACACCGGTTCCCCGGGAACATAAGAAAAGTTCACATGGTCAAATACAATCTCATGGGAGGCTGCCTGTAGCGGCTCCATGCTGCCGGTTTCTTCCGGTTCCTTCATCACAGCCATGATTTTATTTTTCGAGATCATCAGATTCTTATAGCTGGTGAGGTCTACAAAAATGGAATTTGCCAGCTTCGCACAGAACAAAGGCAGCATACAAATCAAAAGATAGGACACGGTATCTAAAGTTCCGGCTGCCCAGGGGCCATAGGCCGTCCAGATCACAACCGGGCAGGACAGCCAGCTCAAAATACCAAATCCCGCACCTATCGGGAGAACCTTGGCTTCATACACAAAGCTGATCCTGCTAAACTCCTGCATGGCATGGATCACGGTTTTGTTTTTCAGACCGCCAACGCCATAGGCCCGGAAAGTCTGGATACCGGATACATACTCCACAATGCTGCTGACATTCTCTGCACAAATATCGTTCTTCTCTTTGCCATACTTCGCTACCTGCCGGAAAGAAAGCCACAATCCGGGGAGCAAAAGTAGGTCGGCAATCAGGAGGATCAGCCCGGCTGGAAAGTAGATCGTCATCACAAAAACAATCAACATCAGCGACAGGGCAAAGCTCTTTGCAATGTCCCCGATCTTATGGGTCAGAATTTTTTCATAGTTATTTACATCACTGGTAATGGTGTTGATATAATCGCCTGTCTGCCCTTGTGTAAACCGGGAAAGCGGGATACGCTTGAGATGGTCGCCCATAAACAAGCGGATATTTTTACTGACTTTTGCGCCGCCGATCTGTGCTTTGGTATAGCCATAGCTGTATATCAAAATACGGAGCAGAAAGATAAATGCAATAACACCTGTCAGGACCAGTACACGGTTCATATCAAACTGACCGTCCCATAAAAACCGCATGACAGAATAAAGCAGCATAAACAGGCTGCCGGAGAGCAGCCCCTCCAGGACAGTCCCGGCAACACCAATATAAAACTCCCGGTTCTTTTTCCATACGTTATTCGGATTCATTCTGCCCGCCTCCTTCCAGTTGATACGTAATTCCCCGCGCTGTTTCGTAATCTTCCCATGCTTTCCGATAGTAGGCATTCTCTTTCCGCACTTCCTCATGGGTACCGACGCTGGTGATCGTATGATTCTCTACCACCGCCACACGGTCGCACATTTTCAGGGCGCTCAGCCTGTGCGCTACCACAATGACCGTCCTGCCTTTGCAGAGGTTCTGAATGGCCTTATCAATTTCCATCTGATTTTCCGGGTCAGAGGCGCTTGTCGCTTCGTCCAGGATCAGGATGGGGGCATTTTTCAGGATTGCCCTTGCAATGGCGATCCTCTGTTTTTCTCCACCAGAGAAACGGGAGCCGAAGCTGCCTACCTTTGTGTCATAACCATCCGGCAGTGACATGATGAAGTCATCAATCTGCGCCTCCCTGGCGGCAGCCCGTACTTCCTCCAGGCTGGCGTCTGAACCCATGCGGATGTTTTCCAGGACACTGTCACGGGTAAGGAATGTCTTTTGAAATACAATGGCAATATTCTTCAGGATGGTATCGTAGTTCAGTTCATTCACGTTGATCCCGCCAATCAACACCTCCCCCTCCTGCACATCATAAAACCGGGAGATCAGTTCAATCACAGTACTCTTGCCTGCGCCGGACTGTCCCACAAGTGCCATGCGTTCCCCATCCCTGATCTTGAGGTTGACGCCTTGCAGGACATCCGTTTTCCCATCGTAGGAAAAACGCACATTCTTAAGCTCAATATCATGGTTTTCCGGGAAGTCCATTCCGCCTTCATAAACAGGAACGTCCAATATTTCTTTTGTTTTGGTAATGGCACCCAAGACATTCGCAAAGTTTGTCCCCAATTCCTGCAAAGGCCGGATCTCCGTCAGATACATGGAGCCGACATAGACGAACAGCAAAAATGCACTGGCCGCCAGGGAGCCTTTCAGAAAGAACATCCCGCCCAGGGGAACCATCAGCAACATCCCACATTCGATCAGAACCACAAAGGTTGCGTAAGGAGGCCCCATTCTCCGGGAGGTTTCATTCCACATGGCATTCTCTTCCTGGATCGCACCGGAAAATTTCTGGAACGATTTGCTCCCCATGTTGTACGCTTTAATCAGTTTCATACCGCTGATATACTCGATCATAACGGAATTGAGCGTTGTAATGGATCGGTTCGCCCGGTCCATCAAATCGTCCGTATTCCGAAACATAACCCCCATTACCACAACGGCCAAAATCAACGGCACCAGGGAAACCAGTGCCAATGGGATATTTACTGTCATCAAATAAATGAAAATTGCTACCGGCCCTACCATATAGCACACAAGGTCTGGAAGGTTATGGGCTAAAAACAACTCCAGCTTTTCAATATCTTCATTCAGAACCGTTTTAATATCCCCGGTCCGCCGCTCATTCAATGTACCAAGGGGGACTTTTGCCAGATGTTCCGCCACCATGCAGCGCACCTTGAACAAAGCACCGTAAGCACCTTTATGGGCCGCCACACCGGAACACCCGAATAAAACAAAGCGCAGGGCCACAGAAACGGAGATCATCATTACCGTCTGTACGACAAGCTCTTTTGTGCAGATATGCTGGAAAGCGGCATCCATCAGGCGATAAATCCCGATATACGGGACAATGATACACAGGCCGCTTGCCATGGCCAGCAGGATTGCCAGCAGCAGCCAGATTTTTTGCTCACCGGCCCATTGAAGCAGCAGTGCAATCCTGTTTTCTTTTTTCTGTTTCATCACTTCACATCTCCTTTCTCTCTGAAACAGAGAACAGTTCCCGGAGCTTTTGAAGGGAATCCATCACAACAGGGATGTCATCCGGCATTTCCCCTTCATCAAAATGCAGGACACGGGAGCAGGTACGGCAGACAAATTCAAAATCGTGGGTGACAATAAAAATGATTTTCCCCTGTTCGGATAACCGTTTTATCAGACCTGCTACCTGCACCATGCTGTCAAAGTCCAGGCCGCTGGTGGGTTCATCGAACACCAGCAAATCTTTTCCACAGATCATGCTGACTGCCACAGCCACACGTTGCTTCTGTCCACCGGAAAGCGTGTTGGGATGGCGTTCCCGGTAGGCTGTAAGCCCCAATTCCTTCATGGTTTCCTCTACTAAATCTTGATCCGGGTTTCGGATTCCGAAGGAACATTCTGCCCCCACACTCTCCGCAAACAATTCATAGTTCACATCCTGCATAACCATATAAGAGCGTTTCAACCTCGCCTTGTGTTCCATCGGCTGGTCGTCCCAAAGGAACGCGCCTTCACAGTCTTTATGAAGCCCACACAGGGCGCGGGAAAACGTGGTCTTTCCGGCTCCATTATGACCGACCACCCCAATGACTTCCCCCTTTGCCGCAGAAAGAGCAATCTGGTGTAGAATCGTCCGTTTTTTATAGCGCAGAGTAACATCATGGAGTGCTAATGTGGGAGAGGAAACAGGCGGATGACTGGCCGGAGGGAGCACCCTTGCCAGATCAACCGCCCGCAGCCCCATGTGTTCCCGTTCGGTTTCGGGCAGCCGGAGAAATTCCTCCGGCGTGAAAATCCTTGCTATTTCTCCATCTTCCAGATAAACAATGCGATCTGCCAGCTCCATCAGATAATAGAGTCTGTGCTCCGCAATCAAAATGGTTTTCCCCTGGCTTTTTATCAGCCGCAGATGTTCTTTCAATTCCTGGATAGAAGCCATGTCCAGATTCGAGGATGGTTCGTCCAGCAGATAGATTTCCGGGTTCATGGCATAGACAGACGCAAACGCGATTTTCTGTTTCTCCCCACCAGACAATTCAAAAATATTGCGGTTCCGTAGCTTTTCAATATGCAAATCTTTTGTTGTCTGTTCTACCCGTTCCTCCAGTTCCTTTACCGGCCTGGCTTCATTTTCAATTCCAAACGCAATCTCACTGTCCGTATCCACATTGAAAAACTGCGTCCGGGGATTCTGAAAGACGGAGCCCACCTTTGCGGCGATCTGATACATGGGCAGGTTGCTGATTTCCTGTCCGTCCACCAGCACACGCCCTTGAAGTTCTCCCTGGTAAAATTGTGGAATCAGGCCGTTTACCAGCCTTGTGACCGTTGTTTTTCCACACCCGCTACGGCCACAGAACAAGACACATTCCCCGTCTGCAATTTTCAGGCTGATTCCATGCAGACCGCCATGCTCCTGTCCCTCATAAGAAAATGATACATTTTCAAATTCAATCACCCGGTCACACCTCCCCGCATACATAATTCAAAAATAAAGAAAGCAACAGCAATCAACATCGCCATCCAATCTGCAATCCCGCATTTTATCTGGACAAGGCAGGTCCGGGGATTGGGATTCTCAATCCCGCGAGTAACAGAGGCAATGGAAAGCTCGTCCGCTGCTTTGGAGGCCATCATCATCAGCGGCACATAAATACACTCTACCGTCATCCCCGGATGGGAAAGGAATCCGCCCAGGGAGGGCGATACATCCCGCATCCGCATGGCGTCCTTAACAAAATGCCAGTCCTCCTGGATAGTTGGAATATAGCGCAGCATGACCGCAAATGTGATGACAAATTTTTTCGGGGCATGGATGCGGTTCATGGCAGATAAAAACTCGCTGACTTTCGTTGTGGACAGGACAATCCCTGCCAGCATCCCACAAGCATAAACTTTATGGTACAGTCCAAGGAACGCAACAAACATGGTCCGTAGCGTCCCCGTCATGGCCGCCATGATCCAGACCGTCAGTACACAGACCACGGCATAAAAGCAGACCCCTTTTATGGAATATTTCCACTTTCCGCAAAGCACTCCCAATACAGCAATCAGCAGGACAAGTGCAAACTGATACGAAAGGGAAGGTGCGAACATGGAACACAGTACGCACATTAAAATAAGAAAGAGCTTGGCCCGCGGGTCAAGCCAAAGCCCTTTCTGGACGGTGTTACCCATCATGCTGTAATACCTGCTTTTTCAAACTGCTTCTTCAGCATTTTGCAGCCCACAAATGCACTGATAGAAGCTGTTACAAGGAGAGCGGCAAACATGGCGATAAAGATTCCCGCGTTTGCGGTCGCCTGCATGGTGTCGATATAGCTTTGCTCGGTTCCATTTCCCAACATGGTCTGTGCCCAGCCCTGGGGATCAGCGAAGAAAACAAGGTACGACCCTGTTCCGCCCAGGGAGAAAAGGATATAGGACAGGCTGTTGATTTTCTTGCTCTTGTACTGCTTTGTACCGGCGACAAAATCCGCTACGACGGCCATAATGAGATAGCCCAGCGCAAACGCCCAGTGCATACCGGTGACAAACCAGATGATGGCCATTATAACGCCCATGATCGTGATACTCCAGCGCTTATGTACTTTTGCGATCATCAGCAGATAAACCGGCCCGGCAAGCAGAGCACTCCCGGCGGGCATGAAAAAGGTCAGCATCGGGTTGGTAGCAAAAAAGACGCCACCCACCATGATGAATACGAACAAAAGTGCGGTGAAAATCCCTGTTGTTACTAAGTCCTTGACGGACAATCCTGCCTTTGCATTTACTTGATTACTCATATTTTTTCCTCCTGCTTCAAGAACGGTTGACCTACCGCCTGAAATCTGTTATATTATGATTAGTTGCTAACCACGGTCTATATGATACTAACTTTCCGGGCGGTCTGCAATACGTTCCGGGCATCTTCGTCCTTTCATTGCAAAGCTCCGTCCAATCGTTTCAAAGGAGGCCGTCATTTGAACAATAGCATTATTGCGGATTACTATGAGCCGCTTTTAACAGATAACCATTTTATCCCGGTAGATAGCAATAACCGCTTCAATTCTGCCGGACAATGCTGGCGGTTATCGCCTGAATTTGGGGAAGGCCTTTACTGGGTCTATGCGAAAAAAGACCTGTACGACATTAAAATCCACGATTTCTATTTTCACGAAGATTTCTTCATGGAATTTAACCTGCCAGAAGCCTTAAGCATTACCCAGTATGAATCTATCTCCGGGGAGGAATTAAATCCCTATCGGCGGATGTCTGCCGGATGTATTAAAGCCTTTATCGGCGGTTATAAGCCATACAAGGCGCTGATCCACAAAAAAATTCCCATCCGTTCCATCGGTATCGAAGTCATGCCGGCATACTATGAGGATTATCTCCAAAAGCAATATCCAGGGGATTATATCAGCCCGCTTGCAGCTTTCCGGCAGATCGATCAGACAACAGATTTCCCAGCTATGGCTAAATTGCTCCATGAAGTAAAGGTCTACCGTGGGGATGGGATTGCCGCAGGATTATTCTATGAAGCGAAAGTAGCCGAGGCCGTATCTCTTGTCGTGGAAGAACAGAAAAAAATTCTGTCCCGTAAAGAGAAACGTTTGTCCGAGCAGGATGTGGCGCAACTGAAAAATGTGATTGCTTATCTCAATGACCACTATGCTTTTGATATTCCATTAGAACGTCTTGCAAAAATCGCCTGTATGGGAACCACTAAGCTGAAAACATCTTTTAAGCAGCTGCAAGGCTGCACGATCACAGAGTACATTCAACAGCGTCGCATGAGCCAGGCAGAGCATTTGCTGATCGATACGGATTTCACAATGGGACAGATTGCGGAAATGATCGGTTACTCTACTTCTAGCCGGTTTGCGGAATTATTTCGCAAGAGTACAGGCCTCCTGCCGATTGAATATCGGAAAATGGCTCAGCAAAAATAAATTCACAATGTAATGCCACGACAGATCACTCTACAACGGAGTTTCAGTCGTGGCATTTTTCTGCTTTTCTTTACGGATATAGCCATTTTCCCCTTTCCAAATTGTAGTATTAGTAGAGAGAAAAATAGAATGTAAGGCTTGATAACAAGCACAGCAAGCGAGTACCCGCTTGCGATTTTTCGTATTTTCAGATCTCTTGACCGAAAATGAAAAATGTTTGTTGAGATAATCTCAAACTCTTATGAAGAATGGAGGCAGCGCATGGCGAACCGGAAACGGAATATCCAGATGAATTTTTATGTCACAGAGAATAAAAAACGGCTCATAGATGAGCGGATAAAACTGCTAGCCTCCCTACCGCATTCAATATCATTCTCGTTTGGCAACGGACTAAAAGCTGAAATCTGCAATTCATCCTCATAGTTCAATTAGTATCCGGAAACGCCATAATCATGGAGCAACCATGTTATCAAAAAGAAATCGGCATAATCAGTCCTGTTCTCAAGCACAATAAGGTTATTCCTTTGTGCAAATCGGAACGATAAAATATATTTGAGGTGAACGATTATGCCGATTGATGATTTAACTGCTTTAGGGCAAAAAATGCGGGAAGCCCGAAAGAATAAAGAACTGACACAACAGGAACTTTCCGATCTAAGCCATGTTTCTGTAAAGCAAATTGCCAATATCGAAAAAGGGAAAATGAACCCGTCCTATTTGATTTTGAGAGCATTGGCAAAGGTCCTGCACATCTCTTTAGATACGCTTATAAATCCAGATGTTTCTCTGGAGGATGAGGGTGTCAATCAGATGAAAATGCTTTATTCCAGCTGTCCGCCAGAAATGCGTGACACCCTGTTGCATCACACCCAAGAAACGGTGAAAGAACTGACAGAGTTGTCCGAGAAATTTGAAACGAATTGAGCCAGTGAGTGAAATTTAACGATTCTCTCACTGGTTCTTTTCATTTTCGGAGAAAAGAGGCAAGCAATGCCTGTGTTAATACACACAGGCCCGCAGAGAAGAAAATCCCTCCGTGATTTTCCTCTCCGCTTGCTTGTTGAGGGCAGCGCCCCCAAGCCCCTTTGAACACAGAATTTCATTCTGTGGCTGCGCGTTCTGCGAACGCTTTTGACCAGGACCAGCTTACCGCTGGCCGTGGTCTTTTTCTTTTTCAACATCCTGTTCTACCTCCATTTTCAGCACTCGGTCTACATTAGCCTTTGCCGTTAAAAGCTCCCGCATTTCTTCACGGGAACGCCGGTACTCGGCATAGGTCTTTTTCTTTTCTTCCAGCAATTTCGCGTACTCCGTCTGCAACTCTTTGACCTTGGGCAGCTTCTTGACGCCCATCTCATCAAAGGCATTCTTAGCAGCCTGGTGGAGCAGAATTTCTTCCTCATGTTCTTCCCGGAATTTCTTAGAGTAACCCGCCTTGCGGTATGCCACATAGACCTCACGGGTCTTGGCATAATTTACGATGTGAGTACGCAGAACAGCGATCTCTGCCATGCGCTTTTCAGCCGCTTTGATCTGCGCCGAAAGTTCATTGTGATGTGCCGTGGCTGCCGCCGCTTTTTCTGCCAGCTCCGCATAATCCAGCAGCTGATGTTCGGTAAGAAAATTTACAGTCTGCGCCATCTGTTTCAGGTTAAAAACCTTGGCCCAGCGCGCATACCCAGCGCCTTTCCCAGCCTGTAATTTTGCCTGAATGTCCACCAGCAGATTGACCTTGGGCGGCTCCGGCTGCACGATGGATTTTTTACGGGGCGTATGCTGTTTTTCACCGGCCAGCACCGCACGGATTTCTGCTTCACTGTACCCGGCCCCCAGCTTGTCATCCATGCGGGCTACATTCTTCCAGCCGGGCGCTTTGAGCCGGATTACTTTCCCGCGCCGGGATACGTCACAGCCCATTTCTGTAAGCAGTTTCAACAATGCGTCAAAGTCAGCGGGCTTTTGCTCCAGCGCACGGTCAATCATCACCCGCAACTGTTCCCGATGGGAGGGCTTAGCCTGTTCGCCCAGCCACTTATTGTAGCTTTTTCCGTGGGGTTTTGGATTCTCCACAATGGACAATCCGTTCTCGATACAGATGGTATCACTCAAGCGCCGGACGGCTCTGGTGCTGCCCCAAAAGTTGCGGAATTTTCGGTCACAAGCCGCATTGACCGCCGACCAGATGATGTGATTATGGATGTGCGATTTGTCTATGTGAGTACAGACCACAAAGGCGTGATTGCCCTTGGTGAACCGCTTGGCAAATTCCACGCCCAGGCGGTTGGCTTCCTCCGGTGTGATCTCTCCGGGTTTGAATGACTGGCGCACATGATAGGCAATCACATCATCCGCACCGCGCACTCGTCCGGTAGCAACGATATACTGCCTTTTTGCTAAAAGAAACTCCGCATCAACCGTTCTGCTGTCACACGCAAATCCTGCGATGAGCCTTCCATTATCTGTTTTCTGTGGATTTGCTACATAGTCGATGATGTCACTGATCGCCCGACTCTCTGTGCGGCCTTTGCCGACATGAAGCGGCATGATTCTTGTAGTTGCCATAATAGAAGGCCCTCCTCTCATAA
>ONZV01001471.1_pt1 | contig 10888 bp, 6 predicted proteins | sample 1671561 | NCBI WGS metagenome assembly ONZV01 (sample SAMN06348169, study PRJEB24527) | human gut metagenome | reverse complement strand
AAGAGAATAGTAGTATATGGGACTTGCTTGCTAAAAGAACTGATCATTCTTTAAGTAAAGAGGAAGCAGAGGCACTGGAGCAGATGTTAAAAGAAGATACTTCTTTGCAGCGTGCTTCTCAGCTGGTGGATGACTCATTGGTGAATATGGATACACGGCAAGTGGAAGAAGTAATGAACCGTACTTGGAGCAAGGTAGAATCCGGTATGAAAGCAAACAGAAAGCCACGATTGAAGTTGATTATCCGTCGTTGTGCCGTGGCAGCCAGTATTGCTGTCCTATGTGTGTTGGGTGGTGTATTGGGTTATCAGCTTTGGGCTAAACCGGATATGCTGATTGTGATGAACCAAGGAAAAGAAGCCTTGCTGTTCACGCTTCCCGATAACTCTAAGGTTTGGCTGGGGGGTGGTTCGAGCTTGAAATATCCTGATAAGTTATCTGCACGTAATCGGGAAGTGTACTTGGACGGTGAAGCCTTCTTTGATGTGAAAAAAGACAATGGAAGAACATTTCAGGTCGTTACGGAGCTTGTAGAAGTAAAGGTGCTCGGAACCCGTTTTGACGTAAGAGTATCGGAAGAGGATAATATGGCAGAAGTAGTCTTGGAATCCGGTTCGGTAAAGTTGAACGAGCGCAACAAAGCAGAAGACGGAGTAATCTTGCGACCCGGGGAAATGGGGCGTGTCAGCCGGCAATCCGGTATTGAGGTCCGCCATGTCGACCTTCAACTCTATACTACGTGGAAAGATAAATATATGAATATTGAATCTCAAAAAATGGAAAATGTAATGTTTATGTTGAGTAAACGTTATCATACGGAGATTCGTATTGAAGGTGAGGAATTGAAAGCAGAAATATTCTCAGGGCGTTTTGACATAGACCAATCTCTGGAGAATATTTTTGAGACGATTGATTTGATTACTCCCATTCATTATCAACAGCAACCGGATGGAACCTATTTGGTGACTCCGAAATAAAAAAAGAAATAGGCAGCCTAATATTATGATAAACTAAAAAATGCTAATCCTAAAAAGAAAGATGATGAACACAACTTGAAAAAGAAAAAGGATCGGAAAATTCCCGTTTTCCAATCCTATCCAGATTAAAATTAACTCTACCAATTATTAATTTTAAATTGCAAATTTATGAAAAATATTTCAATCCCAAAGGGAATGAGAGGTTTTATTTTACCTCTATCCTTTTTGGGGAAGCTAAGACTTTGTACCTGGCAAATATTATTTCTACTGTTTTTTATATCGCTCCAGGCGCAGGCACAACAATCAGATTTGTTGACTCTGAATATGAAAAATGTTACGCTGAAACAGTTTGTAGAAGCGGTTCAGACCCAGAGTGGTTATTCATTTCTTTACAAAGATAATCAACTTAAAACGAATCAGCGAATCACTGTATCCGTTAATAAACAATCAATTAATGTTGCTTTAGAACAGGCTTTTAAGGGAAAAGGAATTTCTTGGAAAATTCAGGGCAAACAGATTCTTTTGTTTCCGGCAAAAGAGGAACAGTCTGTCAATACAAAAAAGTCACGTACCATCAAAGGTAATGTCACCACTATTACCGGTGAGTCGATTCCGGGGGCGAGCGTAAAATTGGCAAATGCTACTACTGGTGTAATTACTGATATTGATGGATTTTACATGATAACAGTTCCTGATAATCAGTCAGAATTGGAATTCCGTTTTATGGGATATGAACCCAGGAATATCAAAGTGGGCAATCAGACTACTATTAATGTCTCTTTGGAAGAAGCTACTTCCAGTCTGGAAGAGGTAGTGGTTGTGGCATACGGTGCTCAGAAGAAAGTGACGATGACCGGATCGGTAGCTTCGGTGAATATAGGAAGCCTGAAAACTCCAGTTGCCAATCTTAGCAATGCTTTGCAAGGTAAGGTTGCAGGTATTATTTCCGTACAGTCCAGTGGTGAACCGGGATATGATAACTCGACCTTTACAATTCGTGGAATCGGTACTTTCACGGGAAATACATCTCCATTGGTAATTGTAGACGGTGTGCAGCGTGACGATGTGAACTCCACTTATGGAGGTGCTTACAACAATATTGACCCGGAAGATATCGTTAGTATCTCTCTCTTGAAAGATGCTTCTGCTACTGCTGTATATGGTGCGAAAGGTGCTAACGGTGTGATGATTATTACTACTAAACGCGGGTCGGTAGGTAAGCCTAAAATCTCCATAAAGGCAGAAACGGGTTTTACCAACTTCACTAAAGTTCCGGAGATGTTGAGTGGTGTTGATTATATGATGTTATATAATGAAAGTCGTCGAAATTCGGGATTGAGTGAGGTATATTCCCGTGAACAGATATTAAAAACCGAGAGCGGACTGGATCCTTACTTATATCCGAATGTGGATTGGATCGATAAGATTTATAAGAATGTTTCATCTGTATCTAATGTCAACCTGAATATTAGTGGTGGTAGCGACTTGGTTCGATACTACTTGTCCGCTTCTTTCTATAACCAGGGAGGACAATATAATGTAAAGAAGGAAAACGGGTATGACCCGAACCTGAATTATAAGCGTTATGATTTCCGTAGTAACGTAGACGTGAACATTACAAAAACTACTTTATTACAGATGAACCTGTCGGCTATTATGACAGATTCGCGTTATCCGGGTATCGCTTCTAACAAACTATGGTATGAAGCTTTCTCAACTTCACCGGTTGCTTTTCCTGTTCGCTATCCGGACGGGCGTTGGGCAGGTCCTCCGGCCAATGCTGGTTCCAATCCGATGAACGAAGTGCAGAACAGCGGGTACACTGATACTTTCCGTCCGGCTTTGCAATCGGTATTTACCGTCAACCAAAAATTAGATTTCATAACCAAAGGACTTTCGGCTTATGCTCGTTTCTCTTTTGACAGTTATAGTGAGTTCAATAATAAGCGTACCGGAGGGGTAGACTTATGGTATACCAACCAGCGTGACGGAAACGGAGAACTTGTCTTTGGTAAACCGATCAAGGAAGGTTCTGATGAACTTTATTATGAACATAGCGATACGGGAGAAAGAGTTATTTATACTGAAGCCAATATCTCATATGATCGCACTTTCGGTCATCATAACGTAAATGGAATGGTGCTTTATAATATGCGTAACCGTATGATTGCTACTGCCGGAAGTGCCATTGCTTCTATTCCATATCGTAATCAGGCGATTGCTGCCCGTTTCGGCTACGGATATAAAGAACGCTATTTAGCAGAGGTGAACGGTTCTTACACCGGTTCGGAGAACTTTGCTCCCGGACATCGTTTCGGTTTCTTCCCGGCTGCTTCTGTGGGTTGGGTCATTTCAAACGAACCGTTTTTCAAGAATATGACTCGTACGGTAGACTTGTTGAAATTGCGTGCTTCTTATGGTATCGTAGGTAATGATAACATTGGTGGTACAGGAGACCGTTTTGCTTATTTTACTCAGTTCGGAAGCGGAAACAGCTATGGATTCGGACCGAACGGAAATCTCGTATACGGTATTAGAGAGACGCTGCTGGGGTCGGACAAACTGACTTGGGAGAAATCTTATAAGACAAATATTGGTTTGGAAATGATGCTTTGGGGTAAATTGAACTTGACATTGGATTATTATTGGGAAAGACGTAAGGATATTCTGATTCAACGTTCTTCTTTGCCGAGCATGGCAGGCTTTGACGCCTCTATCTATGCCAATATGGGTGAAATGGATAATAAAGGAGTAGATGCGAATTTGGAATACCAGACCCGTATCGGTAACAAAGTTGGGTTGCGTTTATTTGGTAATCTGACTTATAGCAAGAATAAGATTGTGTTCCGTGACGAACCGGCTATGCAATACGCTTATCAAAAGAGTGAAGGTACCCGTTATGGCGAGTTCTATGGATATATAGCCGAAGGTTATTTCCAGAGTGAGGAAGAAATCAAAAAGAGTCCGAGACAGATGCGTGAACTGGCACCTGGTGACATCAAGTATAAAGACTTGAACGATGATGGTGTGATTGACGCTAATGACCAATGTTATTTGGGCAAGTCCTGGTTCCCTTCTTGGTCATACGGTATGGGCTTTAATATCAACTATCATAACTTTGACTTGGCTCTCTTCTTCCAGGGAGTGTCGGATGTATCTATTATGGCCAATGGTGGTTCTATTGATACCGGCAACGGTGACTGGGGAGCAAGTGGAGTCGGTATTGTACCTTTCACCGGCATGGGACTGAATCCCAGCAATGTCATCACCAAAGCATTAGATCGCTGGACGGCGGACAATCCTCGTGCAGATGCATGGTATCCGCGTATGACAGCTAATGCAACAACAAATGACAACAACTATGTGAATAGTACGCATTGGTTGAAAGATGGCAGTTATCTACGTTTGAAACAAGCCTCGCTCGGATATACGCTTGAGAACAAGAAACTAATGGATAAAGGAATAGAATACCTTTATTTCTATCTGTCCGGACAAAACTTGCTGACATTCTCTAAATTCAAGTTATGGGATCCGGAACTTGGTTCTAATGGGGCAAAGTATCCGTTATCGCGTATGGTGACATTGGGAATGAGAGTTTCGTTTTAATCTAATAAAGCAATGAAAACAATGAAAAAAATATTTAGCCGTATATTGGCTGTCGGGCTGTTGTCCGCCGGCATTATAGGAGTCTCTTCTTGTGATTATTTGGACCAGAAACCGGAGAACCTGAAAACTACGGATATGATTTGGGAAACCCGTGTGGAGGCGGAAGCTTATTTATATAACATTTACGGATATATTTGGCTGTCTACTGATGATCCGGTTGTGTTCGGTTTTGCTGATGAAACCTCCTGTGTCTTTTCTAATACGAATGTCCGTAATATGGTAGAAGGCAACTGGGGACCTTCCAATACATTGGGTGATAATAAATGGAGTGCTGCTTATCGAGGTATTCAGAAAGCGCTTGTATTCGAGCAAAATATCGACCGTGTTCCGGAAGGTGTGTTAAGTACTGATTTGAAGACTCAGTATAAGGCGGAATCACGTTTCTTGCGTGGTTGGTTCTATTGGAATCTGTTGCGTCTGTATGGACCGTTTGTTATTTTCGAGAAACCTGCCGAGCAAGACGAAGATTTCAATAATTATGTTCGCCGTCCATTTGACGAATGTGTGGAGTATGTCTGTGGCTTGATGGAATCAACATTGAATGTACTGCCGGATGTATGGACCTCAACAGCTTATCTGGGACGTCCTACGAGGGGGGGCTGCTTTGGCGGTGATTTCACAAGCTCGTTTGTTGGCAGCCAGTGAACTCTGGAATGGAAATCCCCGTTTCAAGGATTTCAAGAATAAGGACGGAGAATTGTTGGCACCACAGACCAAAGATCAGGAAAAGTGGCGAATTGCTGCTGAAGCCGCCGAAGATGTGATTGATCTAGGCATTTATCATCTTTATCACAATACAGAAAGCGGTGATAGAGAATTTGACCCGTATCTGTCTTTCCGCGAACTGTTCATGTCCGGCAATCATGCTGAAGTTATATTTGCTACTCATAAATCTGGAGACTGGCAGTGGGGATATGATAAACGTTGTAACCCGAAGAATGGCGGATATAGCATGCAGAATGCAACGCAGAATATCGTAGATGCTTTTTTGACTCGTGACGGACTGGATATCAATGATGACGAGAATTATTCGGAAGAAGGATTTGCGCAGAAAGATGATCCGGACGAATACGGAAAAGTCCGTAATGAGATTAACCGGGGATACCGTAAAGGAGAATCGAATATGTACGTTGATCGTGAACCTCGTTTCTATGCTTCCGTACATTATAACGGACGTCCGGTGCTCTCTGCCATAACTGTTGACGACCGCAATTATTTTTCTTCCGACAAGAATAAAGATGGATTCGGAAGAGCTGAATATTACTATTCCGGTTCATCGGGAGCGGGAACGCAGATGACCGACTTCACCGGGTATAATGTAGCCAAGAAAGTAAGTACCTCTTCCAGTATCCGTAACGATCAGGCAGTATACCGCCCGTATATTCATATTCGTTATGCCGAAATATTATTGAACTATATGGAAGCGATGAACGAATACAATCCGGAAGATCCCAAGATTATCACTTATTTTAATGAGATTCGTGAACGTGCCGGTATTCCGAATATTACGGTTACCTATCCTCAGGATTTGGGTGATAAAGAAAAAATGCGTGAATGGATTCTTCGCGAACGTCAGATTGAACTGGCATTTGAAGGCGACCGTTTCTGGACGCTTGCGCGCCGGTTACTTTATGAGAAAGAAGAGAATCGCAAGATTTATCGTATGAATGTACTTGCTGACGATCAGGGACAAGGATTTGCTTTTGAAGGTTTCTATGAACGCAAGTTGTTGCAGACCAGATATTGGGATAATAAGATGTATTTGTACCCGATCGCTCAGACAGAGATTGACCGTGGACGTGGCTTGGTTCAGAATCCGGGTTGGTAGAATTTTCCTGAAAAATATAAAACTAATAAGATAGCATAATGAAAACAATTTCATACTATATATCTATGGTTGTTATTTTGGCAGCAACCATTTTCACCGGCTGTACGGACGATGATGAAAAGTCGTTGTCACCTCGTGCCGGAGAACTTTCTATCTATGATTTTGCTCCGAATACAGGAAAAGGAGGTACGCAGTTATTGATAAACGGTGAACAGTTTCCTTTGGATGCAACTTCTATCAGTGTGAGTATTAATGAAGTACAATTATCTATTCTGCGTTCCAATGAAGAGCAGTTATTGGTGGAAGTTCCGGATAATGAAGCAATAGGAACGGCTCCTATTGTCATTAAGACAAATGGGAAGACAACTCAGTCGGAAGTGAACTTTATTTTCCAGAAAACAGCCATTACGGGTTACTCTCCTGCTTATGGAAAGGTTGGGACAAAAGTACGTATCTATGTAGAGAACTTACCGACGGAAATCAAGAATCCGTCCGCTACCTACAATGGGCTAGCTGCTGATTGTACAGTTGAAGAAGGATATTTCCTGGTGACTATTCCGGAAACAGACTTCGGATCATATCCTATTGTAATCAGTTTTAACGGAAGAACTCTTACTACGGGAGATTTTGAATATAAAGAACTCGTGTTCGAGCGTACAGTTACCACTCTGCCGGGAAGTTCCGAATTTAATATTATGTGTGCGGATTGGGAATACCGCCGGGGCGGTATCGCAGCCGATGACAATGGAAATGTTTATTTGACGGATATAGGTAATTTGCGCGTACGTAAAATCGCTTCTGACGGCACTGTCACAGAAATGGCGGGTACAGGTACGGCAGATGATGTAGACTGGGGAATTAATTGGCGGTATGATAATGGAGGTACAGGTTCGTACAATGCAGTGGTACGTCCTACTGACTTAAAGGTTGATAACAAAGGTAATATGTACATTTGTGACGATTGGACTGGGGCAACCGTATGTTTCGAGCCTGATGGAAAAGCATTGTATTTGGGTTATCAGGCAGCCATTAGTTTGGCCATTGATGAAGCAAGCAATCGTCTTTACAGTATGAAGTCAAACGGAGATATTTTGCTCAAAGACTTGAACGATTATGGAGGTGACCCGGCAAGTGTGGGCAACTTGATTATTGCCGGTGCGGGTGCTGGAAATTGTGGAGGTATGGATATTGATAAACGTACGGGTGATCTCTATATTACCAATATCGGAACCAATCAAATTATTAAATATGTCAAGGATCGTTGGGATACACCTATTGTAATAGCTGGTACCGGCAAAAGCGGATATGCTGATGGCCCGGTTAATGAAGCGACCTTTACTTCTCCGTGGGGAATAGCAGTTACGGCAGACGGTAATATCTTGGTAGCAGGTAATGGTACAGCAGAAGCTTCGACAGTTAGTGCCGACCAAAGTATTCGGTATATAGACCAGAAAACGGGAATGGTTACCACATTTGCCGGTTCCGGAACTTCCGGAAATACGGATAGCAGCTTTGAAGTGCTTTCTTATGCAGGTGTCAATTCAGCGCTTGAAAGCCTGTTAGCCGCCTTTGGTGCGCCTTCTTCTGTCTGTGTCGATAAGGACGGTACGGTATATGTATTAGACCGGCGGAATAATTGTGTAAAGAAAATAACAACCGTAGAAAAATGATAAGTCTTATGAAACTGAACATTATTCAATATATAATTTTGATTTTACTGATAGGCAGTGTAAATCTATTTAGCAGTTGTAAAGACGATGACGGGCACGATGCTGGTAGTCCGGTAGTTGTGAATCGTTTTTATCCGACTAGCGGTAGTGCCGGAACGGAAATTCTGATTACCGGAAAGAATTTTTCTGAGAATCCGGAAGATATCTCGGTAACTTTAGGAAACATTCCTTTGAAAGTGCTTAATTGCAGTATGAACAACATTCTGGCTATCGTCCCTCCTAAATTGGGGGACGGAGAGCTTACTATTACTATTGCCAACCGGGAACCCGTTCGTACTATCGATAAGTTTACTTATTCATTCTCTGCGGTAGTCACTACGTTGGCAGGTAGTGCCAATGGCGAACCGGGATATCAGGATGGAGTTGGAAGTGAGGCGCTGTTTTTCTTTGACGCTGCCAAAGCAGAGCCGGCAGAAGACTGGAAGAAAGGTTCTGTTTGCGTAGATGATGACGGAAATGTGTATGTAGGCGACTGCGTCAACTACTGTGTCCGTAAGATTACTCCTGACGGAACTGTCACGACTTTGGCAGGACTGGCCGGAAATAAAGGTTGCATTGACGGAACAGGAGTACAGGCACGCTTTAACGGACTTTACGGAATGGATTGCGATGCGGAAGGAAATATAATTCTGACCGATGTGTTCGAATGGAAAATCAGGAAAATAACACCTGAAGGAGTGACAACTACACTTGGAGAAACAGACTTTGAACCTTGGTTCCTGACCGTAGATAAACGCAATGGAGATATTTTTGTATCGTCCAGCAGTGGTATTTACAAATGGACGGCAGAGGGATCTACCCAGATAACTACCGGTAATTTTAGAGGGATTGTTGTGGATAAGGAAGGTAATTTGTATGCAGCCGACCAGATTCTGAATGGCATTGTAAAATTCAAAGCTGGTACTTGGGAAGCAGAGAATTTGATAGGTAAAGGAACATCGGGCTATCTGAATGGATCTTTTGAGGATGCACTCTTTACATTCCCGTCTGATTTGGCTATTGATTCGAACGGTGATATCTACGTAGCTGGTAATGGTGCGTGGGACGGTGGAGAGAATCTTGACCAAAGTATTCGCCTGCTCGATATGACAAACAGAGTGGTACGCTTGGTTGCAGGTGGCACTCAGGCAGGATATGTGGATGCTAATGCCGGCTCTGCCGCTTTCTCAGGACCTCAGGACCTTGCCGTAGATAAAAATGGTGTGATTTATGTCTACGATAAGAAAAATAATGTGATAAGGAAGATAGTTTATGAATAATTAAGGGGGAATGAGGCGGGGAGGAGTGCTTCTGCATCTTTAAGCCGCCTCTTCTGTTTTTCAGTTTTTAATAGGGTATTTAAAAGAAGTACAAATGAGAAAGAAAATGATTCTATTGGCTCTTACCTTGTTCATCGGGCTTAGCGCGTGTGGCAACGATGATAAGGAACTACCGGATGAACCGGGAAAAGAACAAGGTGGAAATGGAGGGGATGAACCGGAAAATCCTGATAACCCTTCCGGCAATGAACCGGTAAGCTGGTATGTGGCTACCACAGGCAACGATGGAAACAGTGGTACTCTGGACAGTCCTCTGAAAAGTATTTCAAAGGCATTGTTGCGTGTCAATCCCGGTGATACGATTTTTCTCCGGGAGGGTGCATACCATGAGTTTGTCACTCCTACTCGTTCAGGGGAAAAAGGTAAACTGATAACATTAAAAAGTTATCCGGGCGAAACTGCTAAGATTGATGGGACCGGAATGACGATCAAAGGTTGGTTCAGTGCATTGGTGCAACTGAAAAGTGTCCAATATATGACTTTTGAAAACCTGCATATCTGCAATGCTACGAATTCGGATGTTAATACCGACCCGGAAGGAGTATATATCAATGGAGTGTCAAGAGACATCACTTTCCGTAACTGTAAGGTTTATAATATAAAAAGTACTTGTCTTGCAGGACATAACAACGGTGACTGGCGTAGTGCGCATGCGTTTCTAGTCATAGGAGATGATAACGGCACACCGATACGTAATCTGACAATTGAAAAATGCGAAATCTACGATATGCATACCGGAACCAGTGAAACGCTGACTATTGCCGGGAATGTTGACGGTTTTACCATACAGGATTGCGAAGTACATGATGTCGAGAATATCGGTATTATTGTGGCCGGAGGAGACAACTTGAATGCAGGTGGTAATATATCCGTAAATTATGCGCGTAACGGAGTGGTGAGACGAAACAAGGTATATCGGTGCTCTCATCAGGTCTCAAAGGATTTTTGGGAAGGTGTTTATAATAATCCTGCCGCTTATGGGGCGATTGGAATCTATGTTTGCGGAGGTGCAAGTACTATTATCGAGCAAAATATCGTGTGGGAATGTGACCGTGCTATCGGTTTGGTAAGCGAGAGTAATGTGCTGGCTACCAAAGATTGTATTGTGCGTAATAATTTTGTTTACAACAACTATCGTACGGGAATTTACCTGGGCGATTATATCGGATACACGGTAGGAGGTACGTCCGGATGTTATGTTGTAAATAACACGCTCTATCACAATAATCTGGTTGGCGGTGCGTTGAACGGAAGCAATAATTCGGAAAATATCAATGATGAAAAGGATAGCGAGGGTGAGATTCGCCTGGCCGAGAATTGTACTAAAGATCGGAAGAGCGTCGTGTAGGGAAAGAGTGTAGATCTCGG
>ONZV01001464.1_pt1 | contig 10944 bp, 7 predicted proteins | sample 1671561 | NCBI WGS metagenome assembly ONZV01 (sample SAMN06348169, study PRJEB24527) | human gut metagenome | reverse complement strand
GCTGGTATATGGATATAAAGGATTCTGATAATTACGGTTTTTAAAACTACATCATATTGAAATAAATGTAATATCATCTTGACAAAAAAACAAAGAAGCGGTATAACATAAATAGTTTGAGAATCAAAATATTGTATTTCTGAACGAAAACAAAATACTGTTATGGCAGATGAGAAATTACCTGCGGAATGGAGAAGAATATGAATAATCAGTTACCACAACTTATATTAGGAGATGTTATTGTGCCGGTGCCGGTGATTCAGGGCGGCATGGGTGTTGGAGTGAGTCGAAGCCGCCTTGCGGGAGCAGTTGCAAAAGAAGGCGGTATCGGTGTGATATCAACAGCACAGATCGGTTATGACGAGGAAAATTTTGAAAAAAATCCGGCGGAGTGTAACCGCAGGGCAATAATAAAACACATTGCGCAGGCAAAAGAGATTGCAGGCGGAAACGGACTGGTCGGTGTGAATATCATGGTGGCATTAAAGCATTACAGACAGCACATTGAAACGGCGGTAGAAGCGGGTGCAGATGTCATTATCTGTGGTGCGGGACTGCCGGCAGATTTACCGGGAATTGCCCAAAACTATGCGCTTGAGCATGGGAAAAAGATACCAAAGCTGATGCCGATTGTGTCTTCCGCGAGAGCGGCGGGAATTATTTTAAAAATGTGGGACCATCATTACCATACGGTGCCGGATTGTATTATTGTGGAAGGACCGATGGCAGGCGGACATCTTGGATTTCAGGAAAGTGTATTGGAAAATATTGAAAATATCGATTTTGACGCGATTCTTTGCGGGGTCATTGACAGCAAAAAGCCATATGAGGAGAAATACACAAAAAAGATTCCGGTTGCGGCGGCAGGCGGTATTTTTGACAGACAGGATATTGACCATGTGCTTTCATTAGGTGCAGATGCCGTACAGATTGCAAGCCGTTTTGTTGTCACTAAAGAATGTGATGCATCTGATGCATACAAACGTGCATATATTGAGGCGGGAAAGGGTAATATACAGATTGTAAAAAGTCCTGTCGGCATGCCGGGACGTGCCGTGCGCAATGCTTTTATCAGACAGGTTGAGCAGCACAAACAAGAAATTACCGGTTGTTATCAGTGCCTTGAAAAATGTAATCCGAAGGAAGTGCCGTACTGCATTACACAAGCGCTGATTCACGCCGTGAAAGGCGAATTAGAGCAGGGGTTAATTTTCTGCGGTGAAAATGTTTCCAGAATCCATGAAATGACAACCGTACCGGAACTGATGCGGGAACTGACACAAGGTTGACATAACACCCCGGTATTTAGTACTATAGTAAGTGAAAAAGAACGAATGGAGAAACCAATGAAAGAATTTTTGCGTGCTAAGATTTTTGCACTTTCACAGTATCTGGAAATGCTGCTTTCGCTGATTTTAGGACTGGTTATTGTAATTCTTGCAGGGAAACTGCTGATGGACGTATTTAATCCGCAATATATTTTTGCAGGAGAAGACGTCTTTGCATATTATCTGGAAACTGCAATGAATCTTGCGATTGGTGTGGAGCTTATTAAAATGCTTTGCATGCACTCACCGGGGACTGTCATTGAAGTCCTTTTATTTGCAATTGCAAGACAGGTTGTTGTATCCCATTCTTCTGTGATACAGACACTGACCGGGGTATTTGCAATTGTTGTGCTGTTTGCTACAAGAAAATATCTGTTTATTCCACACGATGAGGTAGAAAAGATTACCGTACGCGGCAGTATGACTGTAGCAATGGCAAACCGTGTTGCTAAAATCAAAATACCGGAAACAGATGGAAAACTGCTCCGTGATGTGATTGAGAAGCGGATTTGTGAGGAAAGCCTTTCAAAAGAAATCGGAACCTGCGTGGATTACGATAATTTTGCATTATGCATTGCAAGTATCAGAGAAGGTAAAGTAACAAGAGTTGATATTTTAAAAAATAAGGATTGATAAGGAGTAAGCTTATGGCAATTGTACATGTAACAAGTGAAAATTACGAAAAGGAAGTATTACAGTCTGATAAGCCGGTATTAATTGATTTCTGGGCATCATGGTGTGGACCGTGCCAGATGTTAGGACCGGTCATTGAAGAAGTTTCAGAAGAAGTGACGGATGTAAAGTTTGTAAAAGTAAGTACTGAAGAAGCACCGGAACTGGCAGAAAAATTTTCTATTATGTACATTCCGACACTGGTACTCATGGAAAATGGAACGGTTGTAAATAAATCCACAGGCTTTTTACAGAAGGAACAGATTTTAGAACTTCTGAATACAAAAAATTAAAAAAATAAAAAAAAATTAAAATTTTTGTTGACAAATGAAGTTTGAAAGATTATCTTATTACTTAATTCAACAGTCAAATGCAGAGAACAGGAAATGACTTTTTCAAATCACCGCTCACAGAGAGCCGTAAGATGATGAGAAGCGGCAGCAAGGAATGAAAAAGCCCTCACCTGCGAGCAGTTCCGGTGAAAGGCAGTGTGATTGCATACAGCCTAGTAATTGGAACCGGTACCCATCGTTAACAGGGCATGCCATAGAGTCGGTATCCTATTGATTCTGACAGCAGTGGCAGTAGAGAGGCCGGGATATCCGGCAAGCAAAGTGGTAACGCGGAAGTAATGTTAAATCAGCCTTCGTCTTTGCACCAAATCATTTAGATTTGTGTGGAGACGAAGGCTTTTTTTGATACTATGGACAATGCGTACAGAGTGTTTGACTGATGAAATATATCATAATAGGAGAGTGACATCTATGAACACTTTAGTAATTGTTTTAATTGCAGCTGTTATTTTATTCGGCGCATATGTTGTCTATGGCCGTTGGTTAGCCAACAAATGGGGAATTGACCCTAAGGCAGAAACACCGGCAGTAAAGTACAATGATGGTAAAGATTTTGTCCCGACAAACGGATGGACAGTATTTAGTCATCAGTTTTCATCTATCGCAGGTGCAGGTCCTGTAACCGGTGCAATTCAGGCAGCGGCATTTGGCTGGTTACCTGTACTCCTCTGGATTCTCATCGGTGGTGTGTTCTTCGGTGCCGTTACAGATTTCGGTGCTTTATATGCTTCCGTTAAGAACGAAGGAAAGTCCATGGGTATGATTATTGAAAAGTACATCGGTAAATTCGGACGTAAGATTTTCTTACTGTTCTGCTGGTTATTTACATTAATTGTTATTGCAGCATTTGCCGATATGGTAGCCGGAACATTTAATGCGTATACAGTTGTTGACGGACAGTCACAGTTATCTGCAGCTGCTTCAACCAACGGTTCTGCCGGTATGGTATCTATCATGTTTATGGTATTTGCCGTTGTATTTGGTCTGATTCAGAAGAAATGGAATCTTTCAGGCTGGAAAGAAGCAGTTGTTGGTATCGTATTTATCATTGCTTCATTTGTAATTGGTAACTACTTCCCAATTGAATTAGGCAAGAACGCATGGAGCTATATCACATTTGTATATATCTTTTTTGCAGCAGTTCTTCCAATGTGGCTGATGAAGCAGCCTCGTGACTACATGACAACATTTATGTTCATTGCCATGATTGTCGGTGCAGCACTTGGTCTGGTTGTAGCTCATCCGTCTATGAACCTTCCGGTTTATACAGGATTTAACAATGCAAAGCTTGGAACAATGTTCCCAATCCTTTTCGTAACGGTTGCCTGCGGTGCTGTTTCAGGTTTCCACAGCCTTGTATCTTCCGGTACATCTTCTAAGACTGTAGCAAATGAAAAGGATATGCTTAAAGTTGGTTACGGCGCTATGATACTTGAAAGCTTACTTGCTGTTATCGCTCTTTGTGTTGCAGGCGCAGCCGCAGCAGCAGACGGAACAGCCGCTACTGGTACACCGTTCCAGATTTTCAGCCGTGGTGTTGCAGGTTTCTTTGAAATGTTTGGTGTTCCGGTACATTTCGCAACCGTATTTATGACAATGTGTGTATCTGCACTTGCTCTTACATCACTTGATGCCGTTGCACGTATCGGACGTATGAGTTTTCAGGAACTTTTCAGCGTAGATGATATGGAACATGCAGAAGGATGGAGAAAGTTACTCTGCAATACATATTTCTCAACAGTAATAACACTTCTTTGTGGTTTCGTACTCACAAAGATTGGTTATGCAAACATCTGGCCGTTATTTGGTTCAGCAAACCAGTTATTAAGTGCACTTGTAATTCTTACACTTTGTGTATTCCTAAAGGTAACAGGACGCAGCAACAAGATGCTGTTCCCGCCACTTATCATTATGCTTTGTGTAACATTTACAGCACTGGTACAGCGTACAATCGCTATGGTTAAGGCAATCCAGACAGCAGCATCTGTTACAATTCCGGCAGGTACTGCTACATGGGGAAGCGTATTTATTGCCAACGGGCTTCAGCTTATTATTGCAATTCTGCTGATTGTACTTGGTCTTATCATTGTTGTAAATTCAGCTAAGAGTTATGCAAAGAGTGAGAAAAACTCAGAAAAGGCAGCTTAATTCGTATAGCAGCTATATAATAAGAAGCTTTACATAAAAACTCCCGGATTTTTTCTATATCATATATAGAGAGGATTCGGGAGATTTTTGCATAGGAACGGCAATCCCAGCGATAAAAATATTGAAATTCTGTCGTGTTCATAGTAATATATAAATAGTGTGAAAAAACCTTAAATTTAAAATAAGAAGACACAATATCGTAAAAGACAGGGGAATAAATAATATGGAACAGGTTGTTTTTGGTGGAAGAATGAATATCCCAAAGGGGACAACATTTTTTAAGACAGGCGAAAACGTTGAACATGTATATCTGTTAGTGAATGGACAGGTACGTGCAAAAAGCGAATATATGAAGATGAATCTCGATAACGGCGCACTTTTAGGGATACTGGATATTTATTCAGAAGAATATCTTTTTGATTATGAAGCTGTTACAGATTTGATTGTGCTGTGCTTTGATATTGCACATGCAGACGGTATTCTGAAGCTTTTAAAACTGGGTAAAAACTATCAGGAAATTGCTGTGAATTCCTTGTTTGCACAGTTCCATGAAGTTTATCAGGTATTTGAAAAAAGCTTTTTATCGTATGCGTCAGAAATGGATGATTTTAATGTCATTGATAAAGAAGAAGATTCTGCAAAGGTGGATATGGAAATCTGCACCTATATGAATCAGATATACGCATTGGATAAAAAAGTTTTTCATGAACTTTTTACAGCCGGGGAAATGATAGCATATGAACATCTGATTACCGGTTCAAAGCTGGTAGCGGATATCAACCGTACCGCGTTAAAACTGGTGGATGTTTTAGGAAAGGCAGCACTTGGTATTCAGGACGATGAAGCCCAAAATAAAGCAGCAGACGACCTTTCGGATGGTGAAGATACGGCAGAAGAAGGCATGGATGAAAGTGCTTATGACTATGCACTGGTTGAGAGTGAACTGGCAAATTCCATGAAGCAGATTCTGGATTATTCCCAGATAGATGAAAAGGAAGCTTCCAGATTTACCCTCATGGTTTCACAGTATATGAATCTGCCGGACAGAAATACTTCGGACAACGATGTCAGAAAATTAAGAAAAGATATTGCAGAGCAGTTCTATCAGATTTATGAAAATGTTTTCTTACATTCATTAAAGGATACTTCTCTTAGCAGGGCAGTCGAATTGTTCCTGAATTTTGGCTTTATGGATGAGAAGGAATTTGATAAAAAGGGATTGGCGGAACTGTATTATTTCAAGCCGGACTTATCGGGTACGGGATTTTCTATTTATACCGTATATGGCTGGCTGAAAGCAATATACGAGGGAAAAAGAGAACCGTCCAAAGATGAATTTGACCAGGATTATAAAGAAAACGTAAGAAAAGAAAAGGCAATGCACCATCTGTCAGCAGCAGAAGAAACAAAGATGCTGTCTGACCAGACAGCCAAAGTGCAGTTTGAAATCCGTAATATGTTTAAGGTTATCAATCGTCTGACAACGAATGAAATTACAATTTTCAGCCCGATTCTGACACAGAAGAAGTTCAGTAAGAGCATTCAGAAGTCGTTTTTGTCAGCAAAGAAGCTTTCCGAGGCGATGCGTGCGATTATGAAGGTGGATTATTCACTGTTCCACAGAGAGCAGATGTATTATGACCCGGAAAATAAAATCGATAATATTGTAGTGATGAAACAGGTCCTTCCGGACTTTATCCTGATGCCGAATGTCGGCAGCAGAGGTATCATGTGGCAGGATATTTCGGAAAAGAAAAGAGATACACCGGCAAGATTTGTGCTTTCTGCATTTTTCAACGGCAATCTTGAAAACAGTCTGATTAACATGGCAGCAGTTTACCGCTGGGAAATCTGCCGTACTGTACAGGGCAATTACTGGAATGATGTCCGGGAACATTCTCTTACATCCGAGTACTGCGATTATGTACAGTTTTACCGAAAGAATAAAGATCTGACGGAAGAAGCCAAAGAAAAAATCAGGGCACAGTTTAAAAGCTGTCGTAACAGTTACCGTGAAATGTTTGCAAAGGATTATGACGTATGGGTTAAATACGAATCCCAGAACTCTATCCGATTAAATAAGGTTGTGAGAGGAATTCTTTATATGTACTGTCCGTTTGCGGCAGAATATCGGAAAAAGCTTGAATCGCAGCCAATCTTTAATGCGGCATCAGCACGGTTTAACAGAGAAAATACAAAGAAAGTACGTGAGTTAAAGACATTTAATTCCAACGTATTAAAAAGAGGCGGACAGGTTACTGAAGTGTTACAGAAGAATCTGGATTTTTATGAATTAGGATAAGAAGAAGGAGAAGACAAATGTTTAGTCAGTTATTTGGTGAATATCTGGTAAGTGAAGAAGTACTTACACCGGAGCAGTTAAGAGAAGTATTGGATGAACAGGCAACAGCAAAGGTCCGTCTGGGAACGATTGCGATTGCAAACGGATATATGACACAGAACGAAACGGAAGAAGTCAATCATTTACAGACACAGTATGACAGACGTTTCGGTGATATTGCGGTAGAAAGAGGCTATTTATCAGAACGGGAAGTGGATGAACTTCTGGAGCAGCAGGGTTGCGCATTTATGAAGTTTTTGCAGATTATGTTTGAGAAAAAATATATTACTGCCAGCGAACTGGATGAATATCTTGACAGCTTTCAGACATCTAAGGGCTTTTCAAAGTCCGAAATGGAAGCGTTAAAGGAAGATGATATTGACGGGATTGTACCGTTGTTTGCATTTTCTGCAAAACCGTATGTAACTGATATTGTGGCATTGATTTTGAGAAATCTGACAAGATTTGTTACACAGGATTACTATATCGGTTCAATTAAACGTGTGACAGAATTCCGGTATCAGAGTATTATCGGACAAAAAACATACGGTTCTCATGTTATTTATACAGCATTTGTGGCAGGGGAAAATGAAGACGGACTGCTTGCGCTTGCATCCGATTTTTCAAAGGAAGAACTGATACAGGCAGACAGCTATACATATGACACATTAAGCGAACTGGTTAATATGTGCCTTGGTCTGTTTGTAACGGCAATCAGCAAGGGTGAGTTATTTGTAGATATCGAACCGCCGTTTGTCTATGAAAACCAGACACTGACCGGGGACGGATATATTGTTCCGCTTTATGTCCATGGTAAAGAGACAGAAATTTTTATTGCTGTAGACAGTGATGTTCAAATCGGTGTAAAGCCGACATCTATTGACATTCAAAAATGTGCCGATAATGAGGTGGCAGATGGTGTTAAAAAGGTCATGATTGTAGATGATTCTGCTTTTATCCGTAAGACATTAAGAAATATTCTTGAAGAAGCAGGCTATGGTATTGTCTGCGAAGCCGTAAACGGCGAAGAAGCCGTTCAGTTATATAAAGAGTATAAACCGGATATTGTCACAATGGATATTACGATGCCGGTTATGGACGGCGTTACGGCATTGGAAAAGATTAAAGCATACGACAATACAGCAGATATCATTATGGTAACGTCAGCCGGACAGCAGAAGAAAGTGATTGAAGCATTAAAGCTGGGGGCATATGAATTCTGCATGAAGCCGCTGGATAAGGATGAATTGTTAAAAGTATTCAAAGAACTGAATGCATAACGTACATAACATACATAAAAACGGGAATAATACAGGTATTGCAAAAGTATATTTTGTAGTGCCTGTATTTTAAAATTGTACTAAATTAAGAACTATGCAAAAGAGTATTGATTTTCTGATACATGAATGATATTATAATGCTCGTAAGGATTGTTACAATATTGTCAAAGTTGCGATGAGCAATTTTTTTATTTAGCAATCAGTGTATACAATGTGCAGAGATTATGCAAGGAGGAATTCAAAAATGTTACAGAAGGAACAGTGGAATGGTTTCGAAGGTAGACTTTGGAAAGAAGAAATCAATGTAAGAGATTTCGTTCAGAACAACTACAAGCCATATGATGGTGATGAAAGTTTCCTTGAAGGTCCTACAGAAGCAACAAACAAGCTTTGGGGAAGACTTCAGGAATTACAGAAAGAAGAAAGAGCAAAGGGCGGCGTACTTGACATGGAAACAGAAGTTGTTGCCGGTCTTACAGCATATGGTCCTGGATATATAGATGAATCAATGAAAGACCTTGAAAAAGTTGTAGGTCTTCAGACAGATAAGCCATTAAAGAGAGCATTCATGCCTTACGGCGGTATCAAGATGGCAGAAGAATCTTGCAAGAACTACGGTTATGAACCAAATCCGGAATTACACAAGATTTTCACAGAATATCATAAGACTCACAATCAGGGTGTTTTCGATGCTTACACACCAGAGATGAGAAAGGCTCGTCACAGCCACATCATCACAGGTCTTCCGGATACTTATGGCCGTGGACGTATCGTAGGTGACTACAGAAGAGTTGCTCTTTACGGTATTGACTACCTTATGGAAGAAAAGAAGAAAGATCATGCAAACTGCGGATGCGGAACAATGACAGACGATGTTATCCGTTTAAGAGAAGAAATCTCTGATCAGTACAAGGCTTTAGCAGGCATGAAGAAGATGGCTGAAAGCTATGGTTATGATATTTCACAGCCAGCTAAGGATGCTAAGGAAGCTGTTCAGTGGTTATACTTTGGTTACCTTGCTGCTATCAAGACTCAGAACGGTGCTGCTATGTCAGTAGGTCGTGTATCTACATTCCTTGATATTTATATCGAAAGAGATCTTGAAGCTGGAAAGATTACAGAAAAAGAAGCTCAGGAATTAATCGACCATTTCGTTATGAAGTGCAGAATGGTTAAGTTCGCAAGAATTACATCATACAACGAATTATTCTCAGGTGACCCTACATGGGCTACTCTTGAAGTAGGTGGTACAGGTATTGACGGACGTTCAATGGTTACAAAGAACGACTACAGATTCCTTCACACACTTGAAAACATGGGACCTTCACCGGAACCAAACTTAACAGTACTTTACTCATCAAGACTTCCTGAAAACTTCAAGAAGTATGCTGCTAAGATTTCTGTTGATACATCTTCAATCCAGTATGAGAACGATGATGTTATGAAGGTTACATGGGGTGATGATTATTCAATCTGCTGCTGTGTATCTGCTACACAGACAGGTAAGGAAATGCAGTTCTTCGGAGCTAGAGCTAACCTTGCTAAGTGTTTACTTTACGCTATCAATGGTGGTGTGGATGAAAAAGATGGTAAGCAGGTTGGACCAGCTTACAAGCCTATTACATCAGAATATCTTGATTATGATGAAGTTATTGAAAAGTTCGATGTTATGATGGATTGGTTAGCAGACCTTTATGTTAATACACTTAACCTTATCCAGTATATGCATGATAAGTACTACTATGAAGCAGCAGAGATGGCTCTTATTGATACAGATGTTAAGAGAACATTTGCTACAGGTATTGCTGGTTTCTCTCATGTAGTAGATTCACTTTCAGCTATTAAGTATGCTAAGGTTAAGACAGTACGTGATGAAGAAAAGGGTATTGTTGTTGATTACCAGATTGAAGGCGACTTCCCTAAGTATGGTAACGATGATGATAAGGCAGATGATATAGCTGTATGGCTTCTTAGAACATTCCTTGAGAAGATTAAGAAGAGACATACTTACAGAAATTCAGAGCCTACAACATCTATCCTTACAATTACTTCTAACGTAGTTTATGGTAAGTATACAGGTACAATGCCTGACGGACGTAAGGCTGGTACACCATTATCACCAGGAGCTAACCCAAGCTATGGTGCTGAACAGAATGGTCTTTTAGCTTCACTTAACTCACTTACAAAGCTTCCATATGAGTGGGCATTAGATGGTATTTCTAATACACAGACAATGAATCCGGATGCTTTAGGTCATAATGAAGAAGAAAGAGTTGCTAACCTTGTAAACGTTATGGATGGATACTTCGATCAGGGTGCTCATCACCTTAACGTAAATGTATTCGGTAAGGATAAGTTACTGGATGCTATGGAACACCCAGAAAAGCCAGAATATGCGAACTTCACAATCCGTGTATCTGGTTACGCTGTTAAGTTCATCGACCTTACAAAGGAACAGCAGATGGATGTAATTTCTAGAACATTCCACGATAGAATGTAATCTGGGATTTTGAAAAGAATAAAATATACAGGCTGAGAAGCTTTAGAAAAGCCGCATTCCCGCTTTTGGCAGGAGTGCGGCTTTTTTGTTGTATGCGGAATGTACAATTTCTTTGTACAGTAGATAGATTATAATTTTATTGTGTATTAAAGATGGAATATAGTAGTATACAAATTTGTGATTTGAATTTATTATTAAATGACAAGATGTAGTGTGAAAAAACCTTAAATCAAAGTTTTTTCACACAGCACTTTGTGCCGCAAGCGCCACAAAGTCGCTTTTTATCGCAGAGCCAAATAAGATTTGGCTCGCGATTCCTCCG
>ONZV01001459.1_pt1 | contig 10972 bp, 10 predicted proteins | sample 1671561 | NCBI WGS metagenome assembly ONZV01 (sample SAMN06348169, study PRJEB24527) | human gut metagenome | reverse complement strand
GCGCTGTCAGCTTCCACAATCCCTTCTTCACCCTGGTCAGCGACCTTGATTGTTGCTTTAAACTTGCGCGCGTCTCCCGCCAGCGCAATCGGTTTAAGGTGTTTGTAGGCTTCCATCAGGTAGTAGTTGGCATCGCCGTTGTCAGCGATATCCGCGATATTGCCGCAAGGGACAATAACCGCATCGACCGTCAGCGAAGGTGCACCGGCAAAGGTAGCGGCTATAGGCAACACCGTACCGTCATCCGCAGTCACTTCACCCATTCGGGAGTAGAGCAGTTTGGCATGAACGCCTTTGGCCTTCAGCGCCTTGAGAATGGCCAGAAGGTCTGCCGATCTCACTTCATCATTAAGTAAAATCGCTACCACGCGACCTTTCACATCACCGTCAGGAATGGCGTACAAACTTAAGGATGGATCCTTTTTCAGACCGTTGACGTCCGGAGGTGGGGTGATATTCAGCTGGTCGTCAGTCAGTTCGATACCGAGATTTTTCGCCACCGCCTGGGCCAGAGTGAGATCAATATGCGCCAGCTGGTCAACAACGCGCTCACGAATATACGGACGAACTACTTTGCTTAACTCAAAACTGAAACCATCGACAATATGGCGCTGCTCGAATGGCGTCTGACTTAGCCAGAACAGACGCGGATGGGAATAATATTCGCCAAACGATGGGCTGCGCTCGCGAACTTTATTGCCTTCCACGCGCTCCTGGTATGATTCAAAACCGCCGCGTTTCGGCCCCGGCGGTGTTTCGCGCGGCCAGTTATCGTTGATCGAGTTCGGTTCATAATTCGCCGGGTTAGTGTCGATCCCCATACGATGCATGCCGTCACGCTGGAAATTATGGTAAGGGCAGGTCGGGCGGTTAATCGGAATCTCATGGAAATTCGGCCCACCAAGACGACTGATTTGTGTATCGGTATAGGAGAACAAACGTCCCTGCAACAGGGGATCGTTGGTGAAGTCCAGACCAGGAACAATATGACCTGGATGGAATGCTGCTTGTTCGTTTTCGGCAAAGAAGTTATCCGGATTGCGATTGAGCACCATTTTGCCGACACGCTGAACGGGCACCAGTTCTTCCGGGATAAGTTTGGTTGGATCGAGAAGATCGAAGTCGAACTTGAATTCATCTTCTTCAGGAATCAACTGGAAGCCCAGTTCGTATTCCGGAAAATCGCCTGCTTCAATGGCTTCCCACAACTCGCGGCGGTGGAAGTCCGGGTCACGTCCGGTGAGTTTTTGTGCTTCATCCCAAACGAGTGAGGCTTTACCTGCCAGTGGTTTCCAGTGGAAACGTACGAACGTTGCCTTCCCTTCGGCATTAATCAGGCGGAAGGTGTGAATACCGAAGCCTTCCATGGTGCGGTAACTGCGGGGGATGCCGCGATCCGACATCGCCCACATCACGTTGTGCAGAGTTTCAGGTTGCAGAGAAACATAATCCCAGAAAGTATCGTGGGCACTTTGCCCTTGTGGAATTGCCCAGTGCGGTTCTGGTTTTACCGCATGAACAAAATCGGGGAATTTATGCGCATCCTGGATAAAGAAGATTGGCGTGTTATTGCCAACGAGGTCAAAAATACCCTCTTCGGTATAGAACTTGGTGGCAAAGCCACGGATATCACGCACGGTATCAGCAGAGCCAGCACCACCCTGAACGGTAGAGAAACGTACAAATACTGGGGTGATTTTGTTCGGATCTGAGAGGAAATCCGCTTTGGTAATATCGCTTAAGCTTTTATATGGCTGGAAATAACCGTGAGCGGCTGATCCGCGTGCATGAACAATACGTTCCGGAATGCGCTCATGGTCAAAGTGGGTGATTTTCTCGCGCAGAATAAAATCTTCCAGCAGCGTTGGACCACGGCTACCGGCACGCAGTGAGTTTTGATCGTCGGCGATGCGCACGCCCTGATTAGTGGTCAGCGCATAATTTTCACTGCCTTTGCGTACGTCTTCCAGAGAATTAAGTTTTTCGTTACGCGTATCAGGGGCTTTCAGGCTCCCAGGGGTGGTAGGTTGTGCGCCTGGCGGTGTTGGTTCAGCCGTTGGACGATGAGATCCGTCTTCAGGTGCCAGTGAGTCCATCCCCGGTTTCGCTTCGCTGGAATCGTGTAGTGGTGACTGGTGCTGATGTGGATTCTTTTCGTTATGTTGCGACATTGAACTCGTCTCCTTAACTTATTACTGAAAGGGCCGCTGTTTTGGTCAAAAAACCCTCTAACTATAGACCATCAGCCAGATCCCGCTTCGGAGACTATTCTGGAAACGGTGTTATGAAATACACGCAAAGCGGGACGTACAGGGGCTAAATCGGCTAAACTACAGTTTTTCTGATTTTTAATATGCGTTTAGTGAAGCCAGTAATGAAGAAACCGCTCCGTCAGCAAAACCGCCAGATTATTAGCTATATCCCACGCACGGAACCCGCGCCGCCAGAACATGCGATAAAGATGGATTCGTTTCGTGATGTCTGGATGCTGCGTGGCAAATATGTTGCGTTTGTACTGATGGGAGAGTCATTTCTGCGCTCACCGGCGTTTACTGTGCCTGAATCTGCCCAACGTTGGGCAAATCAGATCCGCCAGGAAGGGGAAGTGACTGAGTAAGGATTACATACCTCCCGGTTTTGCCGGGAGTTACATGACCTGAAATTCTGTATTTCGTTGCTACATTCATTCAAACCACCTGTAACAAAAAGCTGCCTTTGACGATCTATTGCTATAAATAAGTGATCTTTTTTCTTTAATTGTTTATTTATTTTAAAATGGTTAAGTTTTGCTAATCATGATGAGCTATTTTTGATAGTTCATCCTGTGGCGTCGCTCTTAAACTTATATTGTAAATGACTTAGATTTAAATGAGATAATAATTTTGTTAACAATATGAGGCGGGAGATGTTTTCTACAAACTTAATACAGAGTAATTATGGTGATTTAAATATTAAAAGCCTGGCTTTCGACTCTTTTAAAGAAAGGCTGCAGTCTACTATGACAGCACTCACTTTCTTTATATCAACGGGTCAATGTGACTGCGATGAAATAGCAGAATCAAACTTTAATTATATGATTGCCTATATGTCTAACATTAACTATGATGCCTCAAAGCCAGGAGCGCCAGCACTTAGTTTTGATACATATCTGCAGGACAATGTTAAATATAGAGTGATAATTAATAATCTTTATGGTAGTGAAATTAGGATAAGAGGTATTAATGAGAATTTTGTTGGGATGGATTTTACCTGTGAATTCCGACCAGAAAAAATGACCAATTTGATCAATATAAAAAACAGGTTGGTTATTCACTATTTAAGGACTATATACTATGAACAAAATTATATACATCCTGTCGGGAGCATTTTTGCTGCGATTCAAAAAAATGAGAGTCTCCTAAAGTTTCCTTCGATAATATCAATGCTTAATATCAATCTTCTTTTTAATCCACTAAATCTTCCGGGAATGGGAAGTGGTGTGCTTGAAGATATTATGAGTATTCCAGATAGTTCACTTAGAAAACGTCTCGGGTATGAGGTTTTAAGCTTCTCGCTACAGGCACATTCATTGAGCCAGGAATGTATTGATAAGTTGGACATTTTTTTCGCTGACGATCTGTTTAAATATGAGTCAGTATGCATCGCCGCGATGGAACATTTAAAAAGTAAGGCAACGGCCCCTATACAAAACGGACCGTTGCCAGCATAAGAATTAATGGTGTGCCAGTTCGGCGTCGTCTTCGCTATCCAGAATGGCTTTATCGGTTTGCTTCAGCCACTGGCTGGTCAGCGTGCCAGCGGTCATCGAGCCACTAACGTTTAGCGCCGTACGCCCCATGTCGATAAGCGGTTCAACGGAGATTAACAATGCCACCAGCGTTACAGGCAGGCCCATCGCAGGCAGCACAATCAGTGCGGCGAAAGTTGCACCACCACCGACACCGGCAACGCCTGCGGAACTAACGGTAACAATACCGACCAGCGTCGCAATCCACATCGGGTCCATCGGGTTAATGCCAACCGTAGGCGCAACCATCACCGCCAGCATTGCCGGATACAAACCGGCACAGCCGTTCTGACCAATGGTTGCACCGAAAGAGGCGGCGAAACTGGCGATGGATTCAGGAACACCCAGACGACGCGTTTGTGCTTCCACATTCAGTGGGATAGACGCAGCACTGGAACGGCTGGTAAAGGCAAACGTCAGCACAGGCCATACCTTACGGAAGTACTTCAGCGGACTCACGCCATTAATGCCCAGCAGAATGCCATGCACTGCAAACATAATCAGCAGACCGAGGTAGGACGCGACAACGAAACTTCCCAGTTTGATGATGTCTTGCAAGTTAGAACCTGCAACCACTTTGGTCATTAGAGCCAGAACGCCGTAAGGGGTCAACTGCATGACCAGGCGAACCAGTTTCATCACCCAGCTTTGTAGGGTATCGATAGCGGCTAAGACGCGTTCACCTTTCGGCGCATCATCCTTCAGCAGTTTCAATGCAGCTACGCCGAGGAATGCGGCAAAAATTACCACGCTGATAATTGACGTCGGATTGGCTCCGGTAAGATCGGCAAACGGGTTTTTCGGGATAAAGGACAAGACCAGCTGCGGAACGCTCAGGTCAGAGACTTTACCAACATAGTTACTTTCAATGGCGTTCAGACGTGCAGTTTCTGCACCACCCTGAACCAGACCTTCAGCCGTCAAACCAAACAGGTTGGTGACCAGCACACCGACCAGCGCCGCAATCAGCGTGGTAAACAAAAGCGTACCGATGGTCAGAAAACTGATTTTGCCTAACTGAGATGCGTTATGCAGACGGGCAACCGCGCTCAGAATAGAGGCGAAGACTAACGGCATAACGATCATTTGCAGCAGTTGAACATAGCCGTTACCAACAATGTTAAACCACTGTACAGAATCTTTAAGTACCTGGCTGTCAGAACCATAAATGGTATGCAGGGCAAGGCCAAAAACCACACCCATCACCAGACCCACCAGCACTTTTTTCGCCAGACTCCACTGTTTATGGCGGGTCTGAGCCAGCGCAAACAGCAGTACAACGAACACCACGATGTTCGCAATTAATGGAAAGTTCATCCCCGTTCTCCTGATCTTATTATTTCTATCACTGCGTAGCAGTCATAGTGTTGGCGCAAGATTAACAGAACTGTGAGCTGGCTCTTATATTCAAATGGAATTGCTTATTCCAGAAAGGTGATTTTTGCCTTTTTAGTATTCAACCTGATGCTTAATAAGCCGATGAAACTGGATCTGCAAAGTATTGATCATTTGCGATGACCAACGAACAGCGCTGTTTTCGGGTAATGAATGGGGCATCCATACCGACCAGACAAATAATGCCATGCAGATAAAACGTTCCAGTTGGTTGCCCTTTTGGGGAACCAGGATAGGCAAGCGGAAACGCCAGCGGCATGGCCAGAGCAGGGGAACACCGGCGGGTGTCAGCATATCGGCAAGTATGTGGCTCAAATAACCCAGCACCATTCCTTGTAGCGCATCAGCCGGAATGAACCAGCCTTCCGGAACCTTAAGGTAAAAGGTTGCCAGCAGCGCAAATACCGCCAGCAGACTGTGGGTAAAACCACGATGCCCAAAAGCGCGGGCGATCGGTTTTGATATCCACTTTAATCGCTGCCCAAGAAACGACTTTGGGTGATCGATGTCCGGTAACAAACACGTCAGGATTGCGGAAGGGACAATATGCCACCAGTCACCCTGTGCCAGCACGGGCGTCAGCTCGGCATTTTTGGCAAATACCGCACAAGCAATAGAAAAGAGAAGGTGACCTTCCGCCGTCATGATAAAACTCACTAAACTGTCAATACGTACAGTATAGGATTTTTATACAGTGCACGGAAGTGGTGACGGTGTAACTCTTTCTCTTAAATTGACGATTAATCCGTCAGTTGAATGCAATTTCAGATAAAGAACCAGGGGCAGCGAGATCACTGCCCCTGGTCATTAACCGAGAAGGTCTTTTGCGGTGAGTTCTGTCAGCGATGAGAGTTTGACGTTTGCTAATACAAAACGTGGATCATTTTGCGCTTCTGGCGCAGGAACGACGATGGAACGCATGTGGGCTGCTTTAGAAGCGATCATGCCATTTACCGAGTCTTCCAGCGCCACGCAGGTCAGTGGGTCAACGCCCAGTTTTGCTGCGCAGTCGAGATATACTTGCGGATGCGGCTTGCTGTAAGGCAGTTTTTCGGCCGAGGCGAGGGCATCGAAACTGTCGCGTAAGTCAAACATGGTCAACACTTTTTCCAGCATATGTAGTGGTGACGCGGAGGCCAGTCCCACTAATAAACCTTGTTCTTTGCATAACGCAACAGCTTCGCGCACGCCTGGTAATAATGGACGCGTCTCTTCAACCAGTGAAATGGCACGAGCAATAACCCGTTCTACTACTTCCTGACGGCTTGGCCCATTCCAGGGTTGCCGGGCGTACCAAAGATCGACCACCATATCGATGCGTAAACCTAAGGTGTCCGGCAGCTCGTTACGACGGGAGATATCCACCCCCAGGCTTGCCATCACATCCAGTTCAGCTCGATCCCATAAAGGTTCTGAGTCGATAAGTAATCCATCCATATCAAAAATTGCAGCAAGAATCTGACGCGGGGTTGACATTACAACCTCTCCTTTAGAGCATTATGTGTAAAGTATTAAGCCGTGCTTATGATTAAGCGCCTATCATATCGCCTTTAAAGAATGGGCGAAAACAGATATCTACAGGTAAACTAAGTGAAACGACGCGTCTTAATCAAGGAGAACTCATGACGTATCAACAAGCTGGACGCATTGCTGTTTTGAAAAGGATTTTGGGTTGGGTGATTTTTATACCTGCATTGATCTCTACATTGATTTCTTTGCTGAAATTTATGAATACCCGGCAGGAAAACAAGGAAGGCATTAATGCGGTCATGCTCGACTTTACTCATGTCATGATCGATATGATGCAGGCGAATACGCCTTTTTTGAATCTGTTCTGGTATAACTCCCCGACGCCCAATTTTAATGGTGGCGTGAACGTTATGTTCTGGGTGATTTTCATCCTGATTTTTGTCGGACTGGCGTTGCAGGATTCCGGTGCCCGGATGAGTCGCCAGGCGCGCTTCTTGCGGGAAGGTGTTGAAGATCAACTCATTCTGGAAAAAGCCAAAGGGGAAGAGGGGCTAACGCGTGAACAAATTGAGTCACGTATTGTTGTGCCGCACCATACTATTTTCCTGCAGTTTTTCTCGCTGTATATCCTGCCGGTTATTTGTATTGCTGCAGGTTATGTGTTCTTTTCTCTGCTGGGGTTTATTTAATCAAAAGGCCGCACGGAGCGGCCATTATCCTCACCCCATATTATGCTGCTAATAATCTATCCAGTGACTGCTGAGCAATAACCAAATGCTGACCGCCAAATAACCTTGCACGATTTAACAGCGTGTAGAGTTGGTAAACCGGTTGACGTTCAAGGAAATCGGCAGGTAGCGGGGATACTGACTGATAGCCGTCATAGATTTGTGGCGGCTGTTCAGTATGCAGCGGTAACATCGCCAGGTCGCACTCTCGGTCACCCCAGTAGCAGGCCGGGTCGAAAATGTACGGGCCATCCGGACCCAGCGCACAGTTGCCGGACCATAAATCGCCATGCAACAGAGAAGGCTGCGGTTGATGCGAGGCCAGACGCTGCTGAATATGCTCTACGATGGCGTCGATATTGCCGAAAGCGATCCCTTTCTCTGCTGCTAGTTCCAACTGCCAGCCAATCCGTTGTTCAGCAAAAAACGTTGACCAGCGACGTTGCCAGGTGTTGGGCTGCGGAGTTGTGGAGAGCGAGTTATCAAAATCGAGGCCAAATTGTGGTTGGTCGCTCCATTGATGTAAACGCGCAATTTGCTGACCAAGAATAAATGCGCTATGCGCATCCAGCGGACGAGGTGGGAGATAATCCATCACCAGAAAACTGTAGTCACGGTCAGCGCCAACTGCCCAAACCTTAGGCACGGTGACGGTTTTACTACGCGACAGTAACTCCAGTTGGTCGGCTTCGGCGGTAAAACCGGGAAGCAGTTCCCTTTCATCACATTTGACGAAAAAATCATGTCCTGCATAGCGCAAATGCCATGCGGCATGGACTTCTCCGCCAGGCAGTTCATTACGCAGTTCGATTTCGCCTTCACCTAACTGCTCGCTCAAAAGACGACTGATTGCCTGCCACATGATGTCTCTCCCATGTTGTCTGCCAGATCATAAGGTTAGCGCAAGAATGCGGTGTAAAAACACGAGCTAACGCACACCACAGACTGATTATTGCCCAAAAACCATTTATTTTCTGTTGCTATTCCATTCCTCCCAGGTCGTGATGGTGATTTCAGGATCTTTGCCGGTTGCACTTTGGGTAAGCCCCGAAACCAGTTCTCTAATTTCTTCTTCACTTTGGGTACTGATAAGTCCAAAAGTGTTAGTCCCCAGCTCATGGATATTTCCATCATCATCCGTCATGGTGAGCAAAAAACCGTCGCGAGTCAGGTAATTATTCAACTCGTTAATTTCAGTCAATGTATCCTCATGCAACATGACGGTTATGACATAACGGACAAGATCGCCACTGGCCATAGTTCACCCCTTTGTTATCACATGACTTTTGAGCATAGTCGGAGAAACGCGTTGCCGACAGGTTGGTGGTGATTCCCCCAATGCAGGGGGAATGTTTCAGTTAGCGGGAAAGGTAAGCGTAAATTTTTTGTGTATCGTCATGGGAGCACAGGCGTGTTCCCTGATTGAGTGTGGCTGCACTCCCCGCAGCTACGCCAAAACGGACCATCTCTTCAAGAGAGGCATTTTCTGCCAGTTTCAGTGTCATCGCGCCGACCATGCTGTCACCAGCGCCAACGGTGCTCTGGCTTTTCACCGGTGGTGGCACAACCTGAATGCAGTTTTCACTATCAACGCCCAGCGCCCCTTGTGGACCCAGGGAAACGACAACTCGTTTGGCCTTGCCGCTATTAACGATTTCCTGCGCGGCTTTGCGGACATCGTCTGGCTGGGTGAGTTCGCGATTCACTAGCGCACTGAGTTCTTTTTGGTTAGGCTTAACCAACTCGATATTACCAATCGCCAGTGCTGCACTTAACGCTTCGCCAGAACTGTCGACGATGCAGCGAATCCCTTGTTTTTGCGCAGCGGAAATCAGTTGGGTTAATTTTTCCAGCTTCACACCTGGCGGCAGGCTTCCGCTTATGACCAGGATAGCACCGGATTCAATTTCCAGAACTTGCTCTTCAAGCTGGCGAAACTCATCTTCACTTAATGCCGCGCCTGGCATGACAAAACGATACTGCTCACCGCTTGCTTCCACATGTACGTGTAAATTCTGCCGGGTCCAGTCTTTGGCTTCTACAGTAGCGACGGGGACATTTTCATCTGCCAACAGTGAAACCAGATGTTCGCCGGTCGCACCACCCGCCGGGAAGATCGCTGTGGCACTGCCTCCAAGATGGGCAATGGCGCGGGCGACGTTGATGCCGCCGCCCCCGGGTTCGAACACCGGTGCGGTACAGCGCAGTTTTCCTTCGGGATAAATTTGCGGGGTAATTGTTGCGCTATCGAGAGAGGGCGCAAGTGTCAACGTATAGATACGTACCATCATTTCCTCCTATAGGCTGATTTCAGTCTGGCACCGAATCAGCGGAAAGTGAAGAAATTAACAATATGATTTATTGGAGCTTTATTTAAAATTTTGCAGATAAATATATATAAATAAAAATCTGTTTTCGCCACATGCTTATTCAAAAAATGAAATAAGAATACATTGCTAAGTTATTCGCGCCTTTTTATAATTCGTTACCTTTCCAGGGACGCTAATCTTTGATCCTTAAGAAAGTTTCCGGGACCGCGATGGTCTCTTTTTTTGTTGTACGGACTCTTGATAAATGAAGCTTTTGAAGACAGTTCCTGCCATCGTTATGTTGGCGGGGGGCATGTTTGCGTCATTGAATGCAGCTGCCGATGATTCCGTTTTTACTGTCATGGACGATCCTGCCAGCGCTAAAAAACCTTTCGAAGGTAATCTGAACGCAGGATATCTTGCACAATCAGGCAATACGAAAAGCTCCTCACTTACGGCTGACACCACCATGACCTGGTATGGACACACCACTGCCTGGTCGCTGTGGGGGAACGCCAGTAATACTTCTTCTAATGATGAGCGTTCTTCAGAAAAATATGCCGCGGGCGGGCGTAGCCGTTTTAATTTAACTGATTATGACTATTTATTTGGGCAGGCAAGCTGGCTGACAGACCGTTATAACGGCTATCGAGAGCGCGATGTGTTGACCGCGGGTTATGGTCGTCAGTTTTTGAATGGCCCGGTACACAGTTTCCGCTTTGAATTCGGTCCAGGTGTGCGTTACGACAAATATACCGACAATGCCAGTGAAACCCAGCCGCTGGGCTATGCCTCCGGGGCTTATGCATGGCAGTTGACTGACAACGCTAAATTTACGCAGGGTGTTTCGGTCTTTGGCGCGGAAGACACAACGCTGAACTCCGAAAGCGCATTAAATGTTGCTATTAATGAACATTTTGGACTGAAGGTGGCTTACAACGTAACATGGAACTCTGAACCTCCAGAGTCTGCACCGGAACATACCGATCGTCGGACAACCTTATCGCTGGGCTACAGCATGTAAAATTATCTGCCGGACCGTGTTATGCGGTCTGGCTGTCTTCGTTTGTCACTGCTCAGCCCCAAATCATTGCTGCCCAACGTAGCAACAACATAGCGCCACAGATTGCCAGTAGCACCACCACCATCTTCCAGTGTTTTTTATCAAAGCGTTTAGTCGGCATACCAGTGTCCTGCATATCTCTTGTGCGTGATAACGGAGTGTAACAAAAGGGACAGGCATCAAGGGATTTTTTGTTATTACAGCCGTCGGGTGGCGTTGT
>ONZV01001448.1_pt1 | contig 11047 bp, 9 predicted proteins | sample 1671561 | NCBI WGS metagenome assembly ONZV01 (sample SAMN06348169, study PRJEB24527) | human gut metagenome | reverse complement strand
CTGATAAGACGCGTCAGCGTCGCATCAGGCAGCGCACGGACTTAGCGGTATTGCTTCAGCACCGCGCGACCCAGCGTCAGGATCTGCATTTCGTCAGATCCCCCGGAGACGCGGTCTACACGCAGATCACGCCAGAAGCGGCTGATGCGGTGGTTGCCCGCAATCCCGACACCGCCCAGCACCTGCATTGCGCTATCCACCACTTCAAATGCCGCATTGGCGCAGAAGTATTTGCACATCGCTGCATCGCCAGAGGTGATGGTGCCGTTGTCTGCTTTCCACGCTGCTTCATACAGCATGTTTTTCATGGAGTTTAATTTGATCGCCATGTGGGCGAATTTTTCCTGAATCAACTGGAAACGACCAATAGCCTCGCCAAACTGCACGCGCTGGTTGGCGTAGCGCGCCGCATCTTCAAAGGCGCACATCGCCGTACCGTAGTTGGTCAGGGCTACCAGGAAACGTTCATGGTCGAACTCTTCTTTGACGCGGTTAAAGCCGTTACCTTCCCGACCGAACATGTCTTTCTCGTCCAGTTCCACATCGTCAAAGGTGATTTCACAGCAGCTATCCATACGCAGACCGAGCTTTTCAAGTTTGGTCACTTTGATGCCCGGTTTGCTCATATCAACAAACCATTCGGTGTAGACAGGTTTGTCCGGAGAAGCCCCGTCGCGCGCCATCACCACGATGTACGGGGTGTAGGCGCTGCTGGTAATAAAACACTTACTACCATTAAGATAAATCTTACCATTTCTACGGGTATAAGTCGTTTTCAGGCTACCCACGTCGGAGCCCGCGCCCGGTTCGGTAATCGCTGAGTTCCACATCTGCTTACCGGTGCCGCGGAAAGCCATAATTTTGTCGATCTGCTCTTGTGTGCCTTCGCGCAGGAAGGTGTTGAACCCGCCCGGCAACTGGTACAGTACATAGGTTGGTGCCCCCAGACGTCCCAGCTCCATCCACACGGCGGCGAGAGTAACAAACCCCGCGTCCAGACCACCGTGCTCTTCAGGGAGCAGCAGACTGTCGATACCCATATCCGCCAGTGCTTTGACAAAACGTTCCGGGTAGACGCTGTCACGGTCGCACTCGGCAAAATAGGCCTCCCAGTTTTCGCTGGCCATCAGTTCGCGGATACCGGCGACAAACAGTTCCTGCTCATCATTTAAATTAAAATCCATCTTTCAACCTCTTGATATTTTGGGGGTTAATTAATCTTTCCAGTTCTGTTTCGCGTCTTTAATAAAGGAGAGCGTCACCATAATGTTGACGAAGAACAGCGGGCATCCTCCGGCGATAATGGCGGTTTGAATCGGTTTCAGGCCGCCGAGCGCCAGCAGAACAATACCGATAATGCCAACCAGAATTGACCAGCCGATACGCACCAGCAGCGGTGGTTCTTCACCATCGCGTACTTCGCGGCAAGTGGACATCGCCAGGGTATAAGAGCAGGCGTTAACCAGCGTAACGGTGGCAATAAAGCAGAGGATGAAGAAGCCCCACATGGTGGCGGTGCTGAGTGGCAGAGCGGCCCAGGTTTCAATGATGGCGCGCGCCACACCGTACTGTTCGATCAGATTTGGAATGTTGATGATGTTTTTATCCATCAACAGCAGAGTGTTACTACCGAGTACAGTCCACAGGATCCAGGTTGACGCTGTCAGCCCCAGCACCATGCCGAAGCACAGTTCACGCACGGTACGACCACGGGAGATGCGGGCGAGGAAGATACTCATCTGGATAGCGTAAATCACCCACCATGCCCAGTAGAACACGGTCCAGCCCTGCGGGAAGCCGCCTTTAGCGATGGGATCGGTATAGAACAACATGCGCGGCAGATACATCAGCAACATCCCCACCGAATCGGTGAAGTAGTTCATGATGAAGCTGGCACCGCTGACAATGAACACCCAACCCAGCATCAGGAAGCTCAGGTAACTACGCACGTCACTGGCGATACGTACCCCTTTTTGCAGACCGCAAGCGACGCAAATGGCGTTGAGGATAATCCAGCAGGTAATGATGATAGCGTCCAGTTGCAGGGTATGCGGAATGCCAAACAACCATTGCATACACTCGGTCACCAGCGGCGTGGCAAGGCCCAGACTGGTGCCCATCGCGAAGATCAAGGCGACGAGATAGAAGTTGTCGACGATAGTGCCGAACAACCCTTTGGCGTGTTTTTCACCTACCAGCGGCACTAGTGTCGAGCTGGGGCGAATCACTTCCATTTTGCGGACAAAGAAGAAGTAAGCGAAGGCGACTGAAAGGAAGCTGTAAGTGGCCCACGGCAGAGGTCCCCAGTGGAACAAGCTGTAAGCCAGCCCCAACTCTTTCGCCCCTGTCGAGTTCGGTTCTAAGCCAAACGGCGGGGTGGAGATGTAGTAGTAGATCTCAATCGATCCCCAGAACAGTACGGCAGCAGACGTACAGGAGGCGAACATCATAAAGATCCAACTGGCGGTACTAAATTCAGGTGGTTCGTTACCTAAACGCTTTTTGGCATACGGGCCAAACACCAGCCAGAACCAACCGAAAAGCATCACTACCATATACCATTCAAATGCCCATCCCCATACATTGGTGACGTAACTGAATACAGCATTAATAACGACATTCGCTGCATCCAGATCTCTGACTGTAAGCCAACAAAGTATGCCGACGATTATTAACGGCGGAAAGAAAACCTTCGGTTCTATTCCCGTTTTTCTCTTTTCATTCTTCATGAGTTAATTCCACTGTGAAAACGAATATTTATTTTGCGTTCCCGTTTGTTTTATTTTTGTTAACATTTAATATAATTATTATTAACCTCGTGGACGCGTTAATGGCTAACTCATAATGGGTATTCAATTGGCTGCGTTCTGTGATGTTAGTCACAGTTTTTTATCGGGTAAAAACAGGGCGTCTTTGTGTAAATATTCATTGTTTATCAATGTGATGAGTTTGATTGTGAGTGAAAAAATAGCATCTGACTTTCAATATTGGTGATCCATAAAGCAATATTGAAAATTTCTTTTTGCTACGCCGTGTTTTCAATATTGGTGAGGGACTTAACAATATTGAAAGTTGGATTTATCTGCGTGTGACATTTTCAATATTGGTGATTAAAGTTTTATTTCCAAATTAAAGGGCGTGATATCTGTAATTAACACCACCGATATGAACGACGTTTCCTTCATGATTTCTGGAGATGCAATGAAGATTATTACTTGCTATAAGTGCGTGCCTGATGAACAGGATATTGCGGTCAATAATGCTGATGGTTCGTTAGACTTCAGTAAAGCCGATGCCAAAATAAGCCAATACGATCTCAACGCTATTGAAGCGGCTTGCCAGCTAAAGCAACAGGCAGCAGAGGCGCAGGTGACAGCCTTAAGTGTGGGCGGTAAAGCCCTGACCAACGCCAAAGGGCGTAAAGATGTGTTATCGCGCGGCCCGGATGAACTGATTGTGGTAATTGATGACCAGTTCGAGCAGGCACTGCCGCAACAAACGGCGAGCGCACTGGCTGCAGCCGCCCAGAAAGCAGGCTTTGATTTGATCCTCTGTGGCGATGGTTCTTCCGACCTTTATGCCCAGCAGGTTGGTTTGCTGGTAGGCGAAATCCTCAATATTCCGGCAGTTAACGGCGTCAGCAAAATTATCTCCCTGACTGCAGATACCCTCACCGTTGAGCGCGAACTGGAAGATGAAACCGAAACCTTAAGCATTCCGCTGCCTGCGGTTGTTGCTGTTTCCACTGATATCAATTCCCCACAAATTCCTTCGATGAAAGCCATTCTCGGCGCGGCGAAAAAGCCCGTCCAGGTATGGTCGGCGGCGGATATTGGTTTTAACGCAGAGGCAGCCTGGTCAGAACAACAGGTTGCCGCGCCGAAACAGCGCGAACGTCAGCGCATCGTGATTGAAGGCGACGGCGAAGAACAGATCGCCGCATTTGCTGAAAATCTTCGCAAAGTCATTTAATTACAGGGGATGCTATGAACACGTTTTCTCAAGTCTGGGTATTCAGCGATACCCCTTCTCGTCTGCCGGAACTGATGAACGGTGCGCAGGCTTTAGCTAATCAAATCAATGCCTTTGTCCTCAATGATGCCGACGGCGCACAGGCAATCCAGCTAGGCGCTAATCATGTCTGGAAATTAAACGGCAAACCGGACGATCGGATGGTCGAAGATTACGCCGGTGTCATGGCGGACACTATTCGCCAGCACGGCGCAGACGGTCTGGTGCTGTTGCCGAATACCCGTCGCGGCAAATTACTGGCGGCAAAACTGGGTTATCGCCTTAAAGCGGCGGTGTCTAACGATGCCAGCACCGTCAGCGTACAGGACGGGAAAGCGACAGTGAAACACATGGTTTACGGCGGTCTGGCGATTGGCGAAGAACGCATTGCCACGCCGTATGCGGTACTGACCATCAGCAGCGGCACGTTTGATGCGGCTCAGCCAGACGCGTCACGCACTGGCGAAACGCACACCGTGGAGTGGCAGGCTCCGGCTGTGGCGATTACCCGCACGGCAACCCCGGCGCGCCAGAGCAACAGCGTCGATCTCGACAAAGCCCGTCTGGTGGTCAGCGTCGGTCGCGGTATTGGCAGCAAAGAGAACATTGCGCTGGCAGAACAGCTTTGCAAGGCGATAGGTGCGGAGTTGGCCTGTTCTCGTCCGGTGGCGGAAAACGAAAAATGGATGGAGCACGAACGCTATGTCGGTATCTCCAACCTGATGCTGAAACCTGAACTGTACCTGGCGGTGGGGATCTCCGGGCAGATCCAGCACATGGTTGGTGCTAATGCATCGCAAACCATTTTCGCCATCAATAAAGATAAAAATGCGCCGATCTTCCAGTACGCGGATTACGGCATTGTTGGCGACGCCGTGAAGATCCTTCCGGCTCTGACCGCAGCTTTAGCGCGTTGATCCACTCTGGCAGGGCTGCATTTCGGCCCTGCCGCTGACAGGGAGCTCTTATGTCCGAAGATATCTTTGACGCCATCATCGTCGGTGCAGGGCTTGCCGGTTCGGTTGCCGCACTGGTGCTCGCCCGCGAAGGTGCGCAAGTGTTAGTTATCGAGCGTGGCAATTCCGCAGGTGCCAAGAACGTCACCGGCGGGCGTCTCTATGCCCACAGTCTGGAACACATTATTCCAGGTTTCGCCGAATCCGCCCCCGTAGAACGCCTGATCACCCATGAAAAACTCGCGTTTATGACGGAAAAGTCAGCGATGACTATGGACTACTGCAATGGTGACGAAACCTCGCCATCCCAGCGTTCTTACTCCGTTTTGCGCAGTAAATTTGATGCCTGGTTGATGGAGCAGGCCGAAGAAGCGGGCGCGCAGTTAATTACCGGGATTCGCGTCGATAACCTCGTACAGCGTGATGGCAAAGTTGTCGGCGTAGAAGCCGATGGCGATGTAATTGAAGCGAAAACGGTGATCCTTGCTGACGGGGTGAATTCCATCCTTGCCGAAAAGCTGGGGATGGCAAAACGCGTCAAACCGACGGATGTGGCGGTTGGCGTGAAGGAACTGATCGAGTTACCGAAGTCGGTTATTGAAGACCGTTTTCAGTTGCAGGGTAATCAGGGGGCGGCTTGCCTGTTTGCGGGATCACCCACCGATGGCCTGATGGGCGGCGGCTTCCTTTATACCAATGAAAACACCCTGTCGCTGGGGCTGGTTTGTGGTTTGCATCATCTGCATGACGCGAAAAAATCGGTGCCGCAAATGCTGGAAGATTTCAAACAACATCCGGCCGTTGCACCGCTGATCGCAGGCGGCAAGCTGGTGGAATATTCCGCTCACGTAGTGCCGGAAGCAGGCATCAACATGCTGCCGGAGTTGGTTGGTGACGGCGTATTGATTGCCGGTGATGCCGCCGGAATGTGTATGAACCTCGGTTTTACCATTCGCGGTATGGATCTGGCGATTGCCGCCGGGGAAGCCGCAGCAAAAACCGTGCTTTCAGCGATGAAAAGCGACGATTTCAGTAAGCAAAAACTGGCGGAATATCGTCAGCATCTTGAGAGTGGCCCGCTGCGCGATATGCGTATGTACCAGAAACTACCGGCGTTCCTTGATAACCCACGCATGTTTAGCGGCTACCCGGAACTGGCGGTGGGCGTGGCGCGTGACCTGTTCACCATTGACGGCAGTGCGCCGGAACTGATGCGCAAGAAAATCCTCCGCCACGGCAAGAAAGTGGGCTTCATCAATCTGATCAAGGATGGCATGAAAGGAGTGACCGTTTTATGACTTCTCCCGTCAATGTGGACGTCAAACTGGGCGTCAATAAATTCAATGTCGATGAAGAGCATCCGCACATTGTTGTGAAGGCCGATGCCGATAAACAGGCGCTGGAGCTGCTGGTGAAAGCGTGCCCCGCAGGTCTGTACAAGAAGCAGGATGACGGCAGTGTGCGCTTCGATTACGCCGGATGTCTGGAGTGCGGCACCTGTCGCATTCTGGGGCTGGGGTCGGCGCTGGAACAGTGGGAATACCCGCGCGGCACCTTTGGTGTGGAGTTCCGTTACGGCTGATGTTGGTTTGATACGTAACGCCGTACTGACTCTCATTGCAAAAAAACAGGAATAACCCATGCAACCGTCCAGAAACTTTGACGATCTTAAATTTTCCTCTATTCACCGCCGCATTTTGCTGTGGGGAAGCGGTGGTCCGTTTCTGGATGGTTATGTACTGGTAATGATTGGCGTGGCGCTGGAGCAACTGACTCCGGCGCTGAAGCTGGACGCTGACTGGATTGGCTTGCTGGGCGCGGGAACGCTCGCCGGGCTGTTCGTTGGCACATCGCTGTTTGGTTATATCTCCGATAAAGTCGGACGGCGCAAAATGTTCCTCATTGATATCATCGCCATCGGCGTGATATCGGTGGCGACGATGTTTGTCTCATCCCCCGTCGAACTGTTGGTGATGCGGGTACTCATCGGTATTGTCATCGGTGCAGATTATCCCATCGCCACTTCGATGATCACCGAGTTCTCCAGTACCCGTCAGCGGGCGTTTTCCATCAGCTTTATTGCCGCCATGTGGTATGTCGGTGCGACCTGCGCCGATCTGGTCGGCTACTGGCTTTATGATGTGGAAGGCGGCTGGCGCTGGATGCTGGGTAGCGCGGCGATCCCTTGTTTGTTGATTTTGATTGGTCGATTCGAACTGCCTGAATCTCCCCGCTGGTTGTTACGCAAAGGGCGAGTAAAAGAGTGCGAAGAGATGATGAGCAAACTGTTTGGCGAACCGGTGGCTTTCGATGAAGAGCAGCCGCAGCAAACCCGTTTTCGCGATCTGTTTAATCGCCGCCATTTTCCTTTTGTTCTGTTTGTTGCCGCCATCTGGACCTGCCAGGTGATCCCAATGTTCGCCATTTACACCTTTGGCCCGCAAATCGTTGGTTTGTTGGGATTGGGTGTTGGCAAAAACGCGGCACTGGGGAACGTGGTGATTAGCCTGTTCTTTATGCTTGGCTGTATTCCGCCGATGCTGTGGTTAAACACTGCCGGACGGCGTCCATTGTTGATTGGCAGCTTTGCCATGATGACGCTGGCGCTGGCGGTTTTGGGGCTGATCCCGGATATGGGGATCTGGCTGGTAGTGATGGCCTTTGCGGTGTATGCCTTTTTCTCTGGCGGGCCAGGTAATTTGCAGTGGCTCTATCCTAATGAACTCTTCCCGACAGATATCCGCGCCTCTGCCGTGGGCGTGATTATGTCCTTAAGTCGTATTGGCACTATTGTTTCGACCTGGGCACTGCCGATCTTTATCAACAATTACGGTATCAGTAACACGATGCTAATGGGGGCGGGTATCTCGCTGTTTGGCTTGTTGATTTCCGTAGCGTTTGCCCCGGAGACTCGAGGGATGTCACTGGCGCAGACCAGCAATATGACCATCCGCGGGCAGAGAATGGGGTAATTTGTTCAGATTTCTCTCTTTTCTGAATCAATATTATTGACTATAAGCCGCGTGAATATATGACTACACTTTGTGGGAAAACAAAGGCGTAATCACGCGGGCTACCTATGATTCTTATAATTTATGCGCATCCGTATCCGCATCATTCCCATGCGAATAAACGGATGCTTGAACAGGCAAGGACGCTGGAAGGCGTCGAAATTCGCTCTCTTTATCAACTCTATCCTGACTTCAATATCGATATTGCCGCCGAGCAGGAGGCGCTGTCTCGCGCCGATCTGATCGTCTGGCAGCACCCGATGCAGTGGTACAGCATTCCTCCGCTTCTTAAACTTTGGATCGATAAAGTCTTCTCACACGGCTGGGCTTACGGTCACGGCGGCACGGCGCTGCATGGCAAACATTTGCTGTGGGCGGTGACGACCGGCGGCGGGGAAAGCCATTTTGAAATTGGTGCGCATCCGGGCTTTGATGTGCTGTCGCAGCCGCTACAGGCGACGGCAATCTACTGCGGGCTGAACTGGCTGCCACCGTTTGCCATGCACTGCACCTTTATTTGTGACGACGAAACCCTCGAAGGGCAGGCGCGGCACTATAAGCAACGTCTGCTGGAATGGCAGGAGGCACATCATGGATAGCCATACGCTGATTCAGGCGCTGATTTATCTCGGTTCGGCGGCGCTGATTGTACCCATTGCGGTACGTCTTGGTCTGGGATCGGTACTTGGCTACCTGATCGCTGGCTGCATTATTGGCCCGTGGGGGCTGCGACTGGTGACCGATGCCGAATCTATTCTGCACTTTGCCGAGATTGGCGTGGTGCTGATGCTGTTTATTATCGGCCTCGAACTCGATCCACAAAGGCTGTGGAAGCTGCGTGCGGCGGTGTTCGGTGGTGGCGCATTGCAGATGGTGATTTGCGGCGGCCTGCTGGGGCTGTTCTGTATGTTGCTTGGGCTGCGCTGGCAGGTCGCGGAATTGATCGGCATGACGCTGGCGCTCTCCTCTACGGCGATTGCCATGCAGGCGATGAATGAACGCAATCTGATGGTGACGCAAATGGGTCGCAGTGCCTTTGCGGTGCTGCTGTTCCAGGATATCGCGGCGATCCCGCTGGTGGCGATGATCCCGCTACTGGCGGCGAGCAGTGCCTCGACGACGATGGGCGCATTTGCTCTCTCGGCGTTAAAAGTGGCGGGTGCGCTGGTGCTGGTGGTACTGCTGGGGCGCTATGTCACGCGTCCGGCGCTGCGCTTTGTCGCCCGCTCTGGCTTGCGGGAAGTGTTTAGTGCCGTGGCGTTATTCCTCGTGTTTGGCTTTGGTTTGCTGCTGGAAGAGGTTGGCTTGTCGATGGCGATGGGCGCGTTTCTGGCGGGCGTACTGCTGGCAAGCTCGGAATATCGTCATGCGCTGGAAAGCGATATCGAACCCTTTAAAGGTTTGCTGCTGGGGCTGTTTTTCATTGGCGTTGGCATGTCGATAGACTTTGGCACGCTGATTGAAAACCCATTGCGTATTGTCATTCTGCTGCTCGGTTTCCTCATCATCAAAATCGCCATGCTGTGGCTGATTGCCCGACCGTTGCAGGTGCCAAATAAACAGCGTCGCTGGTTTGCGGTGTTGTTAGGGCAGGGTAGTGAGTTTGCCTTTGTGGTATTTGGTGCGGCGCAGATGGCGAATGTGCTGGAGCCGGAGTGGGCGAAATCGCTGACCCTGGCGGTGGCGCTGTCGATGGCGGCAACGCCGATTCTGCTGGTGATCCTCAATCGCCTTGAGCAATCTTCTAGTGAAGAGGCGCGTGAAGCCGATGAGATCGACGAAGAACAGCCGCGGGTAATCATCGCCGGATTCGGTCGTTTTGGGCAGATCACCGGACGTTTACTGCTCTCCAGCGGGGTGAAAATGGTGGTGCTCGATCACGATCCGGACCATATCGAAACCTTGCGTAAATTTGGTATGAAAGTGTTTTACGGCGATGCCACGCGGATGGATTTACTGGAATCTGCGGGAGCGGCGAAAGCGGAAGTGCTGATTAACGCCATCGACGATCCGCAAACCAACCTGCAACTGACGGAGATGGTGAAAGAACATTTCCCGCATTTGCAGATTATTGCCCGCGCCCGCGATGTCGACCACTACATTCGTTTGCGTCAGGCAGGCGTTGAAAAGCCGGAGCGTGAAACCTTCGAAGGTGCGCTGAAAACCGGGCGTCTGGCACTGGAAAGTTTAGGTCTGGGGCCGTATGAAGCGCGAGAACGTGCCGATGTGTTCCGCCGCTTTAATATTCAGATGGTGGAAGAGATGGCAATGGTTGAGAACGACACCAAAGCCCGCGCGGCGGTCTATAAACGCACCAGCGCGATGTTAAGTGAGATCATTACCGAGGACCGCGAACATCTGTCATTAATTCAACGACATGGCTGGCAGGGAACCGAAGAAGGTAAACATACCGGCAACATGGCGGATGAACCGGAAACGAAACCCTCATCCTAATAAAGAGTGACGTAAATCACACTTTACAGCTAACTGTTTGTTTTTGTTTCATTGTAATGCGGCGAGTCCAGGGAGAGAGCGTGGACTCGCCAGCAGAATATAAAATTTTCCTCAACATCATCCTCGCACCAGTCGACGACGGTTTACGCTTTACGTATAGTGGCGACAATTTTTTTATCGGGAAATCTCAATGATCAGTCTGATTGCGGCGTTAGCGGTAGATCGCGTTATCGGCATGGAAAACGCCATGCCGTGGAACCTGCCTGCCGATCTCGCCTGGTTTAAACGCAACACTTTAAATAAACCCGTAATTATGGGCCGCCATACCTGGGAATCCATCGGTCGTCCGCTGCCAGGACGCAAAAATATTATCCTCAGCAGTCAACCGGGTACTGACGATCGCGTTACGTGGGTGAAATCGGTTGATGAAGCCATCGCGGCGTGTGGTGACGTACCAGAAATCATGGTGATTGGCGGTGGTCGCGTTTATGAGCAGTTCTTGCCCAAAGCGCAAAAACTGTATCTGACGCATATCGACGCAGAAGTGGAAGGCGACACCCATTTCCCGGATTACGAGCCGGATGACTGGGAATCGGTATTCAGCGAATTCCACGA
>ONZV01001432.1_pt1 | contig 11135 bp, 8 predicted proteins | sample 1671561 | NCBI WGS metagenome assembly ONZV01 (sample SAMN06348169, study PRJEB24527) | human gut metagenome | reverse complement strand
TGGACATCGACGGCGAAGAGTGGTAAGCCTGTTTTTACCTTTATCATTTTATCATTGGACAAAAAAGAACTCCGCAGCCTCAGGGCGCGGAGTTCTTTTGCATCTTACAGCTTTTTATAGCCTTCCGGTTCATTGGCGGCAGCGCGGTATTCCATTAAGAATGTGTCCAGCCAGCGGCCGTGACAGTCGCGGGCAATGCGTTCCCGGCGGCCCACTAAGCGAAAGCCGCATTTTGTGTGCAGGGCGCGGCTGGCAGCGTTGTCCTGCAGCACGGTGGACTGCAGTGTCCAGTAGCCGGCCTTTTCTGCCTGATGGCACAGCTCGGTCAGCAGGTGATAGCCAAGGCCATGGCCCCGGAACTGCTCACCCACGTAAATACTCACCTCGGCAACGCCGCGGTAGCACCAGCGCGGGTCCACCCGGCGCAACGCCGTCCACCCGGCAATCACGCCGTCGGCCAGCAGTACCAGTCGGCATTCTTTTGCGTGGGAAGCATCCCACGCAGAATACGGCGGACAGGTGGTCTGAAAAGTGGCATGTTCTGTAGCAATGCCCTCCAAATAAATTCTGGAAACAGCGCTCCAGTCTTCCGGCTCCATGGGCCGGATCTCGATTTTGCTCATATTTCGATCCCGGCGGAAAGTGCATAGCTTTCCGCGCCCTCAACTCTCAAAAATATCCGGCTCCAGTATAGCAGAATTTGCGGTGCGGTACAAGCGCCGTACTGCACAGAAATTTCTTTGACAAGCGGAAGGTTTGTGATACAATAAATCATAACAAAGAAAAGCACGGCAGGATACGCCGCTGCAGAATGGAGGATGTCCCAAAATGAAGTGGATCAGAACGATGGTGTGTGCGCTGGGAATGCTGGCGTGCGTATCGCTTTCGGCATTTGCTGCAGAGTACGGCGAGCCGAACATCACAACAGAGACGACCATGAAAGAGCTGCGGGAGAACCCCAGCATCAAAGGCTCCGGCTACTATACCTACTGCAACGAATGGATCGAGGGCAGCACGCAGTACGATGATACGCCCATTGAGGGCTATGTAAGCTACGCGGCTGCCGAGGATGCCGCCGAAGGCATGAACCTTGTGATCGAAAACTACAACAGGGGCGTACAGATCACATGGCAGGTGTATACCCCGGAAGAAATTGCGGAAAATCCTTCTCTGGGCATGGTGCAGTTGTATTATTTCCCGGCTAAAACAGCCAACGCAAAGTACGCCATCGTGGTGCCCGGCAACGGCGGCAACACCACCGCAGAGCTGAACGAGGGTGCATCCATTGCCAACCAGCTGCACGAGCTGGGCTATGCGGCTTTTGTGCTGCGGTACCGCTCTTTCCTGAATGCATCCGACAATGCGCCACTGTACGATATTGCCAATGCCGTAAAGTACCTGACCGAAAATGCAGATCAGTTTGGCGTTCAGCGCGAAAACTATGCGCTGATGGGCTTTTCTTCCGGCGGACACATCGTGGGCCTGATCGGCTCAGACAACGAAAAGTTCGGCTATAAGGCATTTGGCCTCCCACAGCCTGCAGCGCTGCTGCTGGGTTACCCCATCAACGATTTCTTTGAGGTGAAGCCGCTATATCAGCTGGCCATTGACCCGCTGGTGCTTGGCTGGCGTTACTACTGGACCGATATTTCGGATGTGGTGAACGAAAACTTTACCCCTACCTATTTCTTCTACGGCAAAAATGATCTTTATATGCAGCGCATGTGCTACTCCCAGCAGGGGCCGCTGCTGGAGCGCAAGCTCCGGGAGAGCGGGGCTGTTTATGAGTGCCATGTGTACGAGAACGCACCCCACGCCATTGGCCCGGGCCGCCACACCGATGCGGACGGCTGGATCCGGCAGGCAACGGCATTCTGGGAAAAACAGTGCAAATAAAGAGATAAACGGGGGATTGCTGTGAGAAATCGATTGCGCACGGTGATGTTTGGTATTGGCCTGATGATCCTGCTGGCACAGCCGGCGTTTGCGGAGGAGCTTGGTCAGGCCAACATCACACCGCGCACCAAAATGGCAGAGATCCGCTCCAACCCCAGCGTTGTGGGTGCGGGCATCTACACCTACTCGCTGGATCAGGACCGTGTGCTGGACCGGATGTACTGGGACGCGCAGCCGCTGAGCTGCCTTTCCAATCACTGGACGGCACAGGATGCGGCGGATGGACTGAACTATCTGATCCGCACCTATAACGCTGGGCAGCGGGTGACCTTCCCGCTTTATACGGCGGAGGAGATCGCGCAGGATACCAGCCGGGACGGTGTGGAACTGTATTATCTGCCGGCAGAAGGGGCGCAGGCAAACCAGAAATATGCGCTGGTGATCGGCGGTAATGCGATCGTGGTCAGTGCGGAGATCCGCGAGGGCATTTCCACTGCATGGAACCTGCACGAAATGGGCTACCCGGTGTTCGTGCTGCGCTACCGCATCGGCATGAAGGCTTCCAACAATGCGCCGCTGCAGGATGTGGTCCGCGCGGTGCAATACATCACGGAACATGCAGGACAGTTTGGCGTGCAGGCGGAGGATTATGCCATTGTAAGTTATTCCTCAGGCGGGCAGATCGCCGGACTGTTCGGCACCGACGCGGTGGGCTACAAAAATTACGGCCTGCCAAAGCCCGGTGCCATGCTGCTGGGCTACCCGGTAAACACCTTCCTGGAGTTCAAACCGGTCTATAATATCCTGCTGGACCCCGGCGTGTGCAAGCAGCGGTATTATAAAATGACATTGTCTGATTACATCACACCGGATTATCCGCCTACCTATCACTGGTACGGCAAAAACGACATGACCCTTATGACCATGTGCTGGTCGGCGCAGGGGCCTGTGCTGGAAAAGGCACTGGCCCGCAACCATGTGACGCATATCTACCATGTGTATGATGATGCTCCCCATGCAGTGGCCGCAGGCAAGGGCACCGATGCGGAGGGCTGGCTGAATGAAGCAGTTGCCTTCTGGGAGGAACAGGTCGGCTGAAAAGGAGATGTTGAGTTGAAACACAGGATATGCACCGCAGCAGCCTGTATCTGTCTGCTGCTGATGATGGCGCTGCCCGCATTTGCAGCAGAGTATGGCGAGCCGGATATCACGCCGCAGACCACCATGGGCGAGATCCGCTCGAACCCCAGCATCCTTGGCGCAGGCGTTTGGACCTATTCCAAGGAGCAGAACCTGCCCGGCACCGAAGACTGGTGCAATGACCAGACGCTGGAAAAATATGTGAGCAGCCATGTGGCACAGGATTGTGCCGATGGTCTGAACCTGCTCATCCGCAATTACAATGCGGGCGTGCAGATCACCTATAAGCTCTACTCGGAGCAGGAGATCGCCGAGGACAGCTCCCGCAACAATGCGGAGTTCTATTACTACCCGGCCAGCACGCCGGATGCAAAGTATGCGCTGGTGCTCTCCGGCAACATCTTCAACCGCACGGCAGAGTTAAAGGAGTGCATCTCCACAGCTTACCAGCTGCACCAGAAAGGCTATGCGGTGTTCGTGATGCGCTACCGCGCCTACCCGGATAACGACAACAACGGACCCATAGAGGACATTGCACGGGCGGTGAAGTACATCACCGGCCACGCACAGCAGTTCGGCGTGCAGACGGAAAGCTACGCCCTGATCGGCTATTCTTCCGGCGGACATCTGGCGGGCCTGTTTGCATCGGACGCTCTGGGCTATAAAAACTATGGCATGCCCAAGCCCGGCGCAGTGATCCTGGCGTATCCCATCGTGCAGTTTTCCGAGGTCACACCGATCTACCGTGTGGGCATCGACCCCTTTGTGTGCGGCCGGTTCTACTATGAATACAGCCTTGCCGACCTGATCACAGAGGACTATCCGCCGGTGTACTTCTGGTATGGCAGGGATGACCTGACCTTGAACCTGCTGTGCTGGCCGCTGCAGGGGCCGGCCCTCAGCAAGGCACTGGCCGCGCATGGCGTACCTTACAAAGAGGTGGTATATGACCACGCAGCCCATGGCATCGGCCTTGGCCGCGGCACGGCTGCGGATGGCTGGCTGGACGAAGCCGCTGCCTTCTGGGAAGAACAGACAAAATAATATAAAGTACGCAGATCCGGGCTTTGCAGCTGCACAGCCCGGATTTTGCAATAGGAGGCATTATGGAATTTTTAGCGTTTCTTTACACGGTGCTTCTGGTGGCCATCTGCCTGATGATGGCCCTGCTGCTGTACCGCTCGGCAAAGCCTGCCGCAAACCGGGACGATGCAGAACGGAAGGAATGGCTGCGTCAGCAGCTGGAAGCGCAGAACCGCCAGATGGACGCGAAGCTGGCAGAGATGGCGCAGCAGAACCTTGCCGCTATGGGACACATCAGTGAAACGCTGCAGGCCTCGGTGCAGAGTATGAGCACCGCCCTTGCCGCAGGGCAGGGCACCCAGCAGCAGACCATGGAGCAGCGCCTGCAGGGGCTGGAAGCCTCCAACGCCCGCAAGCTGGAAGAGATGCGCCGCACCCTTGCCGAGGGCATGACTGCCCTGCAGGCCCAGAACGCCCAGAAGCTGGACGAGATCCGCCATACGGTGGACGAACAGCTGCAGGATGCGTTGCAGAAGCGGGTGACCGAAAGCTTCAAGGCGGTGAACGACCAGCTGGAACAGGTGTACAAGGGTCTTGGCGAAATGCAGAACCTTGCCGCTGATGTGGGCGGGCTGAAACAGGTGCTTTCCGGTGTGAAGACCCGCGGTATTCTGGGTGAGATCCAGCTGGGAGCCATTCTGGAAGAGATCCTTGCCCCGGAACAGTACGACACCAACGTGCCCACCATCCCGGGCAGCACCCAGCGGGTGGAGTACGCCATCCGGATGCCCGGCGCGGACGGCGGCACGGTGTGGCTGCCCATCGACTCCAAGTTCCCCGGAGACACCTATGCCCATTTACAGGATGCGCAGGCATCCGGCGACGCACAGGCCGTGGAGAACGCCCGCCACGCACTGGAACTGGTGCTGCGGGCCGAGGCCAAGGACATCCGGGAAAAATATGTGGAGCCGCCCTATACCACGGCCTTCGGCATCCTGTTCCTGCCCTTCGAGGGTTTGTATGCCGAGGTGGTGAACGCGGGCCTGCTGGAAGTGCTGCAGCGGGACTATCAGGTGAACATTGCAGGCCCCAGCACCATGGCAGCGCTGCTCAACAGCCTGCAGATGGGTTTCAAGACCCTTGCCATCCAGAAGCGCTCCGGTGAAGTATGGCAGCTGCTGGGTGCGGTGAAGACCGAATTTGACAAGTTCGGGCAGGGGCTTTCCAAGATGCAGCAGCGCCTGCGCCAGACCGACGAAGAGCTGGATAATCTCATTGGCGTGCGCAGCCGTGCCATCAGCCGCAAGCTGCGCGCGGTGCAGACCATGGACGAAAGCGCTGCTGCCGCTCTGCTGGAACTGGATGCTGAGCCGGGCAGGCCGGTAACGGCAAGACTGCCGGAAAATGGAGAAGAATAATATCTCTTGCGAAATTTCTAACAATGTGCTATAATAGGAACTGTTCTTAGAAATAATTGCTGCAGTCTGCGGCATATCATAAAAAGGAGACGGAAAGCTATGAGCGTGAAGAAAATCAGCGAAGCCATTTTGGGTGTGGGCGTGGACGATACCACCATTGACCTGTTTGAGAGCCAGTATCCGGTGCCCACCGGCGTGAGCTATAATTCCTATGTCATTCTGGACGAAAAGACCGCCGTTCTGGACACGGTGGATGCCCGCGCTACCGAGCCGTGGCTGGAAAACCTGTCCGAAGCTCTGGCAGGCCGTAAGCCGGATTATCTGGTAGTCTCCCACATGGAGCCGGACCACGGTGCCAACATTGCAAAGCTGGCGGCACTCTATCCTGAGATGCAGGTGGTGGGCAACGCCAAGACTTTCCTGTATATGGATCAGTTCTTTGGTGCTGATGCTGTGGCAAAGGAGCGCCGCGTGGTGGTGAAGGACGGCGAGAGCCTGAGCCTTGGCACCCACACCCTGACCTTTGTGTTTGCCCCCATGGTGCACTGGCCGGAGGTCATGGTCAGCTATGAGAGCAGCGAGAAGGTGCTGTTCTCCGCTGATGGCTTCGGTCGCTTTGGCGCTGTGGCAAAGTTTGACGAAAAGGCCGACTGGGCCAGCGAAGCCCGCCGCTACTACCTGAACATCGTGGGGAAATACGGCCCGCAGGTGCAGGCGCTGCTGAAAAAGGCTGCGGCTCTGGACATCCAGACCATTTGCCCGCTGCACGGCCCGGTGCTGACCGGAGATCTGGGCAAGTATCTGAACTACTACGACATCTGGTCCAGCTACAAGCCCGAGGAGCCGGAAAAGATCCTTGTGGCAAGTGCTTCCATCCACGGCCACACCCGTGCAGCAGCCCACCTCATGGCAGAAAAGCTGCGAGCAAAGGGCGCAAAGGTCGTGGAGATGGACCTGACCCGCACGGATGTGTCCTATGCCGTCACCGAAGCCTTCCGCTGCGGAAAGATCGTGCTGGCCTGCGCCACCTACGACGGCTTCCTCTTCCCGCCGATGGAAAATCTGCTGACCCACCTCAAGACCAAGAGCTTCCAGAACCGCACGGTGGGTCTGATGGAGAATGGCACATGGGCACCCATGGCCGCAAAGCTCATGCGCGCCGAGCTGGAAGGCATGAAGAACATCACGGTCTGTGAGAATGTGGTCACCATCCGCAGTGCTGCCAATGCTGCTGCCGAAGCGCAGATGGATGCACTGGCTGCAGAAATCGTGGCAAAATAAAGCACTCTGGAAAAAACGCAAGATCCTCTGCCGACTGCCCGGCAGGGGATTTTTTTATTGAACCATGTGGAAGAGTTTGATATACTGAAAAGCAGAAGTTTATGGATGGAGGAATATCATGTCTGTAGAAATAAAAGCGGATATCAGACACTGGCTGCGGGAGTTGGATAAGAAATATTTCTTTGTGATGCTGGGCTTTGCGGTGATGGTCTATTTTCCGCTGATCAGCTTGAAGCTGACGAACACAGTGGATGGTCTGTGGACAACGGCTGAGTACATGGCGGGAGCATGGGAGCTTTCCAATGGGCGATGGTTCTGGCTGGTGACCAGTTTTCTGCGTTTCAGTCTGCAGCTAGAACCCATCAATGCGGTGGTATGCTTGGTGCTGGTTTCTCTTGGAGTCACCAGGCTTCATATGCTCTTCAAACCGGCATGGATGAGAACATCCTGCATTGACTGGCTCGCAGGTTTATGCTATGTTTCCAATGTTGTGGTCGGGTGCTATCTTTCGTTTCACTTCATTGCACCGGAGTACGGATTTTCGTTTTTCTTTGCAATGCTGGCTACAGAGCACGTGATCCGGGGAAAATCAGCCGTAAGCAGCATTGTGCCGGCAGCGGTGCTTTTGGCACTGAGCCTTGGCCTGTACCAGACGAACCTTGCCTGTTTCTGTCTGGTGCTGCTGGCCTATTTTCTCCTACTACTTTTCCAGAATGGAGAAAAACAAAAGATTCGGGAATATATTTGCAAAAGCCTGGCAAGTGCTGCATCCGGCGCAGTGCTGTATCTGCTGATCTTAAAGATTACACTGTGGGCGACGGGAACGGCGATGGCCGATTACCAGGGTGGTGCAGATATTTCAGTGTCTGGAATTCTGAAAAATCTTCCTTCCAGCGTTGAAAAGTGCTATGAGCTTTTTTATCGGTATTTCTTTGGCACCCTTGTAAAACACAATATGCTGCAGGAAACTGCAGTTGTATTTGCTTTGATTTTTTGTGTGGTGGGTGCCGCGCTTGCGTGCAGACTGGTTCGGCTCATACGCCGGAAAGATTGGGAAAACACTTTCTATGGCACAGCAGCGCTGCTGGTGCTGCCCATGATGTGCACGGTATTTATGGTGGCAACCTCGCAGGCGTCGTTTTATATTCCCATGTCCGGAGGTCTGGCCTTGTTCCTGCCGGTCTGTTTCTGGCTATTGGACAGCAGCCGGGAGGGAAAAACAGCCTGTGATGCGTTCCGCAAATGCTGGAATAAAGCAGAAAAAGCACTGATCCTGCTTACGGCGGCTGCTGTCGTTTACGGGAGCGTATTCATGTCGGCGGTCGATCAGCAGGCGATGTATGAGGGACGCAAGGCAACAAAACAAATCGCGGACCTTGTGGCCGGTGAGCTGGTGGCAGAGGGCTATTATGATTTGCCGGAAAAACTGCCAGTGATGCTGGTAGGCCGCCCCAGTGCAAGCCCGCTGTTCCGGACACACGTCATCTATTGGGATGCGAACGACTACGCACAGGTGGGCCTTTTCGAAAAAGAAAATGCCGCCACAATGCGCTATTCATGGAATGCGGTGTTTCGTGACCTCACACCGATGCAGTTGGAGCTGTGCAGTGATGAGGTATATGACGAACTGATCCGGACAGAAGAAATCAAACGAATGCCGACATTCCCTGAGAAAGGCTCCATGCAGGAAATGGACGGCGTATATGTGATCAAAATTTCAGAGGATTATCTGATCGATGAATAACAAATGAGCCTGAGAACATAAAACGGGACAGATGGAGAAAATAACGATGAAAGAAAAAATCGATGTACAGAAACCGGACGACCTTGGGCTGGATATATCGGATCTAAGATATTTTCTGGTGATGCTGCTGTTTTCGGCGGTAGTGTTTTTCCTGCTGATCAGCCAGCGGCTGACCAATACATTTGACGGATTGTGGAACAATACATGGTTCTTCGGCGGCTATTGGCAGGTAGTCACGGGCCGATGGCTCTGGCCGGTGATCGATGCGCTGCGGTTTGGCATCCAGACGGAACCTTTCAATTCATTGCTGACACTTTCCATGTCGGCGCTGGCTGTTACCCTGCTTCGGAAGTTTTTTACAGAGAAGGATTCTGTCGTGACCTATCTGGCGGGTATGGCTGTTCTGGCCAGCACGGTCACTGAAATACAGCTGTCATATCGGTTTCAGTCGCCGGTGTTTGGCTGCTCATTTTTGTTTTCTGTTCTGGCGGCAGAGCGTGTGGTTCGTGCCGTGGATTTTAGAAAAGCGGTCGTACAGGGAGCACTGCTTCTGGTCATGAGCCTTGCGTGCTATCAGACGAGCCTTGATAACTTTTGTCTGCTCCTGCTGACATATCTTCTGCTGCTTCTGTTCCGCAATGTGGACAGAGAAAAGGTCCATGCCCACATTGGAAGAAGTCTTTGCAGCGCAGCTGCAGGAATGGTTTTGTATTTCCTGCTCACAAAGCTGATCGTATGGGCATGTGGATGGCAGATGGCAAGTTATAATGGAGGAGCGGATGTTTCGGTACTTTCTATACTGAAAAATCTGCCCAATGCCATTGCAGAGACCTACCAACTGTTTGGAGCTTACTTTTTTCAGAATTACTATCGGCATAACATTCTGCAGCCGGTGGGCTTTTTCGTTTTGGTATTTCTGGCGCTGAGCATCGAACTGCTGAACCGTTTCAGAAAAATGCTTCACCAGAAAAATTGGGAATATATCCTTCTGGGAGTGGCAGCGCTGATCGTTTTGCCCATCATGTGCAATGCCATCATGCTGATCACAAGCGAGGCGGTCTGGCTTTTGCAGATGGGCGAAGGATTGAATCTGTTCGTGCCGGTATGTCTGCTGCTGCTTGAAGGGACGCGCACAAATCAGCCTATGGTAAAAAAGTATGTACGTGCTGCCCGGACAGGGGCTGTAGTACTTGCGGTTTTGGTCGTCTATGGCAATGTCTGCTCTGCCGTGATCGATCAGGAAGCTATGTATGAGGGAAGAAAAACACTCAAGAGCATGTCGGATCACATCGCGGACGACCTGATGAGCAGCGGATATTTTGACGATAACGAGCAGCTGCCGGTACTGTTTGTGGGCAGACCCAGCTCGAACTCCAGTTTTATGAAGAGGGAGTATTACCTCTATGCAAATCCGTATGCGCAGATGGGCCGCTTCTGGCTGAACGATTACTCGGCCAGAGCGTCTTGGAAAGCGGTTTTCAGGGATATTACTCCGGCAAAACTCAAGCATTGCTCGGTAGAACAGTATGGGGAACTGTACAGCAGAACAGAGCTGGAACAGATGCCAGTCTATCCGCAGGAAGGATATATCCAGCAGATCGACGGTGTGGTCGTGGTAAAAATTTCAGATGATTACAAAGTTGATAAAGAGTTTGCGCCACTAATCGACCTGGGAGAATTGTTTCAGCTCATAATGGATGACATAAACGATTCATAATGGCTGCGGCTTTGTGAAAAAACCTCCACCGAACGCGACTTTTGCGGAAAGTGACTGCACAGCCCTTGCAAACTTCCGCGAAATGTGGTAGTATACATACGGTTATAAACCTGAATACTCCCAAACGCAGCGACGGAGAGAGTAGGCATGGCGTACACGGCAAAGAGAGAAGCTTCACCGGCTGAGAGGGCTTCCGGGTGTATCTGTGCTGAAGTTCGCTCCTGAGCGGTCTGTGCGAAACAGCAGTAGTACAGAACGGCCACGCCCCGTTACGGCGTTCTGAGAGCCGCCCGGCATCTGTGCACGGGTGGAAACCGGGTGGTACCGCGGAGCTAAGAATCAACAGCTTCGTCCCTTTTGCCTGAGAAATCGGGCAGGGGACGGAGCTTTTTTGTTGCACTCCGCTCATCAACACGAAGAATAAAGGAGAGAACATCCATGCAAGCAATGATCGACGAGCTGGCAAAACAGGCCGCTGAAAGCCTTGGTCAGGTGTCCGGCAAGGAAACGCTGGCCTCCTTCTGGCAGGAGTACCTCAGCAAAAACGGCAAGATCCCTGCCCTGATGAAGAACCTGCGCACCGTTGCGCCGGAAGAGCGCCCCGCTATGGGCAAGATCATCAATGAACTCAAGGCAAAGGTTCAGGCAGATTACGACGCTGCTGCAGAACAGGTGAAGCAGGCAGAGCTTGCTGCCCGCAATGCTGCGGAGACGGTGGATATCACCCTGCCCGCCAAGACCCGCCCCATGGGCGGCCTGCACCCGCTGACCCTGATCACCAACCAGATCATCGACGTGTTCTCCGGCATGGGCTTTTCGGTGGGCACCTTCCCGGAGATCGAGGACGATGACCACAACTTTACCCGCCTGAACGTGCCCAAGGATCACCCCGCCCGCGATATGCAGGATACCTTCT
>ONZV01001424.1_pt1 | contig 11200 bp, 6 predicted proteins | sample 1671561 | NCBI WGS metagenome assembly ONZV01 (sample SAMN06348169, study PRJEB24527) | human gut metagenome | reverse complement strand
TCTTTACGAGTTCCGCCTTATTATATATAGGTTGTGTATGTTGACACTGGAATTGTTTGGAAGCCAGACGACGCAGGTCTTTTTGTGCGGAAAGGCTGCGTTCGAATACTGCCGTGGCAATCAGCCCCAACGGCATACCTAGTTCCATAGCATTAATAACCGACCATTTACCGGTTCCTTTCTGTCCTGCTGCATCCAGAATCTTATCAATAAGATATCCCCCGGTTTTGTCTTTATGACGGAGAATGTTGGCAGTGATTTCAATCAGATAGCTGCGCAGCTTTCCTTCATTCCAACGGGCGAACACATCCGCCATTTCTTCATTATTCAAATCAATCAGATTCTTCATCACCCAATAAGCTTCGGCAATCAACTGCATATCACCGTACTCAATACCATTGTGAATCATCTTCACAAAATGTCCCGAACCGGCAGGGCCTACCCATTGGCAACACGGTGTACCATCCGGTGCTTTTGCTGCAATACTCTGAAGAATCGGCTTCACTTCCGACCATGCTTTTTCCGAACCACCGGGCATGATAGACGCACCGTTCAATGCTCCTTCTTCCCCTCCGGACACACCACTACCGACGAAAAGAAAACCTTTCGATTCGGCCAGTTTGACACGCCGGTTGGTATCTTCATAATTGGAGTTACCACCGTCGATAAGAATATCTCCGGGCGAAAGCAACGGAAAAAGTTGTTCCATCAATTCGTCTACCGGACTTCCGGCACGAACCATCATCATTATTTTACGAGGGGTAGCTATCGAATCAACGAATGCTTTTATATCTGTGAATCCTTCAATATTTTTACCTTTTGCACGGCTATTCATAAAGCGGTCTACGACTCCTTCTTCCACTCCGGGAACAGTACGGTTGTAAACTGATACATACCAGCCTTTACTCTCCATATTTAATGCTAAATTCTCGCCCATTACAGCCAAGCCGATTAGCCCGATATCTGTTTTATTCTGATTTGTCATAACTTGTATATTTTGATATAATGTTTATCATAGTAACACTTGAAAAGAACATTTGTTCGCAATATTTAGATTAAAACATTATTTTTGTGGTCTACAAATAAAAACAAGGATGAAGAAGATTAAAATCGGCTTATTGCCGCGTATCATTATCGCTATCATACTAGGTATTGCTATCGGTACAGTTTTCCCGGCACCACTGGTACGGATATTTGTTACATTCAACGGTATTTTCAGTGAGTTTCTCAACTTTTCCATTCCACTGATTATCGTCGGACTGGTCACTGTGGCTATTGCCGACATTGGTAAAGGTGCGGGAAAGATGTTGCTTGTCACCGCACTCATTGCATACGGTGCTACGTTGTTTTCAGGTTTTCTCTCCTATTTCACAGGAGTCACAGTATTCCCATCACTCATCGAACCGGGCGTGCCGCTCGAAGAAGTAAGCGAAGCACAAGGAATTCTTCCCTACTTCTCCGTCTCCATTCCTCCGCTGATGAATGTAATGACCGCGTTAATTTTCGCTTTTACGCTGGGGTTGGGGCTCGCCTCCCTGAACAGCGATGCGCTAAAAAACGTGGCAAGGGACTTCCAGGAGATCATCGTCCGCATGATTAGTGCTGTCATTCTGCCGTTGCTTCCGCTTTATATCTTCGGTATTTTTCTAAACATGACGCACTCTGGACAAGTATACGCTATCTTAATGGTATTTATCAAAATTATCGGAGTAATTTTCATTCTTCATATCTTCCTGCTGGTTTTCCAATATTCCATTGCAGCATTATTCGTGCGCAAAAATCCGTTTAAACTGCTCGGAAAGATGATGCCGGCATATTTCACGGCTTTAGGCACACAATCTTCAGCAGCCACTATCCCCGTCACACTGGAGCAGACGAAGAAGAACGGAGTATCCTCAGACATTGCCGGCTTCGTTATTCCACTATGCGCCACGATTCACCTGTCGGGCAGTACTCTGAAAATCGTAGCCTGTGCACTGGCATTGATGATGATGCAGGGAATACCGTTCGACTTTCCCCTATTTGCCGGGTTTATCTTTATGCTGGGGATTACAATGGTAGCTGCACCGGGTGTTCCTGGAGGAGCAATCATGGCGGCACTAGGTATCTTGCAGTCCATGCTCGGCTTCGATGAATCAGCACAAGCATTGATGATTGCTCTTTACATTGCCATGGACAGTTTCGGAACAGCTTGCAACGTAACCGGAGATGGAGCTATTGCTTTGATTATCGACAAAATAATGGGCAAAAACCGTGCTGAACGACTGTGCTGAAAAATAAATTGAAAGAGGTTTGCATATACTGCAAAAAATGTCGACATTTGCGCCCGTATTATTCCAAATAAACAATTATAACGTATGAAAAAAGCCCTAATATCAGGCATTACCGGACAAGACGGTTCGTATCTTGCCGAATTACTTTTGCAAAAAGGTTACGAAGTTCACGGTATCCTTCGTCGTTCTTCGTCGTTCAATACGGGACGTATCGAACATTTATATTTTGATGAATGGGTGCGCGACATGAAACAGAAACGTACGATCAATCTGCATTATGGGGATATGACAGATTCCAGTTCGTTAATCCGTATCATTCAACAAGTGCAACCTGATGAAATTTACAACCTGGCTGCCCAAAGCCACGTAAAGGTATCATTTGATGTTCCGGAATATACTGCCGAAGCGGACGCTATCGGTACGCTCCGTATGCTCGAAGCGGTACGGATTCTGGGACTGGAAAAGAAAACCCGTATCTATCAGGCTTCCACTTCCGAGTTGTTCGGTAAAGTGCAGGAAGTTCCACAGAAAGAGACAACTCCGTTCTATCCCCGTTCTCCGTACGGGGTAGCCAAACAATATGGTTTCTGGATTACCAAAAACTATCGCGAAAGCTACGGTATGTTTGCCGTAAACGGTATCTTGTTCAACCACGAGAGCGAACGCCGTGGCGAGACTTTTGTTACCCGCAAAATATCTCTGGCTGCCGCCCGCATCGCACAGGGCGAACAGGACAAGCTGTATCTAGGTAATCTGGATGCACGCCGAGACTGGGGATACGCCAAAGATTACGTGGAATGTATGTGGCTGATTCTGCAGCATGACGTTCCAGAAGATTTCGTAATCGCTACTGGAGAAATGCATACGGTACGCGAATTTGCTACGCTAGCTTTCAAGGAAGCAGGCATCGAACTCCGCTGGGAAGGCGAGGGCATAAATGAAAAGGGAATTGACGTAGACACCGGCAAGCCATTGGTAGAAGTTGACCCCAAATATTTCCGTCCATCGGAAGTTGAACAGTTGTTAGGCGACCCGACCAAAGCAAGAACATTGCTGGGTTGGAATCCGTGCAAGACTTCATTTGAAGAACTGGTCCGTATCATGGTACGCCACGACATGGAAAAGGTGAAACGCATGATCGCGAACAAACATTAAACGGAAGAATGGAAAAGAATGCAAAAATATATGTAGCAGGACACCACGGTCTCGTGGGTTCTGCTATCTGGAAAAATTTGCAGAATAAAGGATACACGAATCTGGTAGGCCGCACTCACAAGGAGCTTGACCTGCTCGACAGTGTATCTGTCCGCCAGTTTTTCGATGAAGAACAGCCGGAATATGTATTCCTTGCTGCTGCCTTCGTTGGCGGCATCATGGCAAACAGTATCTACCGCGCCGACTTTATCTACAAAAATCTGCAAATCCAACAGAATGTCATCGGGGAAAGTTTCCGCCACAACATAAAAAAGCTACTCTTTCTCGGAAGTACCTGTATTTATCCACGTGACGCCAAGCAGCCGATGAAAGAGGATGTATTACTTACTTCTCCGTTGGAATATACCAACGAGCCGTATGCCATCGCCAAGATTGCCGGTCTGAAGATGTGTGAAAGTTTCAACCTGCAATATGGAACAAACTACATCGCTGTGATGCCGACCAACTTATATGGTCCGAATGATAACTTCGATTTGGAACGCAGCCATGTACTGCCTGCTATGATCCGCAAGATTCATCTGGCCCATTGCCTGAAAGAAGGCAACTGGGAGGCTGTCCGAAAGGATATGAACCTGCGCCCGGTAGAAGGTATCAACGGAGACAGTCCGAAAGAAGAAATTCTGGCTATCCTAAGCAAATATGGTATCAGTGAAACGGAAGTGACATTGTGGGGTACGGGAACTCCTCTCCGCGAGTTCCTTTGGAGTGAAGAAATGGCAGACGCCAGTGTATTCGTCATGGAACACGTTGACTTCAAAGATACATATAAAGAAGGTAGCAAGGATATCCGTAACTGTCATATCAACATCGGAACAGGTAAGGAAATCACTATTCGACAACTTGCCGAGCAGATCGTAGAGACAGTAGGCTATCAAGGCAAACTGACTTTCGACAGCAGTAAACCGGACGGCACGATGCGTAAGCTAACCGATCCTTCGAAACTGCACGCACTGGGTTGGCATCACAAAATCGAAATCGAGGAAGGTGTGCGAAAGATGTATGAATGGTACTTGAAATAAAAAATCAAACAATCTGTTGATATGCTATCAGTATAATTATTTTAGCTTATAGCATATCACAGACTCACTCTTCTCTCCACCCTCTCCAAAAATTCTTCATAGTTAATTTTCCATTCTTAATTTAATTGCTATATTTGCACAATTTAATACCAAATGTGCAAAAACAATGGAACAAAGTTTTATAGCTTACATTGAGAATAGTATCAAGAACAATTGGGATTTGGATGCCCTGACAGATTACAAGGGAGCCACCCTTCAGTATAAAGATGTAGCCCGCAAAATCGAAAAACTCCATATAATTTTTGAGGAAAGTGGAATCCGCAAAGGAGATAAGATTGCCGTATGCGGAAGAAACAGCTCCCATTGGGGAGTAACTTTCCTTGCTACACTGACGTACGGAGCAGTAATCGTTCCTATTCTCCACGAGTTTAAAGCAGACAATGTACACAATATCGTCAACCATTCCGAAGCCAAACTGCTGTTTGTAGGAGATATGGTATGGGAAAACCTGAACGAATCGGCAATGCCACTACTCGAAGGTATCCTGATGATGAATGACTTCACCCTGCTGGTATCCCGTAGTGAACGGTTAACTCACGCACGCGAACATTTGAATGAAATGTTCGGCAAAAAATATCCGAAAAATTTCCGTAGAGAACATATCGAATACCACAAAGACGAACCCGAAGAATTAGCCGTTATCAATTATACTTCCGGAACGACCAGTTATTCAAAAGGAGTAATGCTCCCCTATCGTAGTTTGTGGTCGAATACTAAATTTGCATTTGAAGTATTGGAGTTGGAAGCCGGAGACAAGATTGTATCCATGCTTCCTATGGCGCACATGTACGGACTGGCTTTCGAATTTCTTTATGAGTTCTCCGTAGGATGTCACATCTACTTCCTGACCCGTATGCCAAGTCCGAAAATCATTTTCCAGGCATTTGAAGAAGTAAAACCCAGTTTGATCGTTGCCGTCCCACTGATTATCGAAAAGATTATCAAAAAGAGTGTACTTCCGAAGTTGGAGACTCCGGCCATGAAAATATTACTGAAAGTACCTATTATCAACGATAAGATTAAAGCAACGGTACGCGAAGAAATGATTAAGGCGTTCGGCGGAAACTTCAAAGCAGTTATCGTAGGGGGTGCAGCTTTCAATCAGGAAGTTGAGCAATTCCTGAAAATGATTGATTTTCCTTATACAGTAGGTTATGGAATGACAGAATGTGGTCCGATTATCTGCTATGAAGATTGGAGAAGGTTCAAACCCGGCTCTTGCGGAAAAGCTGTACCACGTATGGATGTACAGGTTCTATCTTCCGACCCGGAAAATATCGTAGGAGAAATAGTTTGTAAAGGACCGAATGTTATGCTGGGATATTACAAAAATGAAGAAGCTACAAAAGAAGTTATAGATAAAGACGGCTGGCTGCACACAGGAGACCTGGCGTTGAAAGATGCGGAAGGAAATATTACAATCAAGGGACGCAGCAAAAACTTATTGCTCAGTGCCAGCGGACAGAATATTTATCCGGAAGAAATAGAAGACAAGTTGAACAACCTGCCCTATGTGGCCGAAAGTATTATTGTCCAGCAGAACGAAAAGCTCGTCGGACTTGTTTATCCGGACTTTGATGATGCTTTTGCCCACGGTTTGAAGAACGAGGACATTGAACGGGTTATGGAAGAAAACCGAGTGGCGTTGAATGCTATGTTGCCGGCATATAGTCAGATCTCAAAAATGAAGATTTATCCGGAAGAATTTGAAAAGACGCCGAAAAAGAGTATTAAGCGTTATCTGTATCAGGAAGCGAAAGGATAATTATCCTCCCATGCATTTCCACCTGAACCGAGAAAAAAGAAATCAAGAGAAAGAGAAATATATTAAAAATGAAGATAAGAAAAACAATCCTCACGGCAGCTATTCTCATGGCTGCCGTTTGTTTGCCGGCACAGAATAAGAGTGCGGGTATCAATATTTCCATTTGGAAAGATATATGTACGCAGCCGCATGACAGTACGCAGACGACCTATGTCAATATCGGTCTGCTTTCTACGTTGAACCGCCTGAATGGTGTCGGTATCAATGCATTGGGAAGCGTAGTGCATGGCGACATGAATGGAGTGCAAATCACAGGTTTGGCTAACTTGGCAGGTGGAACAATGCGCGGTGTTCAGATAGCGGGTGTCAGCAATATCAGCGGTGACAATACCATAGGACTTTCTACTGCCGGATTAGTAAATATTACCGGAGACGGTACAAAAGGGGTAATTATTGCCGGTCTTACCAGTATCGGAGGAGATAATACTTCGGGAGTGATGATGAGCGGTTTTATGAATGTGACAGGAAACATGGCTTCGGGCTTCCAGTTCTCCGGCGCAGCCAATATCACCGGACAGAGCTATAACGGTATGGTAACTTCCGGACTACTGAATGTGGTGGGCGAAGATATGAATGGTTTGCAGATTGCAGGTATTGCCAATATTACTGCCCGAAAACTGAATGGCTTACAGATCGCTTTATGTAACTATGCAACAAAAGCCCGTGGTTTACAAATTGGTCTGGTCAATTATTATAGGGAAGATATGAAAGGATTGCAACTGGGTCTGGTCAATGCCAATCCTGATACGAAAGTGCAAATGATGCTGTATGGTGGCAATTCTACAGCTGCCAACATCGGTGTGCGTTTCAAGAACCAGCTGTTCTATACAATTCTGGGAGTCGGTTCCATGTATCAGGACTTAAATGACAAGTTCTCAGCCAGCGCCTCCTATCGTGCTGGTATTTCCTTCCCTGTTTATAAAGGACTATCTATCAGCGGAGATCTTGGTTATCAACACATTGAAGCATTCGACAATAAGGATGAAGTAATTCCAAAACGCCTATATGCACTGCAAGCCCGTGCCAATCTGGAATATCAGTTTACTCCAAAATTCGGTATTTTTGCAACGGGTGGTTACGGACTTACCCGGTTCTATAATAAATCAAGCAATTACGATAAAGGTGTTATCATTGAAGCAGGCATTGTTCTTTTCTAAAAAAGAATGTATGTATAGCAAACAGTATACAAAATAGTGAACGGTGAACAAGTTGCTTTATTACGTTGCAACTTATTCACCGTTCATTGTTAATCACTACTTACTATTCTTTTATATCTTCTCTTTTATCAATCCGGTACGATAAGCAACAAGTAGCTTTTTTAAATCCAGAATCTGCGTTACCAGCTCTTTTCCTTTATCAGTATCTTTCACCATCATTCGTTGTGAATTGAATTCCAGTACAAAATTGGTAGACTTAATATCCAGCCCTTCCTCAATTGCTTTCTGCCGCGACTGGAATGGTTCATGCTGTACAAGCTGCATACCGTGAGAATGGTAAACAAGCGTATATCCTGCAATCCCTGTTTCCGGCTGATAAGCCTTTGAAAATCCACCGTCAATCACAAAAAGTTTGCCGTTAGCTTTCATCGGCTGTTCGCCCTGAATAGTCTTTACCGGCACATGACCATTGATGATATGCGAATGAGGACCCGAAGCACCAAATTCTTCCAGAATCCGGTCACAAATATCCTCACGATTACGCAATGTATAATAATGCCCTTTCTTCTCTTTGTGCAGTTCTTTATCTTCTACAAAGTAGCGCTCAAAAGTAGCCATTTTATCTTTATCAAACAGAGGAGCTTCAGGACCGCACCACATATACCAGATATAGTCCATAGCAAATTCCTTATCCTCCTCTCCTTCTTCATCAAAGTAAGCGGTACGAATCAACTGGTCGGCCTTATCCAGTAGCCTACGTCCCCAGTATTCCTTTCCCCGGATTTTGACACGCTTGAAACTGCCATCTTCATTTAAAGGTACGGAAGCATGATAAAGAAGATTCGAGTTGGAAACCAAATACATCCCGCCATACGTAAACAGACAGCGCATATGTTTCTTCAACTTCTCACTATTCATAAATGAATAATGAATCTTTTCTACCAGTTCACGTTCCTCTTCTGTCAGCCGATAAGGATTGGCTGGGTCTACTGTCGGAAAGTTGGTATCACGCAGGACATATTCTTTTCCCTCGTACACAAAGACACCACGGTCGAAGTCTATCTTCTCTAAAAGTTTCCGGTTCTCCATGCCGAATTCAGGACGACGGTCGATGATTTCAGCCTCCAACTTAAACTGGATGATAGTAATCGCTTTATGCATCTGGGTAATCAAACGCAGGGTTTTCTCATTATAGTGAGCATCGGCAAAATTCATCTTCGGCATGAAGATAGTACAGGGATCATCAGCATAAGTATCCATAGCAAAGGTAGCCAATGGCAGCAGATTAATACCATAACCATCTTCCAATGTGCCCAAATTACCGTAACGCATAGACATACGGATCACATTAGCGATGCAACTGTCATTACCCGAAGCAGCACCCATCCAAAGAATATCCTGGTTTCCCCATTGAATATCAAAATTATGATAATTACATAAAGTATCCATGATGATATGCGCACCAGGACCACGGTCGTAGATGTCACCGACAATATGCAGGGAGTCAATAGTCAGCCGTTGAATCAGGTTACACATAGCAATGATGAAGTCATCTGCCCGCTTTGTTGTAATAATCGTACTGATAATTACATTGATATAAGCATGTTTATTCGGTTCGATAGACGATTCATGCAATAATTCCTGAATAATATAGGAGAACTCGGCAGGTAACGATTTACGCACTTTAGAACGCGTATACTTGGAAGACACATTCTGACAGACCTTCACCAGTTGGTTCAGAGTAATCAGATACCAATCGTCCAAGTCCTTCTCACGAGCTTTCACCAGTTGAAGTTTTTCTTCGGGATAGTAAATCAGCGTACAGAGTTCTTTCTTTTCCGCTTCACGGAGAGTATTGCCGAATATTTCATTCACTTTACGCTTTACCGCACCTGAAGCATTTTTCAGTACATGTTGGAATGCTTCATATTCACCGTGTATATCTGTCAGGAAATGTTCTGTCCCCTTAGGCAGATTCAAGATAGCCTCCAGATTGATAATTTCCGTACTAGCATCGGCAATAGTAGGAAAACTACGGGAAAGCAATTGAAGGTAGCGGAGATCGCCCACAATACTTTCAGGAGTTATATTACTTTGAGCAGTCATTCTATTTTATTACAATTTACTAATTAACAATTACTTTGCTTCCTATGTTCGTTGTTCGGAATCATTCCATTCAGTTATTCGTGACAAATATATTTTTTATTTACTCGTTTACAATTTTCATATAAAATTTATTTTCAACCTAATAAGAACATCAACAGTACTTGTGCAATAATCACCCGTAGAAACATACACAATGGATATACTGTCGCATAGGCTACAGACGGGTTATCACCGGGAATTGTATCATTTGCATAATTTAATGCCATAGGATTCGCCATACTTCCGCATAGCATACCGGACACTGTGCCAAAATCGATCTTCATCATCTTGAAGGCTACAAAGCCCACTAAAACAGTTGGGATGATTGTCAGTCCGGCTCCTAAACCGATCCACAGTAGCCCTTCCGAACGGAATACCGTATCGAAGAAATGTGCCCCAGCATCTAGTCCCAGACAGGCTAGATACATTGAGAGTCCCAAGGCACGTAACATCAAATTGGCACTACGAGTAGTGTAGGTAATCATGTGTATCCGTGGTCCAAACGTACCTAAAAGGATACCGACAATAATAGGACCACCTGCCAAGCCTAGTTTTACAGGAGTACTGATACCCGGAATAGAAAAAGGAATAGCACCTAACGCCAATCCCAACACGATACCAATAAATATAACAACTAAATTAGGTTCTTTCAAACTCTTGACAGCATTACCTAGCACTTTTTCCACGTTTTGAATGGCTGCCTTTTCCCCTACTACCGTCAGTCGGTCACCCAACTGAAGTATCAATCCCGGAGTGGCGAGCAGTTGTACACCCGAACGATAGACACGGCTGATATTGATTCCATAATGATTTCTCAACCGGAGCGCTCCCAATTTCTTCCCGTTCAGTTCAGGGCGAGTGACAACAATGCGCTGGGAGACCAGTTCACTGTCAATCGCATTCCAGTCAATGTCCTCTTTGTTCCAATCCGTATTTTCCTGTTCGCCGAAAAGCACAGTCAGAGCCAGCGCATCTTTTTCAGCCGTAATCACCAGCAAGCGATCACCTTCCTTCAACACTTTATCAGAAGTCGGAATACTGACATGTCCGTCACGCCACAAACGGGAAATAACAAACTTAGGATAACTCAAATGAGCTATATCCTTTATGCTTTTATTGAAAATAGCAGGATTATGTACTTGAAACGCTGCAATATAGGTTTTGTTCGCATCATCCTTCTCCTTTATTTCCAAGTCTTCCTTGCGAACCAATACTTTACGAATTAACAAAACGGCAAGAATCACACCGACTACTCCCATTGGATAGGCCACGGCACATCCCAGAGCAGGCGTACTACTATCCATGCCCATTTGTTTCAATGTCTGCTGCGCCGCTCCCAACGCCGGAGTGTTTGTCGTTGCTCCGCAAAGAATACCAACCATATCGGGAAGTGATATACCTGTAGCATAACTGGCTACCACCGTTAATAAAGTACCCAGAAGAACAACTCCCAACGCCAACATATTCAACGTCACTCCTCCTTTCCGGAAAGAAGATCGGAAGAGC
>ONZV01001411.1_pt1 | contig 11278 bp, 9 predicted proteins | sample 1671561 | NCBI WGS metagenome assembly ONZV01 (sample SAMN06348169, study PRJEB24527) | human gut metagenome | reverse complement strand
GGCATAAATTCGCCCATTTCGATGAGAATTTCGTTGAACGTCTGCTAAATCATCCGGAAGTGCCAGAACTGATCCGCACCAGCCCGTTGACCCAACGTGAATGGCAGGTACTGGGGCTGATTTACTCCGGTTACAGCAACGAGCAAATTGCAGGCGAGCTGGAAGTGGCGGCAACCACCATCAAAACGCATATCCGCAATCTGTACCAAAAACTCGGTGTCGCCCACCGTCAGGCCGCGGTACAACACGCGCAGAAACTGCTGAAGATGATGGGATATGGGGTATGAGTTCAGCCGGATATTACGTCGGATCCGGCTTACATCTTTATATCATTCAATGCTCACCCGCGTTACGCCATCAGCCTCCACCAGACTAAACCGCACTGGCAAGAAACGCTCCACCACCGCGATATTGGTCAGCAGATGGCATGAGGGATGGGCGACCGTAAATTCTCCCGCGCCCGCCAGCGCCATCGGTAGCACCAGCTGGTCGGCGAGATATTCCCCCACTGCCGCCGGGCTTGCCAGGTAGCGTTTCACCTCTTTCACTAACTGCGCGGCTACCACTTCGGCACTGACGCGCTTTTCACCGACGACGAAAAAGCGTTCAGTGATATTTTCACTTTCGACTTCCAGCGAGACGGTATTACCCGGCCCCTGGTCGCGCGGCAGGCTATGAATATTCTGCTCATGCAGGGAAAAACTTGCCACCAGCGTAGCGATTTCACGCTCAGCAACATGCCTCGGCACGCCAGCTAATAGCACCTCTCCACGCATCTGCACAATGTTCCCGCGCTCGCCAAGTTGCAAGGTGTTAAACAATGCCACGGGCGAGACTTCCGCTGCCACCACCCCGCCTCCAGCAGGATAAAAACCGTGGCGTAATAATGTGGTTTGCTGATGAATGCCCATTTTCGCCAGCAGCGGCTCCAGCACCCGACAGATAAAATCCGCAGGCGGTGCCGACGGGTTATCGGTGCCACCGCTCACTTCAACACGCGAAGGTCCATCAGCAAACCACAGCGCGGGCAGCACCGTTTGCAGTACCAGCGTACAACTTCCGGCGCTACCGATAGCAAAGCGGTAATCGCCGCCGTGCACGGTACCTGGCCGGAAGACCAGACGCTGCGACCCTAGCTCCGCGCCTTCCACCGTTGCCCTACAAATTTCCGCAGCCGCTTTTACCGCGGTCAGATGCTGGCGCAACAGCCCCGGTTTCGCCCGCCCGGCACGAATGCCAGTGATGGTAAATGGCTGGCCAGTTATCATCGACAGGCTCAGCGCCGAGCGCAGGATCTGCCCGCCGCCTTCGCCCTGTGCGCCATCCAGCGCAATCATCCTTTTCATCATTTATCCTTTTACGCACACCACCTGACGCAGGGTATAGATAACTTCCACCAGATCGCTTTGTGCCGCCATCACCGCATCAATATCTTTATACGCCATCGGGATTTCGTCGATCACTTCGGCATCTTTACGGCATTCCACATGCGCGGTGGCACGAATTTGATCTTCCACGCTGAACAGTTTTTTCGCTTTGGTACGGCTCATTACCCGCCCGGCACCGTGGCTGCACGAACAGAACGATTCTTCATTTCCCAGCCCACGGACGATAAAGCTTTTCGCTCCCATCGACCCTGGAATAATTCCATATTGACCCGCACGCGCAGACACCGCGCCTTTACGCGTCACGTAGATCTCTTCACCAAAGTGCTGTTCTTTTTGCACATAGTTGTGATGACAGTTGATCTCTTCCATCGCCAGCGTTTGTGGCTGTCTTACCGTTTTCTGCGTAACGCTCTGCAACGCCGTTACCACGTTTTCCATCATCGCATCGCGGTTAAGGCTGGCAAAAAGCTGCGCCCAGGCCACGGCTTTCAGGTAATCATCAAAGTATTCCGTACCTTCCATAAAGTACGCCAGATCACGCGACGGCAACGTCTCAAGTTGGTCCTGCATCTCTTTTTGCGCCAGATCGATAAAGTAAGTCCCGATGGCGTTACCAATTCCGCGTGAACCGGAGTGCAGCATAATCCACACCTGGTCCGACTCATCAAGGCAGATTTCAATAAAGTGGTTACCCGTTCCCAGCGTTCCCAGGTGTTTATAGTTATTGGTATTCAGGAAACGGGGATATTTTTGCGTTAACCACTGATAACCGGCTTCCAGCTCAGCCCATTTCGCATCGACGTTAACAGGCGGATTTTCCCATGCGCCTTTATCACGTTTACAACGTCCGGTAGTACGTCCGTGCGGCACGGCTGTTTCAATCGCCTGACGCAGCTCCGCCAGGTTTTCAGGCAGGTCTGCCGCCGTTAACGCGGTACGCAGCGCGTTCATTCCACAACCGATATCCACGCCCACCGCCGCCGGAATAATCGCCCCTTTGGTTGGGATCACGCTACCAATGGTGGAACCTTTACCCAGGTGTACATCAGGCATTACCGCAATATGTTTGAAAATAAACGGCATCTTCGCCGTATTAATAAGTTGCTGACGCGCATCGGCCTCTACCGGCACGCCTTTGGTCCACATTTTTACCGGGGCATTTTCAGTGGTCAGTAATTCGTAATTCATTTTGTTTTTCTCTTTTCGTTGGTATGTCCTGATAATTGCAACCGTCGTACCAGAAAATTAAATAAGCAGCTTAATTTTTTAATTCATTGTTTTTAAAAAAATTATACCTTTACGTCCGTAAACGGAGATTTCCCGCAAAGCCAATTTACCGATAATGAAATATCGTCTTTTATAAGGATATCTAAGATGCGTAAAACAGTGGCTTTTGGTTTTGTCGGAACGGTGCTGGATTATGCCGGGCGCGGCAGTCAGCGCTGGTCAAAATGGCGTCCGACACTCTGTCTATGCCAGCAAGAATCGTTAGTTATCGATCGGCTGGAATTATTGCACGACGCCCGCTCGCGCTCGCTATTCGAAACGCTTAAACGCGATATCGCCAGCCGCTTTGCCGAGGAACGCCAACAAACGCTCGATTTCCTCAAATCAGGCATCGCCACGCGTAACCCACACTTCAACCGCATGATTGAGCAGATCGAAAAAGTGGCGATCAAATCCCGCGCACCGATCCTGCTTAACGGCCCGACCGGGGCGGGTAAGTCATTTCTGGCGCGACGCATCTTTGAATTGAAACAGGCGCGGCATCAGTTTAGCGGCGCGTTTGTGGAAATGAACTGCGCCACCCTGCGTGGCGATACCGCCATGTCGACGCTGTTTGGTCATGTGAAAGGCGCGTTTACCGGGGCGCGGGAGTCGCGGGAAGGATTATTACGCAGCGCCAACGGCGGGATGTTATTTCTTGATGAGATTGGCGAATTGGGCGCAGACGAACAGGCAATGCTGCTGAAAGCCATTGAAGAGAAAACCTTTTATCCGTTTGGCAGCGATCGCCAGGTGAGTAGCGACTTTCAGCTTATCGCCGGAACGGTGCGCGATTTGCGTCAGCTGGTTGCCGAAGGCAAATTCCGCGAAGATCTGTACGCGCGGATCAATCTCTGGACCTTCACCCTGCCGGGTCTACTCCAGCGCCAGGAAGATATTGAACCGAACCTGGATTATGAAGTGGAGCGCCACGCCTCACTCACTGGTGACAGCGTGCGTTTTAACACCGAAGCGCGGCGCGCCTGGCTGGCCTTTGCGACATCTCCCCAGGCAACATGGCGCGGTAACTTTCGCGAACTTTCTGCCAGCGTCACGCGGATGGCCACCTTTGCCACTAGCGGACGCATCACTCTGGACGTGGTTGAAGATGAGATAAACCGTCTGCGCTATAACTGGCAGGAGAGCCGCCCCTCCGCGCTTACGGCGTTGCTGGGCGCAGAGGCAGAAAACATCGATCTCTTCGACCGTATGCAACTGGAACACGTTATCGCTATCTGCCGCCAGGCAAAGTCGCTTTCTGCTGCCGGACGCCAGCTTTTTGACGTTTCGCGCCAGGGCAAAGCCAGCGTCAACGACGCAGATCGGCTACGCAAATACCTGGCGCGTTTTGGTCTGACGTGGGAAGCCTTGCAGGATCAGCACAGCTCCAGTTGAATATGATGGTCCGTCAGCACCTGCATGACGCTTACTGGCGGCGGGGCGTCGGTGTAGACAGCATCAACCATGCTGATGCTCCCCATATTGACCATCGCATTACGGCCAAATTTCGAGTGATCGACAACCAGCATAACGTGGCGCGAGTTCTCAATAATAGCGCGTTTGGTGCGAACTTCGTGGTAATCGAATTCCAGCAACGAGCCGTCGCTATCGATGCCGCTGATCCCCAGAATGCCGAAATCAAGGCGGAACTGGGAGATAAAATCGAGCGTCGCTTCGCCTATGATCCCACCATCGCGGCTACGTAATTCGCCACCGGCGAGAATAATACGGAAATCTTCTTTTACCATCAACGTGTTAGCGACGTTGAGATTGTTGGTGACAATGCGCAAATTGCTGTGATTAAGCAGCGCGTGCGCCACCGCTTCCGGGGTGGTGCCGATATCGATAAACAGCGTCGAGCCGTTGGGGATTTGCTCCGCCACTTTGCGGGCGATGCGCTCTTTTTCTTCGGTCTGGGTGGCCTTGCGATCGTGCCACGGGGTGTTAACCGAACTGGAAGGCAGCGCCGCGCCGCCATGATGGCGCAGGATCAGGTTTTGCTCTGCCAGCTCATTGAGGTCACGACGAATAGTCTGCGGGCTGACGGAGAAGTGCTCCACCAGTTCCTCGGTACTGACATAACCTTGCTGTTTAACCAGTTCGATAATACCGTTGTGACGTTGTGTTTGTTTCATTTATAAATCCCTGGAATTATTTTCGTTTTCGCGCATTGAGCGAATCAACAAAAGCCATCGCTAAACCCACGGCTAACCCGGCGATGTGTGCTCCGTTCGCCATCGACATCCCAAACAAATCAAACCATCCGGCGACAATCCAGATCAGCGCAAAGATAATTAACCCACGTTGCAGGTAAATGCCACTTTGCGGATCGCGTTCGCCACGTAGCCAGACGTAGCCCATCAGCGCATACACCACGCCAGAAAGCCCGCCAAACCACGGCCCGCTGAATTTTTGCTGCACATAGCCGCTTAACAGGGCGCTGATAAGCGTAATGACAATTAGCTTACCGCTACCGAGGCGTTTTTCCACCGCACCGCCGAGATACCACCACCAGAGCAGGTTAAAGAGGATATGCATCAGCGAGAAGTGCATTAACGCGTGGGTGAAGTAACGCCAGAACTCAAATTTCAGTGTTGGATCGAATGGCCAGGCCAGCCATAACATCACTTCCTGATCGCCGAGAATTTGCATGGCAATAAACACCACCACGCAGGCGATCATCATCACCCAGGTTACCGGACCTGCGCGTTCACGCAAGGCAGCAAAGAAAGGATAACGGCGATAATGCAGGCCACTGCCGGTATGGCCCGCCTGCCAGCTGGCCGCCAGATAACGCGAATCTGCCGGGTTTTCGAGAAAACGCGCCAGCTCCGCCCGTACGCGCTCGGCCTGGGACTCATCCGCCAGCCAGACGTCGCTTTGGTTATGTTGTTGAATCGTGAGGATAACACCCTGCGTCGCCATGTAATCAACAAACGCCTGCGCCACGCGGGGGTTAGCAAAAGAGGTAATCATCAACATCGTTGCTGTCGCTTATTCCACACAAAAGGGGACAGTATAAAGCGTTACGCGCCGTACGCCACCTCTGCGGGAAACTGTCGCTGCCAGGCTTCAAAGCCGCCGTCAATGCTATAGACCACATCGTAGCCCTGTTGCAGCAGATACTGCGCCGCCCCTTTGCTGCTATTGCCGTGATAACACATCACCATCACCGGAGTGTCAAAGTCGTTATCACGCATAAACGCGCCCAGTGTGTCGTTGGTTAAATGGAAAGCCTGCACCGCATGCCCCATTGCGAAACTCTGTGGATCGCGAATATCGACCAGCACCGCCTCTTTTTCCTGCAACTTCTGGTGCGCGTCGGCAACGTTAATACATTCGAACTGATCCATGCGTCTCTCTTTCTTTACAAACAAGTGGGCAAATTTACCGCACAGTTTACGTCGAAGCGGCAGATAAACGCCATAATGTTATACATATCACTCTAAAATGTTTTTTCAATGTTACCTAAAGCGCGATTCTTTGCTAATATGTTCGATAACGAACATTTATGAGCTTTAACGAAAGTGAATGAGGGCAGCATGGAAACCAAAGATCTGATTGTGATAGGTGGCGGCATCAATGGTGCTGGTATCGCGGCAGACGCCGCTGGACGCGGTTTATCCGTGCTGATGCTGGAGGCGCAGGATCTCGCTTGTGCGACCTCTTCCGCCAGTTCAAAACTCATTCACGGTGGCCTGCGCTACCTTGAGCACTATGAATTCCGCCTGGTCAGCGAGGCGCTGGCTGAACGTGAAGTGCTACTGAAAATGGCCCCGCATATCGCCTTCCCGATGCGTTTTCGCCTGCCGCATCGTCCGCATCTGCGCCCGGCGTGGATGATTCGGATTGGTCTGTTTATGTACGATCATCTGGGTAAACGCACCAGCCTACCGGGATCAACCGGTTTGCGTTTTGGCGCAAATTCAGTATTAAAACCGGAAATTAAGCGCGGATTCGAATATTCCGACTGTTGGGTAGATGACGCCCGTCTGGTGCTCGCCAACGCCCAGATGGTGGTACGTAAAGGCGGTGAAGTGCTTACCCGGACTCGTGCCACTTCTGCTCGCCGCGAAAACGGCCTGTGGATTGTGGAAGCAGAAGATATCGATACCGGCAAAAAATATAGCTGGCAAGCGCGCGGCCTCGTGAACGCCACCGGCCCGTGGGTGAAGCAGTTCTTCGACGACGGGATGCATCTACCCTCACCTTATGGCATTCGCCTGATCAAAGGCAGCCATATTGTGGTGCCGCGTGTGCATACACAAAAGCAGGCCTACATTCTGCAAAACGAAGATAAACGTATTGTCTTCGTGATCCCGTGGATGGACGAGTTTTCCATCATCGGCACCACCGATGTGGAATACAAAGGTGATCCAAAAGCAGTAAAAATTGAAGAGAGTGAAATCAATTACCTGCTGAAAGTGTATAACACGCACTTTAAAAAGCAGTTAAGCCGGGACGATATCGTCTGGACCTACTCCGGCGTGCGTCCGCTGTGTGATGATGAGTCCGATTCGCCGCAGGCTATCACTCGTGATTACACCCTTGATATCCATGATGAAAACGGCAAAGCGCCGCTGCTGTCGGTATTCGGCGGTAAGTTGACCACCTACCGCAAACTGGCGGAACATGCGCTGGAAAAACTGACGCCGTATTATCAGGGCATTGGCCCGGCATGGACGAAAGAGAGCGTGCTGCCGGGTGGTGCCATTGAAGGCGACCGCGACGATTACTCAGCTCGTCTGCGCCGTCGTTACCCATTCCTGACCGAATCGCTGGCACGTCACTACGCGCGCACTTACGGCAGCAACAGCGAGCTGCTGCTCTGCAATGCGGGGGCGATAGGCGATCTCGGGGAAGATTTCGGTCATGAGTTCTACGAAGCGGAACTGAAATACCTGGTGGATCACGAATGGGTCCGCCGTGCCGACGATGCCCTGTGGCGTCGCACAAAACAAGGCATGTGGCTGAATGCGGATCAACAATCTCGTGTGAGTCAGTGGCTAGTGGAGTATACGCAGCAGAGGTTATCGCTGGCTTCGTGATTTAACGTAAGGTGGTCAGGTCAGATTTCAATCTGACCTGAGACTGATGATAAACAAAAAAACTGCCTGATGCGCTACGCTTATCAGGCCTACGTGGTTTATGCAATATATTGAATTTGCATGATTTTGTAGACAAAATAAGGCGTTCACGCAGCATCCGGCATAAACAAAGCGCACTTCGTCAACAATCTGACCTACTTTTTGATTCAAGGAATTACCGCAAAGCCCACGCAATCATACCCAACGTAACAAAACTCAGACACATTACCCACTCGCCCCACTTCTTCCTCTGACTTCTATTTTTGCTACGCCACTGGCAATAATATCCCAATGCAAAACCAAGCTGGGCGCTTATCGGACCGATAAAGTCAGTCCACGGCTGAGACCCAAATTGAAAAAATTCAGGGGTAACCAGACAATGGTCAGAAAGAAATTGCGCATATTTTCCAGCAAAGCAATTTGCGCTGGCGCGACATAGAAAATGATATTCCACAGGAGCAACCAGAAATAAACTGGTGCAAATACCAACCAACAATGGAGTCTGCTTTTCAGTTCAGATTGAGCTCTGCAAGAAAATTGCCAACCAACGCAACACATGGCACAGAAAAAAAAAGTGCATATTCAGCCAATAACCCAAGTTGGAATTCCAGAAGTGAAATACGCCTGAACATGAGCGGGATAGAGAACAGTATTTCTCCCATAAAACTCAGCGTGATAACACAAGCAGCCAGCGCAACCACCGTCGGCCACACCAACAACGGCACAATAACAAAACCAAGAATTAACGGAGGAATATAAAGTCTGATTTTATTCATCTTTATTGTCCTGATGATTCGGATGATGCGTCATAAATCGGCACATAGCCCACATCCTCTACCAATTGCTGTCCCTGCGGGCTTAAAAACCAGTCGACGAATTTCTGCGTTTCCAGCGTAGGGTTTTCGTGCGTCACCATATAAGCATGAATTATGTACGGATAAGTGCCGTTACGGATATTTTCCTCTGTAGGTGCAACGCCATTTATAGCCAGCAGTTTGATCTGTTTGCGCATTTTGAGCATATTGTCATTCATACGTGTGACGTAATAGTGGAAGGTGTATCCAATAGAAGATGGTGTATTTTGGTAGTCGGCGACTTCGGTAATTAAACCGCCCATAAGATCGATAACAGTGGATTTTTTGGCTGGCAGCATTGGAGTATCTTGCATAACCAGTCCCTTCATAACCGTTTGGCTTCCAGAATCTTCTGGCCGCTGCCAGATTTTTATACCTTCGTCACCGCCGCCCACTTTATTCCAGCGACTCACTTTACCGCTAAAAATGTCTTTGACCTGCTGTTCGCTAAGTGAATTAACCGGGTTTTTGATATCAACGATAAAGACAAAGGCTTCGCGGGCGAAAGCGGTATATTTGAGTTTAACACCTGCTTCTTCTGCACGTTTTTTCTGTCCTTCCGACGGTTGTGCAACAAAAATAACCGTCGCGGTACCCTTAATCAGACTATCGTAGGCTTCAGCTGTTCGGGTTTGTTGCAAACCATACGCCTGCCAGGCCAGCGAGGTTCGATCCTTATCTTTTGGCTCGGGTACTAATTCATAATACGCGGAGGCATACAGCGGGTATAAGGCTGTAGCGCCGTACACTCTCGGCCATCTTGACCAATCATCGTTGTAACGTAATTCAGGTTGCCCCCGCAGAGACGTCAGTCCATGGCTGTCTTCTTCCCTGACGCTGTTATAGTACCCTTCCCGGTCGACACATCCCGCCAGTAGCGCCGTACCTAATAGTAAAACACAGGTGAATTTATTCATTGCGCTGATTCCTTTCTCTCGAGCGTTATTTCATTGTTGGATACAGCGGCACATAGCCCACATCTTCCACCAGACTCTGCCCCTGCGGCGTTAAAAACCATTCAACCAGTTTTTGTGTTTCTGACGTCATATTGTCCCGCGTTACCATAAATGCATCGACGACATAGGGATATTTGCCATTGCGAATATTTTCTGCAGTCGGTGCAATACCGTTAATCGCTAGCAGTTTTATATTTTTATCGGCATTCATTTGTGTTGCGTAATAGCGGAAGGTGTAGCCTATTGCGTTGTTTGTATTACGGTATTCGGCAACGACTTTAATCATTCCCTCCATCATGCTTGCCACTTCGGTTTCCTGCGGCGAGATCATGCGGACATTTTTCATGACCTGCGATTGCATCACTGTCTGGCTGCCAGAGTCTTCCGGGCGTTGCCAGGTCTGGATCTCCTGATCGTTACCGCCAACCGTGCGCCAGTTGGTAATTGCGCCACTAAAAATGTCACGCACTTGTTGTTCAGTCAGGGAATTAACCGGATTATCCGCATTGACGATGAAAACAAACGCTTCACGGGCAAATGGCGTGTACAGCAAAGTGACGCCCGATTTCTCAGCGCGTTTTTTTTGCCCATCGGAAGGTTGCGCCACGAAAATAATATCGGCATCACCGTTAACGATTTTGTTATATGCTTCTTGCGTACGAGAGTTATCCAGATAATCCCAAACGTGAAAATCCTCTGGTATTACACTTAATGCATAAAATGCAGAGGCATAAATGGGGTACGCCGCCGTAGCGCCATCGAGTCGCGGCCAGTTTTGCGTAAATTGAATTTGTGGTTTACCACGCAGTGGCGTCAGTTGATTATTAAGTTTATCGGGTCGCCAGGCCCAGGTATCAATATTTTCACGCACACCGACGCCGGGATTAAGCTGTTTATATAAATAAGCCTGATAACCAGCGACAATACCCAGTAAGAGAAGAATGAACAGAAGTAAATTACGGCAACGTAGACCGGAGGTGCCGGTTAAAGGGTGTCTGGTCGGCCAGCCGTATCCCAGTGAAAAACTGATATGCGCGCCAACGGGAATAATGACTATCCACCAGTACTCACCACCGACGAATGAGACTGTAAAAACGCCCAACCAGGGAAGCATAAGGTTTGCCAACCAACCGGCTCCCATCTGGCGAAATTGATAATCTGCCAGATGTAGCGTGATTATCCAGCCAACCAGGGTTAATAAAGCGGGAACTAAAAAAAGACATTGTCGCCAGGCGGCTATTTCTCTGTTTTCTGGTGCGCTATCGCCCGCCCACACTCGCCCAGAGAAAAATAGCAGTAATGCGCCCAGCGTCAGCATAAAGACGTTGAGTAGAAGATAAATTGTTGGTGTAAAGAGTAAATTGCAAAACTCAAGAATAGCGGCAAGCCCGGCCCCCAGCATGGCAACAACCGCTGCCAAAAATTGCGCCAGTATGGGGATGCCAAAAAAAGTCATTACCAGCGAGGTCAAAATCCATTTTCCGTTTTGCATTATTCTTTCCATTCTTGCTGAATGGCGAAATTATACTCCCCGATAACCCTCGCCCCCTCTGGACACTTTTCCTAAATAAAGGCGAAAAAAAACGGGACCTTTTGGCCCCGTTCTGTTTTTTAGCGAACTTACAATCTCACCGGATCAATATGCCAGATATGATCGGCGTACTCTTTGATCGTACGGTCAGAAGAGAAGTAGCCCATATTGGCAATGTTCAGCATCGCTTTTGCGG
>ONZV01001398.1_pt1 | contig 11333 bp, 10 predicted proteins | sample 1671561 | NCBI WGS metagenome assembly ONZV01 (sample SAMN06348169, study PRJEB24527) | human gut metagenome | reverse complement strand
GCACGTTAAATCATATCAGGCGTAATACCACAACCCTTAAGTTAGCGCTTATGGGATTACTCCCCGCACAACGGCTACTTCTTCGGTTCGTAAGCGAGAACAGCCTTAAACTCAATATTACGTTCCTTCACCGTAAACTCACACAGCGAGTCGCGGACCAGAAGCGTAAATCCCAGCACCGTTAAACACAGCACTATGACTGCCACAAGGGCATATTTCGTCAGCATGTTTATATTGCCTCCATGCGAAGAAGGGACTACCATCCAAATTGTTCGGGTTTGGAGTGGCAGCCCCAGGGTTGATAGAAATATCTCCTGGGGCTTCATCTTTCCAGACCTCAGAGTAAACCTGAAACCGGAAAGCTTCAGGCACCCGCCGTTATCTTACCCTTCCTCAACAAAATAGCTGTTTATTTATACAGTGAGTCCTGTTTCGGACTTCTCACTCCTCATTTAATCAACTGAAGCTGAACCCGTTTTTTTCTGCATGACTCAATCGTCAAAATTCTTCGCCACCAGTCAGCACTGCCATAACTTGTCACATTGCAAAAGTAGCCAAATTGCTTCAGGCACCATCAGTTCACCATCACCAAAAAAAAGAAACATTCCAGAACTTCCGCATCTCGCCCAGCCGCTCCGACTTCTATACTGAATAGAAAACGCCAACATAAGAGAAACCTATGCCATTACCCGATTTTCATGTTTCTGAACCTTTTACCCTCGGTATTGAACTGGAAATGCAGGTGGTTAATCCGCCGGGCTATGACTTAAGCCAGGACTCTTCAATGCTGATTGACGCGGTTAAAAATAAGATCACGGCCGGAGAGGTAAAGCACGATATCACCGAAAGTATGCTGGAGCTGGCGACGGATGTTTGCCGTGATATCAACCAGGCTGCCGGGCAGTTTTCAGCGATGCAGAAAGTCGTATTGCAGGCAGCCACAGACCATCATCTGGAAATTTGCGGCGGTGGCACGCACCCGTTTCAGAAATGGCAGCGTCAGGAGGTATGCGATAACGAACGCTATCAACGCACGCTGGAAAACTTTGGTTATCTCATTCAGCAGGCGACCGTTTTTGGTCAGCATGTCCATGTTGGCTGCGCCAGTGGCGATGACGCCATTTATTTGCTGCACGGCTTGTCACGATTTGTGCCGCACTTTATCGCCCTTTCCGCCGCGTCGCCATATATGCAGGGAACGGATACGCGTTTTGCCTCCTCACGACCGAATATTTTTTCCGCCTTTCCTGATAATGGCCCGATGCCGTGGGTCAGTAACTGGCAACAATTTGAAGCCCTGTTTCGCTGCCTGAGTTACACCACGATGATCGACAGCATTAAAGATCTGCACTGGGATATTCGCCCCAGTCCTCATTTTGGCACGGTGGAGGTTCGGGTAATGGATACCCCGTTAACCCTTAGCCATGCGGTAAATATGGCAGGATTGATTCAGGCTACCGCCCACTGGTTACTGACGGAACGCCCGTTTAAACATCAGGAGAAAGATTACCTGCTGTATAAATTCAACCGTTTCCAGGCCTGTCGCTATGGGCTGGAAGGTGTCATTACCGATCCGCACACTGGCGATCGTCGACCGCTAACGGAAGATACCTTGCGATTGCTGGAAAAAATCGCCCCTTCCGCACATAAAATTGGCGCATCGAGCGCAATTGAAGCACTGCATCGCCAGGTCGCCAGCGGTCTGAATGAAGCGCAGCTGATGCGTGATTTCGTCGCCGATGGCGGTTCGCTGATTGGGTTGGTGAAAAAGCATTGTGAGATCTGGGCCGGTGACTAAGCCGGGAATTGCCTTACAGAAGAATATCCCTGACAATGGTGTTTTAACTTACATTTAACAATGTTATGAAACACCCTTTAGAAACCTTGACCACCGCAGCAGGCATTTTGCTGATGGCTTTCCTTTCTTGCCTGCTGCTACCCGCCCCCGCACTGGGGCTGACGCTGGCACAAAAACTGGTGACCATGTTCCATCTGATGGATCTTAGCCAGCTTTACACTTTATTGTTTTGTCTGTGGTTTTTAGTGCTGGGCGCTATTGAGTATTTTGTTCTGCGCTTTATCTGGCGACGCTGGTTCTCGCTGGCGGATTAAACGTCGATTATCGCCGTACTTCGCGGCATACTTTGCTTATTCTCCTTCGCCTAAAGGAACGTTTATGGATAAGCAATCACTGCACGAAACGGCGAAACGCCTGGCCCTTGAGTTACCCTTTGTCGAGCTTTGCTGGCCTTTTGGCCCGGAGTTCGATGTTTTTAAAATTGGCGGCAAGATTTTTATGCTGTCGTCGGAGCTGCGCGGCGTCCCCTTTATCAATCTGAAGTCCGATCCACAAAAATCCCTGTTAAATCAGCAAATATATCCGAGCATTAAGCCAGGGTATCACATGAATAAAAAGCACTGGATTTCGGTGTATCCCGGAGAGGAAATCTCCGAAGCGTTACTTCGCGATCTGATCAACGATTCGTGGAATCTGGTGGTTGATGGTCTGGCTAAACGCGATCAAAAAAGAGTGCGTCCAGGCTAAAGCGGGAATCTATAGCGCATTTTTCTCGCTTACCATTTCTCGTTGAACCTTGTAATCTGCTGGCACGCAAAATTACTTTCACATGGAGTCTTTATGGATATCATTTCTGTCGCCTTAAAGCGTCATTCCACTAAGGCATTTGATGCCAGCAAAAAACTAACCCCGGAACAGGCCGAGCAGATCAAAACTCTCCTGCAATACAGCCCATCCAGCACCAACTCCCAGCCGTGGCATTTTATTGTTGCCAGCACGGAAGAAGGTAAAGCGCGTGTTGCCAAATCCGCTGCCGGTAATTACGTGTTCAACGAGCGTAAAATGCTTGATGCCTCGCACGTTGTGGTGTTCTGTGCAAAAACCGCGATGGACGATGCCTGGCTGAAGCTGGTTGTTGACCAGGAAGATGCCGATGGCCGCTTTGCCACGCCGGAAGCGAAAGCCGCGAACGATAAAGGTCGCAGGTTCTTCGCCGATATGCACCGTAAAGATCTGCATGATGATGCAGAGTGGATGGCAAAACAGGTTTATCTCAACGTCGGCAACTTCCTGCTCGGCGTGGCGGCGCTGGGTCTGGACGCGGTACCCATCGAAGGTTTTGACGCCGCAATCCTCGATGCAGAATTTGGTCTGAAAGAGAAAGGCTACACCAGTCTGGTGGTTGTTCCGGTAGGTCATCACAGCGTTGAAGATTTTAACGCTACGCTGCCGAAATCTCGTCTGCCGCAAAACATCACCTTAACCGAAGTGTAATTCTCTCTTGCCGGGCATCTGCCCGGCTATTTCCCCTCAGATTCTCCTGATTTGCATAACCCTGTTTCAGCCGTCATCATAGGCTGCTGTTGTATAAAGGAGACGTTATGCAGGATTTAATATCCCAGGTTGAAGATTTAGCGGGTATTGAGATTGATCACACCACCTCAATGGTGATGATTTTCGGTATTATTTTTCTGACCGCCGTCGTGGTGCATATTTTTTTGCATTGGGTGGTACTGCGGACCTTCGAAAAACGTGCCATCGCCAGTTCACGGCTATGGTTGCAAATCATTACCCAGAATAAACTCTTCCACCGTTTAGCTTTTACCCTGCAGGGGATTATCGTCAATATTCAGGCGGTATTCTGGCTGCAAAAAGGCACCGAAGCGGCAGATATTCTGACTACCTGCGCGCAGTTGTGGATCATGATGTATGCGCTGCTTTCAGTCTTCTCGTTGCTGGATGTTATTTTGAATCTGGCGCAGAAATTCCCGGCGGCATCTCAGTTACCGCTGAAAGGGATATTTCAGGGGATTAAACTGATCGGCGCGATTCTGGTCGGCATTTTGATGATCTCGCTGCTGATTGGTCAGTCGCCAGCGATTCTGATCAGCGGTCTTGGTGCAATGGCTGCCGTGCTGATGTTGGTATTTAAAGATCCGATTCTTGGTCTGGTGGCAGGTATTCAGCTTTCCGCGAACGATATGCTGAAACTGGGCGACTGGCTGGAGATGCCGAAATACGGCGCGGATGGCGCGGTGATCGATATTGGGTTAACCACCGTCAAAGTGCGTAACTGGGACAATACCATTACCACTATTCCCACCTGGTCTCTGGTCTCTGACTCCTTTAAAAACTGGAGCGGGATGTCAGCATCTGGCGGGCGACGTATTAAGCGCAGTATCAGTATTGATGTCACCAGTATTCGTTTTCTTGATGAAGACGAAATGCAACGTCTGAATAAAGCGCATTTGTTAAAGCCTTATTTAACCAGCCGCCATCAGGAAATTAATGAGTGGAATCGCCAGCAAGGTTCTACGGAGTCGGTATTAAACCTGCGCCGAATGACCAATATTGGAACCTTTCGTGCCTATCTGAACGAATATCTGCGGAATCATCCGCGGATTCGCAAAGATATGACCTTAATGGTGCGCCAATTAGCTCCGGGCGATAACGGTTTACCGCTTGAGATCTACGCGTTTACTAATACCGTGGTGTGGCTGGAATATGAAAGCATTCAGGCTGATATATTCGATCACATATTTGCGATTGTCGAAGAGTTTGGTCTGCGACTTCATCAGTCGCCAACCGGCAATGATATTCGCTCTCTGGCGGGTGCATTTAAGCAGTAATTAAAAAAACCGCTCTCATCGAATGGATGAGAGCGGACATCGTTTTGTCGGATGTAGCGTGAATGCCTTATTTCCGACGCAGCGTTTTAAATGCCACAAACAGGAATACAATCCACACCGGCAGCAGGATCGCTGACAAGCGCATATCATCCATCGTGCACATCAGCAGCAAAATCATGCCGAGGAAGGCAATGCAGAGATAGTTGCCGAACGGATAAAGCAGCGCCTTAAACTGTGTTTCACGTCCCTGACGTCGCATCGCCGCGCGAAAACGCAGATGCGCCAGGCAGATCATAATCCAGTTCAACAGCAGCGTTGCTACCACCAGCGCCATCAGCAGACCAAACGCTTTTTGCGGCAGCAGATAGTTGATTAACACCACCAGCGAAGTGATCGCTCCGGAAAGCATCAGCGAGTTAATCGGCACGCCGCGACGGCTGACGCGAGTCAAAAACTTCGGCGCATTACCCTGCACAGAAAGGCCAAACAGCATGCGGCTGTTAGAGTAAACCCCGCTGTTATACACCGATAATGATGCTACCAGAATGACGAAGTTCAGCGCAGAAGCTACCACGTTGCTGTCGAGATTATGGAAAATCATCACAAAAGGGCTACTGTTGGATTTCACTTCCACCCACGGATAGAGTGCCAGTAAAACCACCAGTGAACCGATATAAAACAGCAGGATGCGATACACCACCTGATTCACTGCTTTCGGGATGCTTTTTTCCGGATCGCGCGCTTCAGCCGCAGTAATCCCAATCAGCTCCAGACCGCCGAAGGAGAACATAATTACCGCCAGCGACAAAATCAGCCCATTCCAGCCGGTGGCGAAGAAACCACCGTAGCGCCAGAGGTTGTCGATACTGGCTTTCTCGCCGCCGTGACCAGAAAACAGCAGCCACAGGCCAAAGCCGATCATACCGATGATCGCCAGCACTTTAATCAGCGCAAACCAGAATTCGGTTTCGCCATATAAGCGCACGTTTACCAGGTTAACGGCGTTGATGATAATAAAGAAGGCGGCAGCCCAAATCCACGTTGGAACATCCGGGAACCAGTACTGCATATAGATGCCCGCAGCGGTCAGCTCTGCCATTCCCACCAGCACGAACATCACCCAGTAGTTCCAGCCAGAGAGGAAGCCCGCAAACGGTCCCCAGTATTTATAGGCAAAGTGGGCAAATGAACCAGATACCGGCTCTTCGACCACCATCTCGCCGAGCTGGCGCATAATCAGGAAAGCGATGATCCCGGCGACGCCGTAGCCCAGCAATACAGCCGGACCCGCCATCTGAATCGCCGGGCCAATGCCAAGAAACAGACCAGTACCAATTGCGCCACCCAGCGCAATCAGTTGAATATGACGGTTATGTAATCCGCGATGAAGCGTCGGCTCTTGATTCGACGCAGTATCTTCCGATACGGTTGACGCGTTTTTCACGCCTTTCCCCTGTGTGTCTTTTTTGTTGAGGGGCACCTTTTAACATTTAGTGCCCATCGTCGCAAGACACAATCCACACGGTTAAACCGGGTATCCTGCTTTTATTTCCGTACCCGATGTCGGTGCAGCCACATCAGCTTATATGCCGCCGGGATAATAAACAGCGATAGCAAAGGCGCGGTGATCATGCCGCCAATCATCGGCGCGGCAATCCGGCTCATCACCTCTGAACCTGCTCCCGTTCCCCACAGAATCGGCAGCAGACCAGCGATAATCACCGCCACCGTCATCGCTTTCGGGCGCACGCGCAGGACCGCGCCGTGATATAACGCCTCATCCAGCTTCTGCTCGCTGAATGTTTGTGGATTATTCAACGACGGCACGGCCTCTATGGCGTGACGTAAATACATCAGCATCACCACGCCAAATTCGGCGGCAACCCCGGCGAGGGCAATAAAACCGGTGCCCGTCGCCACGGAAAGATGAAAGCCCATCCACCACAGCAACCAGATGCCGCCCACCAGCGCAAACGGTACGCTGCTGATAATCAGCAACGCTTCGCCCACCCGACGGAACGCCAGATATAACAGCACGAAGATGATCATCAGCGTCATCGGCACCATGAGTTTCAGCTTATGGTTGGCGCGTTCCAGTAGCTCGAACTGCCCGGAGAATGCCACGCTGGTGCCCGGTTTTAACTGTACTTTTTCAGCTATCGCTTTTTGCAGATCGTGAACCACCGACACCATGTCACGATCGCGGGCATCGATATAAATCCAGCTCGTCGGGCGCGCATTCTCGGTTTTCAGCATCGACGGTCCGGTAGAGACTTTAACGTCGGCCACGTCTGCCAGGGTGATTTGCTGCTTCATCGGCGTCAGGATCGGCAACTGGCGCAGCGCCTGCGGACTATCGCGCCAGCTTTGCGGATAACGCAGATTAATTGGATAACGGGCAATCCCTTCCACCGTTTCGCCAACCATCGCCCCGCCCACCGCAGAAGTCACAAACAATTGCACATCCGCCACCGTCATACCGTAACGCGCGGCTTTTTCACGGTTAATCTCAACGTTGATATAGCGCCCACCTTCCAGACGCTCAGCAAGCGCAGAAGCTACGCCTGGCACCGTTCGTGCCACTTCTTCAATTTGCTCAGCCATCGCGTCGATATCCGCCAGCACAGTACCGGAAACTTTAATGCCGATGGGGCTTTTAATGCCAGTCGAGAGCATATCGATACGGTTACGAATTGGCGGCACCCACAGATTCGCCAGCCCCGGCAGCCGCACGGTGTTATCCAGTTCCTCGATGATTTTGTCCATCGTCATGCCTGGCCGCCACTGCTCTTGTGGCTTAAGCTGGATGGTCGTTTCTACCATCTCCAGCGGAGCAGAATCGGTGGCGGTTTCCGCTTTCCCGGTTTTGCCAAATACCCGCGCCACTTCAGGTACGCTCATAATTAGCTTGTCGGTTTTTTGCAGCATACTCGCCGCCTCTGCTGCGGAAATCCCCGGCAGCGTCGATGGCATATACAACAAGTCACCTTCATTGATCTGCGGTAAAAACTCCCCGCCAACTTTATTGAGCGGCCAGAGAACCGTCAGCACCGAAAGCGCTGCCACCAGCAGCGTGGTTTTCGGCCAGTGCAGTACTTTCAGCAACAGCGGATGATAAACACGAATCAAAAAGCGATTGAGCGGGTTACTGCTTTCCGGCGGAATTTTGCCACGGATCCAGTAGCCCATCAGGATAGGGATCACTACGATCGCCAGCAGCGCCGCACCCGCCATCGCATACGTTTTGGTGAACGCCAGCGGGCCAAACAGACGCCCTTCCTGCCCTTCCAGGGTGAAGATCGGGATAAACGACAACGTGATAATCAGCAGACTGATAAACAGCGCCGGCCCCACTTCAACAGATGCATCGGTGATCACCTGCCAGCGCGTTTTATTATCCAGCGTGGCGTCAGGATGCTGGTGCTGCCACTCTTCCAGCCGTTTATGCGCATTCTCGATCATGACGATAGCAGCATCGACCATCGCCCCGACGGCAATCGCAATGCCACCCAACGACATAATATTGGCATTCAGTCCCTGGAAGTGCATGACAATAAAAGCAATACACAACCCCAGCGGCAACGAAATAATCGCCACCAGCGCCGAGCGCACATGCCAGAGAAACAGCGCACAGACTACCGCCACCACAATAAACTCTTCCAGCAACTTGCCGCTGAGGTTGTCGATGGCGCGGTCAATGAGCTGGCTGCGATCGTATGTTGTAACTATCTCCACGCCTTCCGGCAGACTACTTTTCAGCGTTTCCAGTTTGTCTTTCACGGCGGCGATCACTTCTCGGGCGTTTTTGCCGGAGCGCAGGATCACCACCCCGCCCGCCACTTCGCCTTCGCCGTTCAGTTCGGCAATGCCCCGGCGCATTTCCGGGCCAATCTGGACCTTCGCAACATCACGCAGATAAACGGGCACGCCATTTTCACTGGCTTTTAAAACGATGTGATTAAAGTCGTCGAGCGTTTGCAGATAGCCGCTGGCTCGCACCATATATTCCGCTTCCGCCAGTTCGATCGACGAACCGCCCGCTTCCTGGTTTGAAGCATCCAGCGCGCTTTTTACTTCGGCGAGACTGATGCCATATTGCGCCAGGCGCTGAGGATCGATAACCACCTGATACTCTTTCACCACACCGCCTACCGACGCCACTTCCGCAACGTCAGGAATGGTTTTCAGCTCATATTTGAGAAACCAGTCCTGCAATGAGCGTAAATCGGCCAGATCGTGCTTACCGCTGCGATCCACCAGTGCATATTCATAGATCCAGCCAACACCCGTGGCATCTGGCCCCAACTCGGCGCTGACTCCCGCAGGCAGCTTACCCTGTACCTGGTTGAGGTACTCCAGCACCCGCGAGCGCGCCCAGTACGGATCGGTGCCATCTTCGAAAATGACATACACATAAGAGTCGCCAAACTGCGAAAAACCGCGCACAGTCTTCGCGCCAGGCACCGACAACATGGTGGTGGTTAGCGGATAAGTCACCTGATTTTCAACGATTTGCGGTGCCTGACCGGGATAGCTGGTTTTAATAATCACCTGCACATCGGAGAGATCCGGCAGCGCATCCACTGGCGTATTAATGATGGTCCAGGTGCCCCAGATACTCAGAAATAACGCGCCCATCAGCACCAGAAAACGGTTCGCCACCGAGCGACGAATAATCCATTCAATCATTGGTTATTCCCTCAATGTGCATGGGTAGCACTTTCAGAGCGCATCCGCTCCAGTGCGCCAGAAATATTGGCTTCGGAATCAATCAGGAACAGGCCGCTGGAAACCACCTTTTCACCTTCCGCCAGACCAGAGCGTAATGCGGTGACGCCTTGCGATGCCTGGAAAACAGCAACGCGTTTCGGTACAAAGCGCCCGTCGGCATCAACGGTAATCACCCGCTGTTCGTTGCCGGTATCAATCAGCGCCTGTGACGGAATGAGCAGCATCGGTTCGCTGGCGGTGTTGAGTTGCAACCAGGCGTTCATGCCCGGTTTTAGCGCCTCGTCGGCGTTGTCGACTTCCAGACGCAGCTGCAGCGTGCGGGTCGCGGCATCCACGCCAGGTAGCAGCGTCCATTTGCGGATGGTGAGTGTTTTATCCGGTCGCGCCGGAACGGTGAGGGTAAACTGCGAGGCATCTTTCACCAGCCAGGCGATAGACTCCGGGATCGCAGCAGTGACCCACACCGGGTCCATACCCTGAATTTTCGCTACCACGTTATCTTTGGCGATATTCATTCCCGCGCGCAGATCAAACGCGGTGATCACGCCATCAATGGGCGCTTTGAGCGTAAAGCGAGTCTGGATTTTTTGCGTGGCGATCAGGCGGCGAATATCCGCCTCCGGCATTCCCGCCAGTCGCAGCCGCTCAAGAATGCCTTCAGTCTGGGTCGCCGTACCGCCGGTTTCGCGCAGCAGTAAATACTCACTCTGCGCTTCCACCCAGTCGGGAATGGTCAGGTCGAGAAGCGGTGTGCCCTTTTGTACTTTATCGCCCACGGTAAGCGGATACACCTTGTCGATAAACCCGGCAGCGCGAGCCTGCACAATGGCATACTGATACTCGTTGTAACTGACATTCGCCGGGAAACTCTGGGCAAAAGTCAGCGGTCCGCGCGTGACGGTAGCCGTTTTCACCCCCAGATTCTGCGTCTGAGTCGGGTCAATGCGCACACCAGACGCAGAACTCTCTTCATCGGCATATTTCGGCACCAGATCCATATCCATAAACGGCGATTTACCTGGTTTATCGAACCGCGTATTGGGATACATCGGGTCGTACCAGAATAAGATTTTACGTTCTGCGGTCGACGTTTTTTCTGCGGGCGGTTCAGCCCGGTCAAACCAGGTAAAACCTGCCGCAGAAATAATACCGCCCGCGATCATGCTGCCGATAATAAGCGCGATTTTTTTCATCTCATTAAACCTGGGTTACTGGCTGACTTTAATATCCTGTAATAAAGAAAGGTTGCCCTGCTGGACAAAATTAAACGCCACTTTGTCGCCGGTTTTAATTTCACTCATTTTCGTCTGCGGGGTGATGGTAAAGCGCATGGTCATCTCCGGCCAGTTCACGGCAGCAATCGGATCGTGATGGATGGTGATTTTTTTGCTTTCCAGATCAATACCCTTTACCACGCCAGTGGCGCTAATAACCTGTGGTTGTGCTTCGCTCATGGTTTCATGATGATGTTCGTTAGCCTGGGCATTAAAGCCAATAACGGTAAACAGACTGAACATTGCGACTTGCAGTGCTTTTTTCATTTATTCTCTCCTGGAGTTAAAAGTCATACTCTAAATAATTCGAGTTGCAGGAAGGCGACAAGCGAGTGAATCCCCAGGAGCTTACATAAGTAAGTGACTGGGGTGAGCGAACGCAGACGCAGCACATGCAACTTGAAGTATGACGAGTATATTGCTGTCAACCGCCACCAAGTGCGGTATACAAAGAAATTTCGTTAACCTGACGGGCATAATTCAGATCAAGTAAAGTTTGTCGGGTTGCAAATAAAGAACGCTCGGCATCCAGCACTTCCAGATAACTTACTGCGCCGTGCTGATATAATGCCCGCGCCCGTTGCAAAGTAATTTGCAGCGATGCCAGATAACGCTGCTGGGCGCTAATTTGATCGTTCAGGCTTTGACGTAATGCCAGCGCATCTGCCACTTCTTTAAAGG
>ONZV01001382.1_pt1 | contig 11463 bp, 10 predicted proteins | sample 1671561 | NCBI WGS metagenome assembly ONZV01 (sample SAMN06348169, study PRJEB24527) | human gut metagenome | reverse complement strand
TATTATAGCAGCAAATCAGGATGCAGCAAAGTTAATTGCTCAAACGCATAGAATATGTATCAAGGATGAAAAACATGTGGATGATGGTAAAAGTGCAGCACACTATCCACCTCATTATCATTTTTGTAGGTCTGCCAGTTGTGGACATATTTTCTTTATAGAAGGAGGTGTAATAATGTGATTTCTCTCTGCGGCGACCTCAAGGGTGAGGATTACCAAACATTTGTCACGTTTGCAATGGAGCGTAGCGACGCAGTCATGTTTGTATATCATACCTTTGGTTATCGGCTTAAAAGTCAGGTTCGAGAGATCCGGCAGAAGCTGAAGCCCTTTCGCGTTGCCTACAGAGATAACAGCAAAAGCTGTAAAAAAGGAAATCCGGAAATTAAATGGCCTCAAACTATTTCATGGACGCCTACGCTGATTTTTGTGGAAACGTACCGTTTATCACCCGAAGTAAAAGAAATTGTGCGGTCTGCTGATAATATATTTGCGTGGCAGTATCCGAATCGCCCAGATGATCTTTCATTCTTCAATCAAGGCGAATGCTGGATTGCTACGACAGCACATGAGCACTTCTGTAATATTACAGACCACGAAAGAGAAATCGCAAAGCTGTTTTGTTCGCTGGGGATAAAATATAGGCGCTATCCCGGTCACAGTGAACGCTTCAAGGAGAAGTACACGATTAAAACAAATGACAATAGTATCATCACATGATAAGATTGAAAAGTATGTTTTCCACTAATACATACATTCAGTTACTATCGTATACTAAAATCGGCGGTCATTTCCTGCATAACTCAGCAGGGATGACCGCCGTTCGGCTATCTGACGCAAAAGCTGCGTGGCGATGTTACTATGACAGAGGTCACCGCCGCGCAGTTCTTTGTCCAGTCTACTGCTGGGATGGAGGTGAAGAATCAGCTGGCAAGCTGAGAAAAATCATCAGTGCTTCATAAACAGCGTTTGTATATACAGGATAAGAATGTAAAACGGAATGGCGGAGGCTTTCTTTCGGATGCGCCGAGCGGCATCGTTCACGGTGTTGCGCTCCACGCCTAACACAGCTGCGGTTTCTTCGGCGGTTTTGTCATTTTGGTAGTATTCTATATACACGCTGTGCTCCAGCGGTGTCAGGCGGCTTTGCAGCTCATCAAGAAATTCGACTGCTTCCGTCTGACTAAGCCAGCGCAGCAAGCTGTCTTGAACAGGCGTGGCGACGATATTCTCATTAAGCTCAACCACTTTGCCGACGTTGCGATGCTCCGTGTAGGCACGGCGATAAAGAGCCTTGCATTCCTTGGAACAGGCGACGACAAACCAACCGATGAGATTCTCATGGTACTCCAACTTTTCTTTTTTCTCCCATGCCTGCAGCATAACACGTTGGACAATATCCTCCGGCCCCAGACCGTGAATTGTCTGACCGTGCAGGAGGACATTGCATAGGAGAACAAAATCTTTCAAGTTGTTTTCATAAATTGTTTCGACACGGTATTTCTGCATGATTTCTCACCTTCTCCCCCAGCAAGTCGTGGATGCAGGGGAAATTCGCACTGTGATGTGTCAATCATCCTGTTCTGATTGCAGAACAAAACACACCATTATATTCTACTATATTGTAAATGAAAATCCTATATCGTAAAGATGCTTATGAGTTAGAGTCAATGCTATTGGATTGCTTTCAAGAAAATTTATTTATATATCCGAACAATTACAGAAAAGCAACACGACAAAGTTCGTCATGCTGATACAAAAAAAGGAGGTCACATGCCAAACATTTCATCCTCCGAACTGATTGCGCAGTTCCAAACGGCACTGCGTGATGGCTGGGGGTACATCTACGGCGCGTCGGGCGAAGTCTGGACGCAGGCACAGCAGAACGCCGCGAGCCGTGAACAGACAAAGAAATATGGTCAGAAATGGGTCGGACACCGCGTGGCGGACTGCTCCGGCCTTTTTGCGTGGGCGTTTCGGCAGCTCGGCGGGTACTGCTATCACGGCAGCAACACCATGTTCCGCCGTTAGAGCAGCGCATCCGGCAGCCTGTCCGCCGGGAAACAAACCGATGGCGAGCCGCTCAAACCCGGCACAGCCGTCTACAAATTCAACGCCTCGGAGGGTTATCACCACGTCGGATTGTACATCGGCGATGGCGCGGTCATCGAAGCCAAAGGCACGGCGTATGGCGTGGTCAAGTCGAAAATCGGCGGCGGGTGGACGCATTGGGGCGAACTGAAAGGCGTGGATTACGCCGAAAAAGGAGAACAAATTGCAATGAGTGAAACGAAATTGGCGGTCGTGACGACGGCCTCCGGCAGCCTGAACATGCGAAAAACGGCGAGCAAGTCCGCCGAAGTGATTGCGAAAATCCCGCAGGGCGCGACCGTAACTGTTCTTATGGAAGCGGATGAGTGGTGGCGCGTGCAGTACAAAAACAGCACCGGCTGGTGCGCGGCGGAGTTCCTCACGAAACAGGAAAACGCGGATAATCAGGCGCGGATGAGCATCCAAATCGTCGATAGTGCCGGCAACGTGTTTGAACCTGTGGGTGATTTTACGGTGAAGGTGGCGAGCGCAGATGTGGGCGATTCTTGAACAGCTGCGCGACCATGCGACAACCATCGTTGGACTTGTGACGGCGCTGACGCTGATGTACAGCTGGTTTCGGAAGCCGATGAAGCAGCTGATTGCAAGGGAACAGCAGCAGGAGGAAGATCTTGCGATTCTGACATGGGCATTTTTGCAGAATGCGCATGACAACTATACGCGGCAGGGCTGGTGTACTGCGGCGGAAAAAGAGCAGGTGCTGAATATGCACAAAAGTTACGCGGCGAAAGGACGCAATCACCTGTCCGCAAGCTACGAACAGGACATTCTTGCTCTGCCGGAAACGCCGCCAGAGGGGAGGCGGGGCAAATGACGAAGCAGAAAGCATACGTCCAGTTCAGCAAACGAATTGTTTTTTGGTCACTATTGCAGTGACAGTGATTTCGCTGCTGGCGATGGTGCTGTGCTTTTTCCGCAGCGACACGGAAGCGCTGGTTAGCACGGTTCGGACATATATCAACTACGCGACGATTGTTTTCGCAGCGTACAGCGGCAACTCGGTGTTCGAGAAGTGGCTGACGCAGGGGAAGAGCAATGATACGCCTGGAGATACAGAGGAGAAGTAAGGTAATAGTGAGTTTCACAAGAGGGCAGCACATCAGCTGCTGTCATGTCTAAAAACGCGGATGCACACTTTACAAAAGTGTGATAGAATCATACCATCGAAAGATGCAGAGAAGCTCCCGCGCACGGCGCGAGGGGCTTTTTTCGTACCGTTCGATAGAAAAACGTGCGCAAGGAGCGCACAGAAAAGAAAGGAACCATATGAGTAACCAAGAAAACAATCAGAAACAGATTCAGTTTCCGGCTCAGCAGGAACTGAAACACCTCCGCACCCGATGCGGGAAGGTGTATGCGCTGGGCAACAACCGATTCCGCGCGGTGGTGCAGACCACGCCGGTGCATGAGTTCGACGCGGCGACGCACCAGTGGGTGGAACTGTCCGCCGAAAAGCGCCAGCAGATGGCGGCGCAGGTACACAGCCCGATTTCGACGTTCGCGAACAGCGCGAATAGCGCGGAAAACGCCGCAGGTATCCTCGATACCTACGTCAAGGAAGGTTCGACGCAGAACTTTTCGCACGACGAGCGGCTGTGGATCAGCAACACGAATTACTACGGCAACCGCCTGACTTATCTGAAAGTTGTGGACTTGCCGCGTCTGGGCGCGAACCACTTCATCACGTCCGCAAAGCTGTGCGTTCGCAACGTCTATGCACCGACGGCGGATACTGCCATCATGTGCAAGGAAGTGCTGGAGGACTGGGATCCGGAGACCATCACCTATGACCACCAGCCGGATGTTAGCAGTGTGTATCAGGACTATTGCCGCGTAGTGAAAAATCAGTATTCGTGGAAGGAGTTCGATGTCACGAGCCTTGCGCGCAAGTGGTATCTGGGCGAAAACCACGGTGTTCAGCTGAGCGCGCCCGAAAGTGAAAGCAGCTTTTCGCAGCTGCATTCAAGCGAAACGGCGAACCAGCCGTACTTCGTATTGGAGTACGCGAGCCTCACGGGTCTGGAAAGCTATCTGACTTACGACCATCAGTCTGCTGGGCTGGCAGGGACTGGCAGTGTCAGCCTCGTCAACGGCAACCTGATCTTCTCCCATGCGGACACCGCAATGAACGGCAATCGCCTGCCGGTCTCGATTACGCACTATTACAATTCTTGCGACAGCGACAAAGATGAGTTCGGCATGGGCTACGGCTGGCGGACTTCGCTGCATCAGACGCTGCACAAGGTGCTGTACAATGGCGAAGTGGAGTTCGTGTACACGGATGGCGACGGCACGGAACACTTCTTTCAGAAGAATAAAGACGACCAAAAGAAGTATTCCGACCAGTCTGGTTTGTCTCTGACGCTGGAAGTCGGCGATGAGAACGTCACAATCACCGACAAGGGCGACAATGGAATGACGTTCCCGCTGGTGAGCGAGACCCCGACGGAGGATGCACCGGAAACTGAGAAGGTGCTGATTCAGAAGATTCAGGATGCGGTCGGCAACGAAGTCAAGGTGACGGCTGTGGCGGACGCTCCGCTGAAAATCGCATCTGTGACGGACGGCGCGAACCGAGTTACGACGCTTCATTACACGGATGGTCGGTGCGACCGGATTCAGACACCGTGGCAGGATGCGAAGAATTGCGTGCGCTTCAAGTATGAGAACGGCGCGCTGGTGAAAATTCTTCATGAAGATAACCGCGCAAGCGAATATGTATAAATGAAGAAATCGGGTATCATTTGCTAAAAGCGGCGTATGGCGCGGACGGTGCTTTTGTGGAATATGCGTACACGAACACGGGCGAAAATCGCGTTGACGGTCTGCCGCACTGCATCACCCACGCAACCGTGACGGGCACGAAGGACGGCACGACGCTGACTGCGGCGAATGTCTCGTACACCTACGGCAATCACATGGCGCTGGTCAAAGATGAAATTTCCGGCAAGACACTGCGCTACCATTTCAACGATGACGGCAACCAAACCAGCGTGGATGACGAGCTGGGCTACGCGATGTACACCCGATACGACCGCACTGACGACAACGCGAATGCGCCGATTAACCACGCGACGGAACGTTCCCGGATGCAGCGAGTGGTGCGCAACCTCCTTCTTGACCCGATGTGCGAAGAAAACAGCAGCGTCTGGGAGAAAAGCAGTACCGGCACGATTACGCGCGACCAGTCGACTCGGCAGTTCGGTCTCGTTTCGTATCGGCTGACGATTTGGTCGAGCGACTGCGTGTATGTCCGTCAGGCGGTGACGCTCACGCCGGGCAAGTCGTACACGCTGTCGGGATATGTCCGATCTGGCGGCCCGCGCGGTGTGATGCGCGTTGCGTATACCGTCGGCGGACAGGAAATTACGCTGGATTCCGAGCCGGGCAAGGTGTGGGAAAAGACAGACAACATGCCGTATGAGCGTGTGTCGGTCTCCTTCACGCTGCCGGAGAATGCAGAACCTAAGGTTTACTGTATGGCGTACTGCGACATGCAGAACGGCTTCGCGGGCGGCAGCTGCTGGTTCGATGCAATGCAGCTGGAAGAAGGGCTGACGCTGAATCATTTCAATATGGTTCAGAACAGTGACTTCTCTGTGACCGGTACGGACGGCAAGCCGAAGGCATGGACGGTTGGCAAAAACGATGCTTCTTATGTTGAAGTGCTGCCTTTAGACGCGCCGAAGGATGAATTTCATGCGCCGGAGTGTCTGAAACATGACAATACGCAGAAAATTCGTCTGGCAGGCCGCTACGATCGCACGGTAACGTATTACCAGCAGTTCCGACACTACGGCAAAATCGGCGACCGCTTCACGGTGGGCGGCTGGTGCAGCTCGTTCGCGAAGAAGGACGATCCGGACAATTCCGTTTACTGCCGAATTACCGTTCAGTTTACTTCCACTGACCCTGTGACGGACAAGAGCTACTGGGCGACGGGCGGTTCTGCGGTCTTCAATGCAGAAGAAGGCAACTGGCAGTTCGCGAGCGCGGGCATTGTTGCGCCCAACAACTGCACTTATATCCGCGTGGTGCTGCAAATGAATCGGCAGATGAATTTCGCGGATTTCACCGGCATCTACCTGTACCCCGAAGCGTTCGGCACGCAGTATATTTATGACAAAAATGGCAACCGCAAGACGCGGAAGATGCTCTACGGCGGTCAGGAGAAATCGGAGTTCGACGATGCGGACAACCTGACGAAGCACACCGCCGCGGGTCGCACGGTGTCCAGCACCTTCCATTACGGCGATACGGAAGCGGAGCAAAAGAAGCATCTGCTGCTGAAAAGCATTGCGCCGCTGGGCAGCGTCAGCACGTTCAGCTATGACAATTTCGGGAATCCGCTGACGAGTCAGGTGCAGGATGCGGATGCGAATCCGAGCTACTTCATCCGCGGCGAAACGACGTACACGAGCGATGGCAACTATGTCACGGAGCAGAAGGACGCGCGCGGCAAGATTGTGCGCACGGAAATCGACCCGCAGCGCGGCACGACGACGAGCGTGACCGATGCGAAGGGGCAGACGGTGACGTATGAATACGATAATCTGCGTCGAATTGTAAAAACTTCTGCAAACGTGGGCGCAAAAGAAGGAATTCCGACAGTACATAACGAATATACCTATGACGCAAAGCGTGGGAATCTGGTCGAAATCCGTCACAATACGGACGGGAACGCCGCGAACGACGTGGTGTATACTTTCGAGCAGGATGCGCTGGGACGTCAGACGGCGGTAAAGGTCGGCAGTCAGACCTTGTCGCAGAGTGCGTATCAGAACGATCCGACGAAGCCGAATTTCGGTACGCTGACCGCGACGACATACGGCAACGGGGCGAAAGTCAGCAGTCGGTACGATGACTTCAATCGCGTGATGGGGGTGGTCTACGGCGAGGAAACCGCGCCGCGATACGAATACGACTACAACGCGAAGGGTCAAGTGGCACGAGTTCGCGACAACCTGTTGAATCGGACGACGCAGAGCGAGTACGACTTGGCGAATCGCCCGGTGCGCGTGAAAACGTCGGAGGATGCGAAGCACGTCTACACGGGGCAGGTCGCGTATGACAATGTGTACGGTAACTTGAGCGAATTTACGGAAAAAGTGGGTGAAAATCGACAGGAATATGGGACGAAATTCGGCTATGATGACGAAAATCGTCCGACGTCGCTGACGTACAGTGCGAACGGCGAGGAAATCGGGCAGAGCACGACGACCATTGACAAGCTGAATCGGACGACGTTCTCGGCGCTCAAGCTGGGCAGCAAAACGTTCACGAGCGAATACCATTTCGCGGCGGGTGGCTACGGCACGGGCAGCGTGACGAACTTGGTTTCGTCGATTACCCAGCCGGGGTGCAATTGCGGCTACGGCTATGACGACAATGGCAACATTGCGAGTGCGACGCTGAACGGCAAGTGGACTGGCTACACCTACGATGCGCTTGGGCAGCTGATTCAGGTCAACGACCACAGCGATACCCGTTCCGGTGAAAATGGTACGACGTGGAAGTACACCTACGACCTCGGCGGCAACATCCTGAAAAAGGAACGCTTTGCCTACAACGATACGACGAATCCTCTGGAAACCGTTACCTATACCTACGGTGACACGAACTGGCGCGACAAGCTTACGGCGGTCAACGGAAACGCCATTGCCTACGATGCGATTGGCAATCCGTTGAACGACGGGACGTGGACGTACACTTGGCAGAACGGCCGGCAGCTGCAAAAGATGCAGAAATCGGGCGTGACGGCAGAGTTCGTCTACAACGCAGACGGTTTGCGCGTGCAGAAAACGGTCAACGGCGTAGCGACGAAGTACACGCTGCACGGCAAGAATGTTGTGCATATGACTTCCGGCGCGGATGAGCTGCACTTCTTCTATGATGCGCAGAACCGCCCGGCGGTGGTGGTGTACAATGGCACGGCGTATGCGTATGTCAAGAGCTTGCAGGGCGATATTGTTGCAATTCTGGATGAGAATGGCAATGCCGTTGTTAGCTACGGCTACGATGCGTGGGGGGCGCCGCTGTGGTGTACCGGTGAACTGGCGGAAACGCTGGGCAAGGTGCAGCCGTTTAGGTATAGGGGGTATGTCTACGACGAAGAGACGGGGCTGTATTATCTGAGAAACAGATTTTACAATGCACACAACAGTCGTTGTATCTCTGCTGACTCAATGCTGTCAACCCGTGGTACACATACTTCTGCAAATGCCTATGCTTATTCCCGTAATGCTCCGACAATCCGTGCTGATGCTAACGGACAGGACAGTATCTATGTCATTTATGATAGTCGCCCCAATGCTACAGATGAACATCCTGAATATAAGGGTCTAACCCTTCAAGGTGAATGGGCAATCAACGCTTTGCGGGAAAATGGCCATTACGTAATGCCTGCTGGTTTTACCAATATTCCTGAGTTCATAGCAGCATGGAACAATGCCGGAGCTTACGAATACGATTACATTATCATTTATGCGCACGGCAGCCCTGGCACTATTGACTGTGCAGGTGGTTATTTGAAGGAAACTACTGAATCAGGTGAAGATGCGAACGGGAACCACTGTTATAGCTCTATCAATGAATTGAAAGAGATACGAGTCAATAAGGGCATTTACCTGCTTTCGTGTAACGGCGCCACGCCAAACTCAGAATATATGACAGCTATTGGTATGCTTTCTTCAAAAGCCGGTGGGGCGCCGACTATGGGTTCAGCATACGCTTCTGTTAACTATTATGAAGGCACGGGAATACCTTATCAATCTCCTGGCCTCAAGTGGTCAAATGGTTTGTCGAAAAATTTCAGCAACTTGATGAATTGGCTATATGCAAGTTGCTGGGTGACCTTCTCAAAAGACGGGATGTGGATTGACTGATATGGTAATGAAAGGAAATGTATCTGGTGAAAAAGAATATGTTGATAATGTTTTTCATCTTCGCTTTGCTCATATGTCAATTCGTTTGGTGGTTTGACATAGGATCTTGGTGTTCTCTTCCAATCGAATTGTGTTACACACACGCTTCCGATTTTTCCTTTAGAGATAAAAACAATAATAAAGCCGAAGCAGATATGTACACATGGCGCACATTCTTTCACCCTGATGATTTTGTCTCGTCGGAAGAGAAGTTGATTTATAATCAGTATAATTCTCTCGTTGGTTTTGACTTTTCACAATATACTTACATCCTCAGTTACGGATTTTCTATTGAGTATCTGTATTGTAAACAACCTGATGCAAAAAAAATGCAATATGGTAAAGTCGTTCATGATGTCAATTGTCTTCCGAATGAGGTTCTGCTATATCGCGTTCCGAGAGTATATATCGAGCCTAATCCGGATCGCACCGATAGTTTTTCTTACAAATTTATTCATTCTGCTCCTTGAATTGCTTCTTCACCTCTTTATTATACCCCTTTTTCGTCCTTTTGGCTGTTCTTTCTTTGTGCGGGATTGCCTTAATTTGTGTTTGTGAGTGAGGTGTTAGAGTGTATTTTCCTGTTCTACCGACAGTATATAGAAAAATGAGTGTTTTTTTCTGTACCATTACATCCATAACGAGTCTATTGGTAACTATACTCATGTTCCTTGTGTTGTATTTGGGAAACCAAGTGCAGGGTATTGTGTTTATTTCATTTCTTTTTTCAGTTATTCTATCTATCGTAGCATGGAGAGCTTGTTTGATAACAATTAAATGTAACGAGTATGTACACATTATTGTTGACAAGCGTATTGTTGCATTGTATAGTCCTACCGGGAAAGCATTACGTACTTTCAACTTTTCTGACATAGTGGATGTGCGGGTTGTCAACTTACCTCAAGTTATGTATGCCGCCTCAATACCCTATGTGCGTAAACAGCAATACATCTGTATACAATCTGATTCTTCACACGCCGAAACACGTCCCCATACAACCTATTCAGAGATTCGAAGTAATCCCCACTGCATTGTTTTAGCCTATAATGAGTATGCTTATAATAATATTAGCTCAATTCTATTGCGTCAAGAAACTGGAGATACCGTGTAAGGGGGGGCAATTCCCCATACCAATGGGTACAGAAGAAGAGTGGCTTGAGGGTTGGATTGAACCTTTGCGGAAGAGTCCTCGTTGGGGAACTGCCGTTGATGGCGAGCAAATGAGTGTGTTCTATTTCGTGAATGGCCTCCACTATATGGTTAACGACGTCGTCGATGGTAAAAAAGGTTGGAAGTATCGCAGCAATATGGGATTTGGATATGTTGATTGTATTGGCGGTGCGAGGTTCATGGGACAACAGTTTTTCAAAAACAGCAGAACCTTGGATGCTAATATTCGTGCGACTGCAAGTGGAATCCGAGCGAACAACCTTTCCCGCTTAGAAGATATTGATCCCACTGCTTTGGAGGAAATCACATATGGTGCCGTGCTATTTACTCTTCCAGATAAGAAAGGAAAGAGGCACATGGCATATTACATCGGGAGTCATAATGGATATGAGCATTGTATTATTGAAACCACAGGAAAAGGAGATCGAATGCATTATGCGAATTTGGAAGAACGGCTGTACAATCCAGAAACTGGGCATGGTTTCTATGAGTGGGGCGAACTGGCATGTGTTGACTATAGCGGTGTGTGCGGTTCTTGGATTGCTCTTCCCTATGATATTCCTTCCGATTGAGGTGTCAGCTGATCAGTCTACGTCGCAGGAATATACTGAGGTATTGACACCTTATGAACAAAATGGCATGTGGGGATATACCGATCGTACTGGTTCTATAGTTATACAGCCGCAGTGGGCTGTTGCGGGGTGGTATCGGTGCGGAACCGCAGCCGTTTGCTCTACCGATGGGCAGTGGGGGATTATAGATGAAAACGGCGAATATCTCGTACCATGCCGATACGATAGCATCTGGGATCAGTATTCATGTTATGAGACAACGCCATTTGATGATTCTAACAGTTACATTGGCGGTCTGAGTGATGGATTCTATATTATCATCGATTGCGTTGATGATGAAGAATATATGGGATTCTTTTGCATTTCAACCAAGACACTTGTTGAACCACAATGGTTTTCAGTTACAATTGCTGACGAGGGTATTGGAATCAATGAATTAGTTCTGGTAGAAGACATGGATGCAGGCTTTGGATATGTAGACCGCTTTGGACATGTGGTTATTGAGTGTCAGTACGATTGGGCAACACCTTTCGTAGAAGGGGTGGCGCAAGTGGGAAAGTGGATTGATGACGATTACTATGAATACTATATCGATACTACTGGAAATGAAATTAACCTCATGATGAACTGATTTACACAACATCAACTACTCTATCTCTGAAGATTCAAACAATGTAGCAATAAGC
>ONZV01001352.1_pt1 | contig 11631 bp, 10 predicted proteins | sample 1671561 | NCBI WGS metagenome assembly ONZV01 (sample SAMN06348169, study PRJEB24527) | human gut metagenome | reverse complement strand
GAAAATCCGTGTTTGGTTATTTGCAGATTCAAAAGAGCGAACTGCTTGTTCGTGAATCCGAGGCTTATAAGGCTGTGTATTGCGGTCTTTGCAGGCAAATGGGTAAGGATTACTCCGTGTTTACAAGATTTACGCTAAGCTATGACTGCACATTTTATGCAATGCTTTTAATGTCGCTTAACCGTTCATGCAAAGGCTTTAAAGACGGCAGATGCACCTGCAACCCTCTTAAAAAATGCAAGTTTGCAACAGATTCCGGTGACGCATACAGAAAGGCTGCCGCATTTTCAATGATATCGGTTTATTATAAAATCATTGATGATATTCAGGACAGCGGATTTTTTAAAAAGCTGTTGTGCAGAATCATAAAGCCTTTCTTTTCTCATCAGAGGAAAAAGGCGGCAGATAAGTATCCCGATATGGACAAAGCAGTTTCTGATATGATGAAGATGCAGTATGATGCTGAACATTCGGAAAAGCCGTCTGTAGATATGTCGGCTCATCCAACGGCATTAATGCTTGCTGCTGTATTGTCGGCTGAGGCTCATGATGAAATTCAAAAAAGAGTTCTCTATGAATTCGGCTATCATATCGGCAGGTGGATTTATCTTGTCGATGCCGCAGATGACATAGAAAAAGATATCAAATCAAACGGGTTTAATCCGTTTGTAAACAAGAAAACAGGTGAGGTAAAATCATCGGATTTTATAAAAGCGGTGCTGAATCAGTCACTTGCAAGGGCATATGATGCCTACAATCTTTTGAACTTTACCGATTTTAAGGGAATTTTAGATAATATGATGCTTTTGGGATTCCCTGCATCACAAAACAGAGTAACAAGCAAACTTGATACGGAGGTCAATAATGAATAATCCTTATGAGGTTCTCGGTGTGTCTGAAACAGCTACCGATGAAGAAGTAAAAGCAGCGTACAGAAACCTTGCTAAAAAATATCATCCCGATAACTACACCGACAGTCCTCTTGCGGATGTTGCGGAGCAGAAAATGAAGGAGATTAATGAGGCATACGATATGATTAATCAGATGCGTCAGAAGGGTAAGGGTACAGGCTCAACAGGCAGTTCGTCATATAACGCAAATTCTTCAAGTTCACAGTTCTACAACGTAAGAATTTACATTCAGAGAGGACTTCTTGATCAGGCCGATCAGATTCTTGAAAACACAGCACAGTCAATGAGAACCGCAGAATGGCATTATCTCAAGGGCATGATTGCATACCGCAGAGGTTGGTCTGAACAGGCTTTTTCATATTTCACAACTGCGTGCAATATGGACCCCAACAACACGGAATACCGAGCCGCTCTTAACAATATGCAGAGCCAGAGAGCATATAACTACGGCGGTTATACTCAAACAAATCCTAACGCAACAGGCTCATCCTTCTGCGATGTTTGTGCAGGAATGATGTGTGCAAACTGCTTGTGTGATTGTTGCAGAATGGGATGTTAATATGAAGAAAAACGGTATCAAAAAGGGGACAATGCGTATTGCGGTTTGCGGAATTATTGCGGCGCTCTCACTCGTTTTTATGATGATGACATCTCTCGTTCCAATCGGAACATACGCTTTGCCTTGTCTTGCAGGAATTCTCATTTCCTGCATAGTTGTTGAATACGGCTATGGATGGGCAATCGGTGTGTTTTGTGTAACTGCCGTGCTTTCAATGCTCCTTGCGGGCGATAAAGAGGCTGTTATATATTTCATTGCACTCTTTGGCTATTATCCCATTTTAAAGGGCGCTTTTGAATTTAAAATCAAAAACAGGGCAGTTCAATACATACTCAAGCTTGCGGTGTTTAATGTTGCCGCCATCGGTTCGTTCTTTGTCGCAACATGGCTGTTGTCAATTTCGACAGATGAATTTACCGTTTTCGGTTTTTATGTTCCGTGGGCATTTTTGATTGCCGGAAATATTTTCTTTTTGCTCTATGATTATGCAATTACCGTATTTGTTATGCAGTATGTTCGCAGATTAAGAGGAAAAATATTCGGTAATTTTCACAAGTAATTATAATTTAAAGAAGTTTTGAGAAGGTGGACTCAAATGAAAAAGCAAAAACTGTTTGTCCGCATAGTTTGCGTAGTACTTGTGGTTCTTATGGCAGTATCGGTAGGTGCTGTTGCAATAACTGCATTTTCGGCTAATGCGGCTCAATCAACCGAGGAGGTTTCCGCAAGCGTATCAGCAGGCGCATCAGGCTATATAAATGCGTCGTATGTAAATCTGAGAAGCGGTGCAGGTACGAATTATTCGGTCATAACCTGTATGGCAAAGAACACAAAATTTACTTTTGTTGACGGAAAGCTCTATAACTCAAAGTGGTACAAAATCAAGCTTAAATCAAATTCAAAGACAGGCTATGTTACAAAGGAATATGTTGCCGTAAGTTCTTCGACAACGGCATCAAGCGTAACAGGTTATGTTTCTGACGATTATGTAAATCTCAGAAGCGGAGCAGGCACAAATTATTCTGTTGTTAGTTGCCTGAGAAAGAACACTAAGCTTACTTTTGTAAGCACTTCACTCTACAACTCCGCTTGGTATAAGGTTAAGGTTACTTCAACTGCTAAAACAGGTTACATAAAGAAAGACTATGTAAAAATGAACAGTTCAACCCAACCTACAACGAAGGCAACACAACCTACAACAAAGGCAACCAAACCTGTAACTCAGCCGACTGCGTCAGCGTCAACCGTAAGCGGTTATATAACAGACGATTATGTAAATCTCAGAAGCGGTGCCGGTACAAGCTATTCGGTTGTTGAGTGTATGCGATTGAATACAAAGGTTACTTTTGTAAGCACAAAGCTTTATAACAATGATTGGTATAATATTAAGCTTACATCAAATTCAAAAACAGGCTATGTAAAGAAAGACTATGTTAAGATGAACAGTCAGACACAGCCTACGACGACTCAGCCTACAACCACAAAACCGTCAACAGGTTCATCTGTTAAGCTTTCCGTATCAAGCAAATCAATTTTCACAGGCAACAGATTTGCAATCACAGCAACAGCGTCCGGAAGTGTTTCATGGTCAAGCTCAAATACAGGCGTTGCAACCGTTGACTCTCGTGGTATTGTAACAGCCAAGAAAGCAGGCTCTGCAACAATTACTGCGAAAAGCGGTTCGCATTCTGCAACCTGCAAAATTACCGTAAAATCCGGTTCATCTGTAAATATATCCAACAGCAATGTAAATCTTCCGTGGCAGAAGTCAATGCTTTTGAAATCAAGCACAAGAGGCGTCACATGGTCAAGTTCAAATACAAAGATCGCGACAGTTAAGAACGGTGTTGTTGACACGGTAGGCAAGGGCTATGTAACAATCACAGCATCAACATCATACGGTGCGGCAACCTGTCTCATTCATGTTATGCCGAGGGAGAGTGTGCGTTTCTGCTATGCTTCACCAAACTCAGCTCCGCTTAATTCAAATGTAAGCTTTAAGGCTATTACCGACACAGACAGGGTAGGCGTGTATTTTGTAGTTACAAACGGTTCAACCTCTTATAAGGTCACCGCAAAAAATAAGGTTAAAGACGGTAACTCCTATATCTGGACAGGTACACAAAAGCTTTCAAAATCAGGCAAATGGTCTGTTAAGGCATATTCTAAATTTAAAACCGAATCAAAGTATTACACCACGGCAGGCGGCGGTGAGGGCGAGGTGTTTGTAACCTCAACAACCAATAAAACCACCACAGCCTGTGCCGAGCGCAGAGCGAGTGATGAGGTAATCAAGCTTATTGCAAACTATGAGGGATTTCTCTCAAAAGTTACAGCAGACAGCATTACAACCGATCCTACACTCGGTTACGGCAAGGTTGTAGTTTCAGGCGAACAGTTCTACAACAACATAACTTCAAATCAGGCATATGCTTATCTTTGCCAGACCGTGAACAAGGGCGGATATACCACCACAACAAATTCCTACCTTGTAAATAACGGTATAAAGTTCAATCAGCAACAGTTTGATGCGCTTGTGTGCTTTGCATACAATGTAGGTAGCGGTGTGTTCTACAATGACTCCGAACTCCAGTCTGTTCTCTTGAACACAGGTTTAAGCGGTACTATCAAAGCAGGCGCTTCGGGTACGGTTACAGGTTCAGATGTAAACCTCAGAAGAGGTGCAGGAACTAACTACTCCGTTGTTACCCGTATGAACTACGGAACAAAACTTAAATTTGTTGACGGAAAGCGTTATAACACAAACTGGTATAAAGTTAAGCTTTCAAACGGCACAACAGGATATATCCACAAGGATTATGTTTCTGCTTCGGGCGGTTCAAGAGATTTGAATAATGTCAATAAGCAGAACCTCATTGATGCACTTTTGCAGTATCACCATGCGGCAGGTTCTTGCTATTGGGGACTTTTGTACAGAAGAGTTGACGAGGCGGAAACCTTCCTCTACGGCGATTATGACCGTGACGGTCAGCACAATTATCACCACTTCCATTTCTCATGTTACTCAAACCCGAGTTTCGGTATCTGATATTAATTTTTGCAAAGAAGGTCTTAAAATGAAAAAAATAGGTTTCATAGGTGCAGGCAATATGGCAACAGCCATTATAAAAGGTCTTATGGCACAAAACGACGGCAAGGCTGATTTTATCAATGTTTTTGATGTAAGCGAAGAAAAGTGTGCCGCTATGAAAAATATGGGTGCAAATGTAATGACATCTGCCGATGAAATTGCAAAGAACAGCTCAATTGTTGTTCTTGCAGTCAAGCCGCAGAATTATCCCGAAGTTCTTGAGTCCCTCAAAAACAGCATTACAACAGCCAAAACCGTAGTATCAATTGCCGCAGGCATATCTATTGCATATGTAAGAAAAGGTCTTGAATGTGACTGCCCTGTTGTAAGGGTTATGCCTAATACGCCTCTCTTGCTCAAAAAGGGTGCAACAGCTCTCTGTCCGTCTGAGAATATCAGCGATGATGACAAAACAATCGTTTACAATATGTTCGCAGGCAGCGGTGTTTGCGAATATATTGACGAAAGCCATATGAATGAAATAATTGCGGTAAACGGCAGTAGCCCTGCTTATATTTATCTTTTTGCAAAGGCTATGGCTGATTACGCAAAGAATTGCGGAATCGACTATGACAAGGCCATGAACCTTGTCTGTGCAACTCTTGAGGGTTCGGCAGCAATGCTCCGTGACAGCGGTGAGCCTGTTGAAACACTCATAGACAGGGTTTGCTCAAAGGGAGGCACAACAATTGCCGCTATGGATAAGCTTAAAGAACACGGCTTCTATGAGGCTGTTCTTGACGGCATGGACGCTTGTACAAAGAGGGCAGAGGAGCTTGGCAAATAATTTTGCCTTAACATAAAATGAATACATTCCTCATATATTTTAACGGACAACCAATGAGAGGAATGTATTTTATGAAAAGCATTGTATTTTCTTTTAAAAAGCGTTATCTTTTTCGCAGATCAAAGGGAATTTCACCGTCTGATGTCAGATTTTTTATAAGGCGATATTCCGTGGTGCTTATCTTTGTTTCGGCTTTTCTTACCGGACTTGTTTTCGGTTCAATTTATGCATCAAAAGCCGATAAGCAAATGCTTGATTCCCTTGATTTTCTGTTTACTACAAATCTTGATGCAAGGCTCGGTCAGAATGCCGTCAGCACATTTTGTGCCTGCTTTGCATCTGATTTTATATTTCTCACGGTTGTATTCCTTTTGGGACTTGCACCGTGGGGAATACCGTTTTTACCGTTTGTTTCAGCATTCAAAGGCTTTGGAACAGGACTTACTGCGGCATATCTTATTATTACATATTCACTTAAAGGAGCAGGTTTTTATCTGCTTGTTGTGTTGCCGGGAACATTTTTGTTCTGTCTGGCACTTGTAAAGCTGTCGGCATATGCTTTTGAAATTTCAAAACAGATGTTTTTCAGCTTAATCGGTCATTCTCATCAAACAAATTCTTTGAAAAATGAGGTGATTGATTTTTGTTCCCGATCTGTTTCGGCACTCATAATGACCTTTTGTTCAACCTTGCTGGACACAGCTTTGTGGTGCTTGTTTTCGGGAGCGTTCAATTTTTAATTTTGGAGGGCGCTATGGCATCGGAAAAGAACGCTGTAGCATTGACAGGCTTTTTCTCGTCATTGTTTCACAATTTACCACGACTTTTGCTAACGAATGTGCTTTTTGCATTGCCGTTTGCCGTAATATTCGGAATTTTCTTTTTGATTAATACTCTTACGGGTCTTAATTCAATGTTTATATATTTTCTTACGATAATTCCGCTTTTTCCGTTTTATGCCGGCGTAACTCAGGTTACTTCCCATATGGTAAGGGGAGAGGAAAATGTTGATGTTTTCTCAAATTTCATAGGCGGAATAAAGGAAAATCTGCTCAGATTCCTCATACACGGCGTTGTGATGTATGCCGCTGTTTTTATCAGCTACTATTCAATTGTTCTTTATCTCGGGCTCGGTTCAAAGAACGGAATGTTTTATGTTCCGCTTGTTATTTGTATTTTAATTGCAATTTTCTTTCTGTTTATGTTCTTCTATGTTCCGCCTATGACGGTTACTTTTGATATCAAGATGAAGGATATTTACAAAAACAGCGCACTTATGACATTCGGTGAGCTTAAACACAATCTGTTTGCAGTTTTCGGAATTTTTATTTTATTTCTCGTTTGTGCAACAGTGCTTATGTGCAGTTTTACTCCGGTACTGCTCATCATTTTCACAATTGTTCTTGCATTGTTCATTGTTCCGTCAATTTTATCTTTTATAATCAATTCTGCAGTTTATAAGAATATGTATTCAATGATTGTTGACAAGGATTCAAAGAGCAAAACAATTGATAAGAAAATGGAGAACAGACGCAAAGGTCAGTTCCGTGATGATGAAGAGCCTGTCGCAGAAGATTATTCGGATCTTGAAATTGATGAATCGGCTGACGGTGATGAATTTATTTTCTATAACGGAAAAATGATGAAAAGAAGTTATCTTTTAAAGCTTAAAAAAGAGGCTGAAGAAAGGAAGAACGCAAAATGAGCGGTAAACACGTAGTTAAAAGTTCAAAAAAATCATTGATAATAATTATTTGTGTTGTTGTACTTGTTGCAGTAATTGCAGGTGCGGTTATTCTGTTTATGAATCTTTCGGATAAAAATAATAATTCGGCAACAACAGTACCGACTGTGGCTGCTTCAACAACCGCCGATGATACAAACCCAACACAGAATGTTTTCGACTCTGTATCTGAAACCACACAGCCTGCAACCAAATCGGGTGAAGCTTCACAAGAGCCGACAGAACAGGGATACACAGCCGAAACATCTTCAAATGACAGTGAAATTGTTGTTCCGACAATCAGCGGAGAGGAGCAAAAACCAAAATTCAGTGCAACTCTTATTCCGTACTATGCAAAAGACGAAAATTCTTCTGAAGAATATTCTTTGAGAGATCTTTTCGGCTCTGCTTATTCAGGCGGCGGATTTACTTTTAATGAGGACGGAACATTCATTGACGGAATCACAAGTGCATCGGCAAATTCGGGTGCGTACATCGTTGAGGGCGACTCCGTTGTAATAACATATTCCAACGATAAAAATGTTATTGCTGCCGTAACCGAATGGAACGGTGATGTTCCTGCTGAAATTACTGTAAACTACGGCGGAATTATTGTATCCTTTAAGTAAAATATCGGTGATTAAATGAGTAAAAAATCTGTTAAAAAGCCTGACTATGCAAAATTTGAGGCTAACAGGGCTGTAAAAAAGAAGAATAAGAAAAAGAAAACAACAGCAATTATTTCATCGGTTATTGCTGCCTGCATATTTATTATTGCGGCAATCGTTGCCGTTAATGTGCTTTCACCGTCAGTAACCGCCGAGCTTACCTCGTCTGCATGGGTTCCCGAAGGTGCAAAGAATGCGAGCGGTGATGAGGTTGAAATGAGTGAGGTTTACAACACAAATTACAGCGCTTATCAGGGTTCTATGTCATTTTCCGATGACGGCACTTTTACTTTATGGCTTTCGCCGGGAAGTCCGGATGACGGAACTCACAGCGGAAAATATATCGTGTCAGCTTCGGACAAAGTCAATTTGTCATTTGATGACGGAACAAATACTTCCGCCATACTCACACAAAAGAACGGTAAAATTTCGTCTGTTGTGCTTAAATATAACGACTATGAAATCACATTTGTAAAACAGTGAATACTTAAAACAAAAAAGATATACGGTAAAATTTTCTGCCGTATATCTTTTTTTCTATATTCCGTCAAACAGACTTAGCTGTTCGGTTTTGCTTTCAAACTTATGCAAATACGAAAACACATTTTCAACTCCGAACATAATTCCGTGATTTCTGCAAACTTCTGAAATCCTGTTCATCAAAAGGTTATTGTTACTGCTCGTAAGCTGATATGAATTTCCGTATGTATAAATGTATCGTTCTTTCATATTCGGAAAGTGTTTGTCAAGCCGGCTGTAAAAATATTCTCTGTTACCGTCACGCAGAGTAAGACCTATGCCAAAGCATATTATTCCACGAACCTTTGCGTCAATGCAATACTTTAAAAGTCCGTCGATATTTTCTTTTGTATCATTTATAAACGGTAAAAACGGAGAAAACCACACAACACTCGGAATACCGTTTTCGTGAAATGCCTTGAGCGTTTCAAATCTTTCTTTAGTAACGGAAACATTCGGTTCAATTATTCTGCAAAGACTTTCGTCTGCCGTTGTAAGCGTCATCTGTAACACAGCCTTGCTTTTATCGTTTATTTTCGTAAACAGGTCAATATCTCTCATAACAGATGCCGACTTTGTATGTACGGTTACACCGAATCCGTAGCGGTCAATTATTTCAAGACATCTTCGTGTCAGTTTCAGTTCTTTTTCAAGGGGAATGTACGGATCGCTCATCGCACCCGTGCCAATCATACATTTTCTGCGTTTCCTTTTTAAAGCGTTTTCAAGCAATTCCGGGGCATTTTCTTTTACCTCAATATCTTCAAATCGGTGATTCATCTGATAGCATTTACTGCGTGCGTCACAATAAATGCATCCGTGTTGGCATCCTCTGTAAATGTTCATGCCGTTTGCGGCAGATAAAATTCCTTTTGCTTTGACCTTATGCATATAATCCTCCGCTTATTGTTTGGCATCGACAAACCACCTGTTTTCCTCCAAAAACAGATATCGTTCTTTGCCGAGAATATGGCAGGTGTAGCGTATTCCCGCACCGCCTGCTTTGAGAGACGCCGCATACCGCACATCGGAAATTTTGTCAATGCGGTATCTTCTTCCGTCATCCCACACAATATATTCGGGGATAAGATCTCCGTCACAATCAAATGTGGCAGTAACTTTAACATACTTTTTCATAGCTTGTTACCTCCATTAAAATCAGAGAAACATCTTTAATTTTTCGCCTAAGATGCATCGTTATCATAAATATCCGACAGGATGAATTGTATGATCCTCCTTTGGGTTAAAATCCGAAAGCTCCTTGTCATCGAGCAAAACGGCAGGGCGAACAGCATAATTGCCGAATCGCTTTTTTAATCTGTCAAGTGTTTTGTCAAGCTGTTCGTTCTGAATAAGTCGCTTTTCATCACGCAAAAGGCTCATCTGGTGCGGCTGATCATCGTGAATAAAATCCGTAACGCTTACCCCGATACTTCTCAGCGGTTTTTCCATTTTATAGCTTTTTTTGAAAAGCTCAATAGCCGCATTTGTTATATCCTTTGTAAGATTTGTGTGGATTGCCGTTGTGTGCTGTCGGTTGAATGACATCAGCTCGTTGTCACGAATCGTAATGCAAACCGTTTTTGCCATAAATCCCTGTTCACGCATTCTTCTGCAAACGCTGTCACACAAAACGAATATAACCTGTTTTACATCGTTAAAGGTTACCATATCTTTCGGAGTTGTGGTTGAGTTACCGATTGACTTTACCTCGCTGTTTTCGTTCATATGGGCAACAGGGGAAGAGTCATATCCGTTTGCAAAGCCGTAAATTAGGTCGCCCCATTTTCCGAGATATGACCGCAACAGTGTAACATCTGCGGTTGCGATATCTCCAATCGTATAAATGCCGATAGATTCAAGCTTTCTGCCCGTTGCTCTGCCAACATACAAAAGGTCTTTTGCAGGACAGTTCCACACAATATCTCTGTAATTTTCCCGTGTGATTTCCGTTATAGCATCAGGTTTTTTATAGTCACTTCCGAATTTGGCAAAAATTTTATTAAAGCTGACTCCGATGCTTACGGTTATTCCGAGTTCCTGCTTTATACGGCGATTAATTTCGAGTGCAATCTCTTTGCCGTTCATATTCTTATTGTCGGTAACATCAAGCCATGCCTCGTCAAGTCCGAACGGCTCGATTTTGTCGGTGTATTCGCTGTAAATTCTCCTCGCCATTTTTGAAAATCGCTTGTACAAATCAAAGTGGGGAGGAACGGTTATGAGGTCGGGACATTTCTGCTTTGCCTGCCAGATTGCCTCACCTGTTTTTATATTATACTTCTTCGCAATCTCATTTTTAGCAAGAATAATTCCGTGCCGATTTTCCGCATCACCGCTCACGGCAACAGGTTTATTCCTGATTTCGGGATGATGCAAACACTCAACGCTCGCATAAAATCCGTTGCAGTCGCTGTGAAGAATAACCCTGTCCTTTTTATATTTGCTTTTGTCAACGGCACAATTAATATTCACAACGCATCACCTCGAACATTTGTTTTTATTTAATTATAGAACACTTGTTCTATAAAGTCAAGCGTAATTTTGTCGTGTATATTAAAAGTAATTATACCAATGATATTAAAAATATTCCTAAAATACGATTTTTCTTTTAAAATTACATTGACATATACTTATATAGGTGATAAACTGGTACTAAGGTAGAATGGTTGTATTTAAAAATAGTTAATCAGGGACACAAATATAAATATTATAAAGGAGAAGAGTATGAAGAAAAAAATTAGAATAATTTCGTTGGTTTCATTATTGTTGTTGTCGATTTTTTCCACTCAAAGTGTATTGGCATCAGAGTCTGTAGATGATGAAAACGATAATGGTGGCTATGTTGCAGATGATACGGAACGTTTGGAAGTACCATTTGAACATGACGGGTATTCGTTGACTACAAAATATGACCCGAGAGAAAGTAATCATTTAACAGATATAAGAAATCAAAGCAATGTCGGCATTTGTTGGATGTATGCCGCTGCTTCCACAGAAGAACAATTTATTGCAACACGGTACGGTAGAAAATTTGATGTTTCTGAATTGCATGGTGCAGTTGCTTTATCTGACTGTATTAAAAAAGTAAATAAAAGTCAAATTGAACCGGGTTATTATGAAACTGGCCCTAATAGAGGTTCTACAACTGCAGTAGCTGCACAGTACATAACAAATTGGAATACTCCGATTTTCTATAACGATGTCCATAAGTGGTGCTCAAATATCAGCGAGGCAGAATATCCTTTATCTATTATGCAAACCTTTTATAATAAACACCATAACTGGATTGAAATAAAGGATGACGGAGATGCATTTACAGATTCAAAATCATTATTTAATCTCACGGGGTTTAGATATATTTCCAAAGATA
>ONZV01001326.1_pt1 | contig 11812 bp, 9 predicted proteins | sample 1671561 | NCBI WGS metagenome assembly ONZV01 (sample SAMN06348169, study PRJEB24527) | human gut metagenome | reverse complement strand
CGGGGATGCAGGCGGAATATAAGCGCCGCCACGATGCTATCTGGCCGGAAATGAAGGCACTGCTGAAATCAGCGGGTATTCGCAATTACAGCAGATGTTCCTGCTGGAATGAATGCTGACGATTAGAAGGGCTGTCCCTGCAAGCAGGGGCGGCTCTTTTGCTCACCGAATAAACACGCGGACACGGCATGAAAGTGTCACCAACTCAATCGCGCGAACGGGAGTCCAGAGGGTCGAAGACCCTTTGGCGGAGTCAAGGGGCAGCGCCCCTTGTGTTCCCCCAATCAACACGCGGGCATAGTATGAAAATGCGCTCAACTGAATCGCGCGAATGGGAGTCCAGAGGGTCGAAGACCCTTTGGCGGAGTCCAGAGGCAGCGCCTCTGGTATCGTTTGGGGAGCAAAAAGGCGCAGATGAATCCGGCGATATGCTAATTGTGCAAAAAAATCGACAGTTTGCGCCAAAATGCTGATAGAAAGCTGGCAGTGTGCTATAATCCGATATGAAAGTGAATCTGGCAGAACGAAATCTGATTCGATTCCGCTTCCGGTCATCGTTCCGTCCTCCTCTTGGAATGGTGACTGCCCTTCCCATCAATCCCTTCGGCTTCTCCTCTTGCCGAGGGGATTTCTTGTTGCAAGGGAAGGGAACGACTGTCAAAAACGGAACGAATTTTGCCAATCAAAACAGAATAGGAAGCCGAAATGACAGGTTCTGAAAGAAATGCGCAAAATGGGCGGAAAACGTGCTAATACTAATTCTCATCTAAAGCATGTCATTCGCACAGCATCTTTTCCGCCCCGGCTTTGCTTCGTTCCGCTCGTGCGTACCTCCAGTACGCCTCGCTTCACGCAGCTTTGCCAGAACGAAAAATCTGCTATGCTCGATGCCATGTTTTAGAATCGAATTAGTATAAAATAGCATCATCAAGCTGGGGAGGAAGAAAAACAGATGAAACAGGTATTCAATCCGTATCTGCCGGCAGGGGAGTACATCCCGGACGGTGAGCCGCATGTCTTCGGCAATCGGGTGTATGTGTACGGCTCGCACGACCGCTTTAACGCCGCTATCTTCTGCGTCAACGACTATGTGTGCTACTCCGCGCCGGTGGACGATTTGTCCGCGTGGCGCTACGAGGGTGTTATCTACAAGAAAAAACAAGACCCGCTGAACAAGCTGGGCATCCGCCTGCTGTTCGCACCGGACGTGGTGCAGGGCGTGGACGGGCGCTATTACCTCTATTATGCCTATGATTTCCTTGGACGCATGGGTGTGGCGGTCAGCGATAAGCCGCAGGGTCCGTATGAATACTACGGTCATGTCCGTTATGCCGACGGGCGCGAGTGGGGCAGCCGCTCCGGGGATGAGTTCCCGTTCGACCCCGGTGCGCTGGTGGATGACGACGGGCGCGTCTACCTCTACTCCGGCTTTGCGACGAAGGTGCCGTTCATCATGAGCCGCTTCCATAACCTCCGCAATTCCGGCGGCGTTGGCATGGAACTGGAACAGGACATGCTGACCATCAAGGATAAAATCCAGTTGATTTTTCCGCAGAAGGACAACAACCCGCCGAAGGAATTCGCGGGACATGCCTTCTTCGAGGCAAGCAGCATCCGCAAAATTGACGGCAAGTACGTTTTTGTGTATTCGTCGGAGAACAACCACGAATTGTGCTATGCGGTCAGCGAACATCCGCTGTCCGGCTACCGCTACGGCGGGACGCTGGTGGACTTGGGCGACCTGTACATGGAGGACGGAACCTCCGACGAGACGTGCGGCACGAACTACCTCGGCAACACCCACGGCGGCATGGCGGAACTGAACGGGCAGTGGTACATCTTCTATCATCGCCAGACGAACCAGCACTCCTACTCCCGCCAAGCCTGCGCCGAACCGCTGAAGCGCACGCCCGACGGCGGCTTCCAGCAGGCGGAAGTGACCAGCTGCGGTCTGAACGGCGGCCCGCTGGACGGTATCGGCGAATACGAGGCGCGTATCGCCTGCAACCTGTGGAGCAAGCACGGCGTTGTCCGCTATGACAAGCGCTTCAATAAGAAGGAACACCCGTATTTTACCCAGAGCGGGCGCGACGGCGATCCGGCGGCGGTGCAGTATATCGCCAACATGCGCGACGGCAGTGTATGCGGATTCAAGTACTTCCAGATGCACGGCGCGAAAGCCATTCGGTGCGCCGTCAGCGGGGTGTGCCGCGGCAATATCGAGGTCAGCGATACGCCGGAGTTCTCGACGCTGGCGGCAAGCATCCCGTTCGAAGCCGGAAAGACCATGATGAACGTCACCGCGCCGTTCCGTATGGCAGATGGCGTGAAGGCACTGTACTTCCGCTTCCGCGGCGAGGGAGCCATGAACTTCTTCGCGTTTGAACTCAGTTAAGAGGTGAACTATATGAAGAAATTTGCTGGAATCCTCTTGATGCTGCTCCTGCTGTGCGGCGCGGCGCTTGCGGAAAACACCTATCATGTCGAAGAGTTCCCGATTGAAAAGGAAGACGAAAGCGTCATTGCGGGCTGGCTGTATGTGCCGGACGGCGCGGAGAACGCCCCCGCGGTCATCCTCTGCCACGGCTTCAACGGCACGCACCACAACATGGACGGCTACGCGGAATATCTCGCCCAGCGCGGGTACGTCTGCTATACGTTCGACTTTTGCGGCGGCGGCACGCAGAGCCAAAGCTCCGGTGCAACGACGGACATGACCCTGCTGACCGAACTCGACGACCTCGATGCTGTCGTTTCGTTCCTTGCTGAGCTGGATGAGGTGGATGCCAGCCGCCTTGTGATTGCGGGCGAAAGCCAAGGCGGGCTGGTGACGGCGCTGTATACGGCGCGGAATCCAGAAACCGTGCGCGGCGCGATGCTGCTCTATCCGGGGCTGATGATGGCGGACAACGCGCGCAGCCAGTATGCCGATGCCAGCGAGATTCCGGAGAAGCTCGACTTCATGCAGATGACCGTCAGCGGGCGCTACTACGAGGTTGTGCTGGAACTTGACCCGTGGACGGAAATCGCGTCGTTCGACAAGCCCGTGCTGCTGATTCACGGCACGGACGACCAGATTGTACCCATCAGCGTGTCCGAAAAGGCGCTGACCATCTACCCCGACGCGCGGATGATTACAATTCCCGGCGCGGGGCATGGGTTCTATCTGGACGACCGCGAAACGGCGTGCAAGGAAATGGAAGCATTCCTGAACGAGATTGACCAGTAACAAAAACGCACCTCCCCCAACCGGGCAGAGGTGCGTTTTTTGTTACAGTTCTTTGTCATCCAGCCGAATCGCGTCAATCAGCGCCTGCGGGGTGGAACAGTTCGCGCCGAACCGCTTCTCCGCGCGAAGTCCCGCCAGGGCGTGAATCAGCACGCCGTACGCTGCCAGCGCGCTTGTGGAGAGCGACGTGGACAGCCGATTCCGCTGGCACAGCAGCGCCGTCAGGATGCCGGACAGCACGTCGCCGCTGCCCCCTTTCGCCAGCGCGGGCGTGCCGTAGAGGCTGATGTACGTCGCGTCACCGTCGGACACAAGCGTCCGTGCGCCCTTGAGCAGCACGCAGCAGCCGCACAGGTCATGCAGCCGCGATAGGGCATCCAGCGGCTCATCAAGAATGAACTCGACGTGCTGTTCCAGCAGGCGCGCCGCTTCGCCGGGGTGCGGCGTGATGATGTCCTCCTCTTTCAGCGGGAGGATGCCGTCGTGCGTCGCCAGCAGGGTCAGCGCGTCCGCGTCCCAGACGATGGGGCAGTCCGCCTCGGCGAACACGCGCAGCAGCATCGTCACGTCCGGGGTCAGGCCGCAGCCGCAGCCGATGCAAGCCGCGTCCGCCTTGTCCAGCGTCTCGCGGGTGATGCGCGCAGCTTGAGGCGTCAGCAGCCCGTTTGTTTCGGGCAGGGGAACGCACGTCGCGCCCGGCGCAAGCACTTGCAGCATCGGCAGCAGACTCTCGCGGCACAAAAGCGTCGTCAGCCCCGCACCCGCGCGGATGCAGGCATTGGCGCAGAACGCCGCCGCGCCGACCATCCCGCGCGAACCGCAGAAAATCACCGCGCGGCCGCAATCGCCCTTGTGAAGCGCGGGTGTGCGGGCGAAAAGCGGCGCGAGCGCGGCAGGGGAGAGCGTCTCCAAGCCGCCGAAGCCAAGGTCAATGTCGTCACCGGGGCGGATGAGAATCGGCTGCACGGTGATTTTGCCCGTGTATTCGACGCCCTGCCGCAGAAGCAAGCCCTGCTTGATGCGGTGGAACGTGACCGTTTCCGCTGCGCGGACGACATCAGCACCGAGTGCGCGCCCGGTCGTGCCGTCCAGCCCGCTGGGAATATCCACCGCGATAACTGGAATCTGCGGATGGTCGCTCAGACGGTGGATGAGAATCGCCGCGTCGCCCTCGATGGCGTGATTCAGCCCCGTGCCGTAGAGCGCGTCCACCACGGCGGCGTACTCGGCAACATCCACCGCGTCGACGCTGGGCAGAACGCGGACGCCGTGCAGCAGCGCCAAGGTACGGTTCGTCAGTGCATCGCCGCGGACGGCGCTGGTCACTTCCCACACGTCTGCCTGACCGCCGCCTGAGCACCAGAGCCGCGCCGCCGCATAGCCGTCGCCGCCGTTATTGCCGGGACCGCAGAGGAAGAGCACGCGGGCGGATTTCGGTGCGTGGCGGGAAATTGCTGCGGCTACGCCCTGTGCAGCGTGTTCCATCAGCAGAATACTGGGCGTGCCGGTTTCGGACATGAAAAGCGTTTCCAAGGATTTCATCTCGTCGGGCGTAATCGTCGTCATGGAAGGCAGCCTCCTCCGGAAAGTCTCTTCCATTAGTATAGCGTATTTTCAGGAAATTGCAAGCACTCCGCAGATTTTCGGCTTTTTTCCTGTGCATAACGCCGCCGTGTCGCTTCGCCGCCGCGCAAATGGCGGACGGACTTGTTGTACGCCAGCAGCGCCGATACCTCGCGGGCGAGGGCTGCATCCGCCTGCGGAAGGTGCTGGAGCATGTCTTTGTGGATGCCGGATTTGGAGAGCTGGAACGCGGCGGCAGTCTGCCGGATGGTCGTCCGGTGGCGGAGCATGTAGCGCGCCTCGGCAATGCAGCGCTGGGCGATGGCTTCGTCCATGTGCGAAACCTCCTTTTTGGTTCTTCACGGGAAGTTGGGGGGAGCAAACAAGGGCTTAGGCGAAGCCCCAAAAAAGCTGCACGCGAAAGGAGCATGAAAGCGCGACCAACTCAATCGCGAAAAGGGGTCAAGGGGCAATTGCCCCTTGCAGGGTCAAGGGACAGCGTCCCTTGTGGGGTTTGGGGCAACGCCCCAATGTTCCGCGTCAGACCAATCCCAAGGAAGCTGCCAACAAAGGTGCAGGCAGCGAAGCGTCCCTGCCAGTAACTTTGCGCGTCCGCAGACGCGCCCCCAAGCTGCTCTTCCCCCAAGATTCCGTGAAGAACCTCCTTTTTGCGCTTCTGCATGGTCGCGCAGAAGGCTTTGCAGGAGGATATGAGCCGAAAACGCCCCTGATGACCGGCAGGGGGAAGCGAAAAAATGCCGAAAAAACGGGCATTTGCGGGGATTTTCCGAAAAACGCCCAAAAAGAATCAAAAAATCCGCAAAAAAATTCATTTTGGGGGTTGACAAACTGCCGAAATGGGTGTATACTTAAGAAGTCGCCTGCAGGACATGCAAGAGACACGGGAACGACGGGGTGTAGCGCAGTCTGGTAGCGCACGTGCTTTGGGAGCATGGGGCCGGGGGTTCAAATCCCTTCACCCCGACAGCTACTACTCTCCTTCGGATGGGAAATATGGCCCCGTGGTCAAGTGGCCTAAGACACCGCCCTTTCACGGCGGCTACTCGGGTTCGAATCCCGACGGGGTCATCCTTCTTCTTTTCCCTTCCGTATGGGCCTTTAGCTCAGTTGGTTAGAGCAACCGGCTTATATCCGGTCGGTCCCGGGTTCGAGTCCCTGAAGGCCTACTTTCTCAGGTGGCCCGGTAGCTCAGTTGGTTAGAGCGCCAGCCTGTCACGTTGGAGGTCGAGGGTTCGAGCCCCTTCCGGGTCGTCTACTTTCTGGTTTGAACTTCGCAGGTGCTACCAAGTAAGCAATGCTGGTGTAGCTCAATTGGCAGAGCAGCTGATTTGTAATCAGCAGGTTGCGGGTTCAAGTCCCATCGCCAGCTCCATTCTCTGGGTTACAGAGAAATTTCATATGGATGGGTTCCCGAGTGGCCAAAGGGAGCAGACTGTAAATCTGCCGTCACCGACTTCGGTGGTTCGAATCCACCCCCATCCACATTCTGCGGGAATGGCGGAATTGGCAGACGCGCTAGATTCAGGTTCTAGTGAGGGCTAACTTCATGCAGGTTCAAGTCCTGTTTCCCGCACCAAAGCCTTGAGAGTGAGAACTTTCAAGGCTTTTTTTCTATACGGATTCGGATGGCGGATGTGGAAAAATCATAAAAATAGTGAGCAGACGAGCGAAAAGCGGGAAAAACACTGCTGCGCAAAAGAAGCAGTGTCGTCGTCCGAAAAAATAGGTGGATGCAGATTCTCGTGTGTCCGCTGATCGCTACATACTTCACCCCGCATCTGCCCAGTGCCAGTCATCTGACAAAATAATATTGTCCGCACACCGCCCAATCCCCCTAATTCTTCCCCAATCGCACATTTTCCTGCGCCAATGGGGGATGCAAAAAAACTGCCGCTGTGGTATCATCAAGATAGAAAGGAGTCCTTGCATGTTGCTGCGAATCGCCATCGTCGATGATCTCCCGCAGGACGCCGAACGCCTTCAACAGGCGCTGACCGCCGAGGGACAGACGAACATCATCCGCTACGAAAGCGGCGACGCACTGCTTAGCGCTATCAGCCCGGAGCAGCTGGATGCCCTCTTCCTCGACATTTGCATGGAGGGCACGAACGGCATCGACACCGCACGGAAACTCCGCGAACAGGCGCCGACGCTGCCGATTGTTTTCGTCACATCCTCGAAGGAGTACGTCTGGCAATCTTTCCCGGTGCATCCGTTCGATTATCTGCTCAAACCGTTCGAGCAAGCGCGCATTCGTCAGCTGCTGGATGACATGCTGCGCATCCTGCAGCACCCCGAACCGGAAATCGAGGTGCGTTTCGCCCGCAAACTCATGCGTCTGCCGTACAGCAAGGTGTATTACGCGCTGGCGCAGAACCACTTCGTCCGCATCATGAGCGATGAGGGCGAATGCCGCGCAACGGGAATCTTCGCGCAGGTGGAAAAGGAGCTTTGCACCGATCCAAGGTTTTTGGTCTGCAACCGCGGCATCATCATCAACATGAGCGCCGTTCTGCGGTTCGAGAATGACTGCATCCAGATGCTCGACGGCACGCAGTTCCCTGTCCGCCAGAAAGACAAGGGGCGCTTGTTCGCAACGTTCACGCAGTACCAGTTCCGCCATATGCGGCGCGAAATCTGACGAAATCCGCGCAGGAGGGGAGGAGACGACCATCGAAATTTCACAGTACATCCGCTACTTTCTGGAATTCTTGTCTATGCTGCCGGCGGCGGTCATGGTGCTGATGTCGGTCTGGGAGCAGCTGCTTTCGCCCAAACGAACGGCGTGTCAGGCGATGCTGTTCATCCTGCTGACATGCGCGAGCGGCGCGGCTGTCTGCTGCTGGCAGGGCTGGGTAACAAACACGTTGCTGCTGCCCTTCATGGCGCTGGCGTTCGTGCTCTTCCGCCGTGCATTGAAACCAAATGTTTCAGTGTCACAAAGCATCCTTCTCTTTTTGAGCCCCGCCACCGTGGCGGCGGTGGCACTCATGCTGTCCGTCTGCCTGAACGCGCGGCGCGAGGTAACGAACGTTCAGCCAATCTACCTGCTGTCCACGGTACTGCTGAATTTCGGCATCGAAAGTTTACTGGCAATTGTCTACGCGCTGGTGGCTGTGCCGTGGCTGAGATGGCTGCTGCGCGAATATCAGGTGGAACGCGTGTGGCGCGTTGTCAGCCCCATCCCCGCTATTTGCATCGCGTTCATCATCTTCATCATGCCGCAAGACCCGGCGACGGTGCTGGTTAACCGGATGCAGCGCGTTTCCATTGTGGCATTGCTGATGGCGATGATGGCGATGCTTCTGCTGCTCTACCAGTTTTACCGCATGGCACAGGAGAGCGTGCGCAATCTGACGCTGATTCAGGAAAACCAGATGCTGGAATTGGAATCGCGTCGCTATGCACAATTGCGGGAGTACATGGCACAAACTCGCCGCCTCCGCCACGATTTCCGGCAGCACCTGCACGTTATTGCCGGGCTGACGGAGAGCGGCAAAATGGAGGAGCTGCGCGCATATTTGAAGGAGTATGAGAGCGAATTCGTTGACGCGCACGCGACCTTCTGCGCCAATGGTGCGATGGACGCAATTGCAGGCTACTACGCAGCGACGGCGGCGCAGAAGAACATCCCACTTGCATGGCAGCTGAATTTGCCGGAGAAACTGCCGATGCGCGAGGCGGATTTGTGCATGGTGCTGGGCAATCTGCTGGAGAACGCCCTGCGCGCCAGCGAACGCCTGCCCGAAGCAATGCGACGCGTCAGCGTGATTTGCCACATGCTGTCGCCCGCCATGATGGGGCTGATTGTCGAGAATCGCTATGATGGGCAGCTTTCCCGCCGTGAAGGAAAGCTGCTGTCCACCAGCCACCCCGGCTTCGGCACAGGGCTGCTGAGCGTGGAGACAGTCGCGAAAAAGTACCACGGGCAGATGACCGTCGAGACGGAAAACGGCGTGTTCCGGGTGAATGTGTTGCTGAATCTGTAGCCATACGATTTCCGAATTGAATTTTCCCCGGAAATGACAGCATAAAGGACGGGTGCGTGGAGAAATTTAATCTCCACGCACCCGCCTTTGTTCACATATGATTTTCTGCAACGGAGGAATTATCCCCGCAGCATCGCATCCACTTCCTCCGCCCTCGGAATCGACGGTGCCGCCCCCTGCCGTGTCACGCTGATGGCCGATGCTGCTGCAGCCCGCGCCATGCACGTTTCCAGCGGCAGCCCTTGCGTCAGCGCCGCGAGGAAGTACCCCGTGAACGTGTCGCCCGCCGCCGTCGTGTCCACCGCCTGAACGCGGAAAATCGGCTGATGAACCGTTTTCTCCGGCGTGCAGCAAATCGACCCGGCACTCCCAAGTGTCAGCACAACGCACAGCGCGGGGTACTTTGCCCGCAAGGCAGACAGGATCGCGTCCGGCGCGGTTTCGCCCGTCATCTGATGCCCTTCGACCTCGTTGATGAAAATCCAGCGAATTTGGTTGTAATCCAGCGACCGCAGCGAATCGTCAAACGGCGATGGATTCAGCACGACATGCAAGCCGCGCCGCGCCCCCGCTTCCACCATCTCCGGCAGACAGGACACTTCGTTCTGCAGCACCAGATAATCGCCGGGGGTAAACGCGGCAATCGTCTCTTCCACCTGCGCCTTCGTGATGGCGTGGTTGGACTGCCCGAAGAGCAGGATGCAGTTTTCGCCCTTGGGGCTGACCTGAATCATCGTGCTGCCCTGCGTGCAGTCGCAGTGCAGCAGGTAGTCATCATGCACGCCGTTTTCTTTCAGCAGATTTGTCAGCAGCTCGCTGCCGTTGCCGACGACGCCCGCATGATACACATCCGCGCCCGCCCGCGCCAGCGCCAGCGACTGATTCAGCCCCTTCCCGCCGGGATGCACCGCCTCGGACAGCGCTGCCATTGTCTCGCCCGCCTGCAGGAAGTGCGGCACTTGGTAAACGTTATCCAGATTCAGCGACCCGAAATTGAGAATCTTCATCGTTATCTCTCCCACACGACAACTTTGCTCGCGTCAATCGTCTTGCCCGCGCATTTTGCCGTCGCGACGCCCTTGTCGATGCTTACATTGATGAGCTGCAAGCCCTCGTTCAGGTCGATATCCGTGCTCTCGCCGTCATCCTCGTACAGCGTGATGGCACAGCCGACCTCCAGCCAGCCGACCAGCGACAGCTTTGTCGTGTCCAGCGCATCGACGTATTCCGCGCTGCGGCACAGCGGAATCACATGCCCGCGGCGGATGAACAGCGGCACTTCGTTCATTGGCACATCCAGCCAGTGATGCCCCTTCTGCATTGTTTGCACGGTGTAATCGTCGCCGGAGCGGAAGCGCACCAGCAGCATGTCCTCCGGCAGATAAACATGGCGGCCGCGCGCGTTCTGCTCAACCACCGGGGCAATCATGCACTCGTCGCCCAGCATCAGCTGATCTTCCACGCGGATGGCGGTCTTGTCCTGCGGATAATCGAACGCCAGCGGGCGGAACATCATCTCGTCCCGGCAGGCGCACTTGACCAGCAGGCTGTACAGGTAGGGGAGCAGCGCATAGCGGACGGACACGACATTGCGCATATCCTCCCAGTTGCGGAAGCGGAAAATTTCCTGATCGCGCGTGTGCTGCGCAGTGTGGTTGCGCATCAGCGGGGTGAAGACGCCCAGCGCCAGCCAGCGCAGGAGCAAATCTTCCGTCGTGTTGCAGGAGAAGCCGCCCAAGTCCGCGCCTGTATACAGGAAGCCGCACATGTTCAGCGACGGCATCATTTTCAGGTTCAGCAGCAGATGCGACCACCAGCTGCTGTTGTCACCCTGCCACACGCCGCCGTCGCGGTGCGCGCCGATGAAGGAGGAACGGCTGAACAGCAGATAGCGCCGGTCGGGATTGTAGCTGCGGAAGCCTTCGGCGGCGGATTTTGTCATCATCGCGCCGTAGAGGTTGTGCACTTTGTCGTGGCGTACGGGCTGACCGTCCACCGTGTGGTAGAAGCGGCGGTAATCCTCGGCGTTGTTGGCAATGTTGACGAACGCGTCTTTCAATTTGAACGCGCCGTCAATGCCCAGATTCTCGTGCCGCATCTTTTCCGCCGTCTCGAACGCGTTTTCGAGACTGTCCGTGCTGTAAAATAGCGCCGGTTCGTTCATGTCGTTCCAGAAGCCCTCGATGCCCGTATCCATCAGCTTATGGTACTTCGCGCCGAACCATTGCCGCACGTCCTCGCGCAGGAAATCCGGGAAGCACGCGCGCCCCGGCCAAACCGCGCCCACGAACAGGCTGCCATCCGCCTTCTTGACGAAGTAATCCTTCTGCACACCCTCGTCGTAAATCGGGTCGCCAGTGAGCTGCTTGATGCCCGCGTCAATAATCGGTACAAGGTGGATGTGTTCGTCCTTCATGCGCGCATTGGTGGCTTTCAAATCCGGGAAATGCACCGGATTCCAGGTGAAGTCCTTGAAATCCTCCATATAGTCGATGTCCATGCACACGTTGTCCAGCGGGATGTGGCGCTTGCGGTGCTCGGATACGATGAAGTCCAAATCGTCTTCGCTTGCGTACCCCCAGCGGCTCTGGATGTAGCCCATCGCCCACTTCGGCGGAATGTAGCTGCGTCCGATGAGGTGGCGGAACTCGCGCACCAGCCCTGTCAGCGTGGTGCTTTCAATCAGATACACCGACAAATTGCCGTTTTCGGACGTAATGACCGCCTTGCCGCCGTCAGAATACCCCAAATCAAACGTGACCGCACCGGGATCGTCGAAATACGCGCCGAAAACACCTTGCTCGCCGCTGAACAGCAGCAGATTGTGGCTGGAATAAATGCCGCCCTTGTTCTCCGTGTGGCTGAAATCGTCCATGTTCCACGCGCGATAAAGATGCCCACGCTTGTTGATGCCGCGGACATTCTCGCCCAGCCCGAAGATGAGGTCATCGTCACCCAGTATGGTAGTGAAAGAGACGCTGCCGTCCGCTTCGGTGACGGTGAAGTGGGG
>ONZV01001290.1_pt1 | contig 12082 bp, 6 predicted proteins | sample 1671561 | NCBI WGS metagenome assembly ONZV01 (sample SAMN06348169, study PRJEB24527) | human gut metagenome | reverse complement strand
GGAATGAACTAATCTTAGTTCTTCTAAGATTTAATTGGTAATATGCGATGATTTAATATTCATCATATATAGATTTATTCGTCTGACAGTTGTTGAACTTTCGTCTGGCAATTGTTGTTCTTTCGTCTGACAATTGTCAGACGAAAAAGAAACAGCTGTCAGACGAATAAATTCATGTATCATTAGCCATAACCCCATTAGGTATCAAAAATAAATCTGCACAAGCTCGAAATTAGTTCATTTCAGTACCGGCATGAACAAGATTCACCTCTGTACCCTCCGTGTCCTCTGTGGTGAAAACCGTATAGGAATGAATGATAACTTGCTTTCCAACTGCTGATTACTCATTATTTCTTTATCTGTGTGTTTACCGTTTGGGCAACGTCACCGAAAAATGAGGATTCGGAGTATGTTGTTCAAAGATGATAGCCTTCATCTTTTCTACGATATCCGGATGTTGAAGTGCTATGTCATGATCCTCATGAATATCTGTTTTTAGATTATAGAGGAACGGTGTTCCTTTTTTCACTACCATTTTCCAATCATCCATGCGTACGGCAATCTGGTCTGTTTCATCAAATTCCCAATACAGAAAATCATGCTTCTTTTGCTTTTTATTACCCAGGAGTGTGGGGGCGAAAGAAATCCCATCGAAATAATCGACTTTTTTTTCCTTATTGCGGTATTTCTTTTCGTAGTCTTTGATACCAATAACTTCGCAGAACGTCGGCATTAAATCATAAAATGCACAGATGTGATCGTTTACTTCGCCTGCAGGTATGTGTCCCGGCCAACGGGCGATAAATGGAATACGTATTCCTCCTTCGTGGCATTGACGTTTCAGTCCGCGTAGTTTTCCGTCTCTGCCGAAGAAAGTAGGATCAGCTCCGCCTTCCTCGTGAGGGCCGTTGTCACTGGAGAAAATAACCAATGTGTTTTCGTCCAGTCCTTTTTCTTTCAGTTTTTTCAAAACTTCGCCCACGTAATAGTCCAGGCGGGTAATCATTCCGGCAAATTGGGCGTGTGTATGCGTGATGGCGTTGTATCGTGAGCCTTCGCTTCCCTTAAATTCTTTATCCGGGTTGAATTTAGCTTTGTATTCATTCAGGATAGAATCTTCCGGCTGAACGAGTTCCGCATGAGGTAAGGTGTAAGTCAATACGCCGAAAAACGGTTGTTTGCCGTCTTGCTGATCCAGCCACTCCAATGCTTTCTGGTGAATCATGTCGGCCGAATATTGCGGACGTTTCAGGTAGTCGGGACCATACATCGGATATTGGATGTTTTCATCCATCACTACACGTACCACTCCGGTGTCACCCAACGCTTTACTATAACGGTTCAGGAAATTGGGATAATAAAGATGAGCCTGAAACTGACAGATATAACCGTAGTATTCGTCTATCCCCCGTTTGTCGGGAGTGGAACAGGAACCTTCGTAACCTCCGGCCCATTTACCGAACATACCTGTGGTATAGCCGTTATCTTTCATTATCTCCGGCAGGATTACGTGGTCGGGATCATAAGGGTGTTGCCCCACTATTGAGTATTCTTTATTCTGTCCATATTCCACGATCGGTGCATTTTTCCAGTACTCCTTGTTACCTCGTACTTCACAATGGCCTGAATGTTGTCCTGTCATGAATGAAGCTCTGGAAGGGGCGCTGACGGGACTTCCTGCGTATGCTTGCGTAAAACGCATTCCTTCACCGGCCATGGCGTCTATATGAGGGGTACGGATAAATGGTTGACCGTAGCATCCTAAGTCTCCATATCCCATATCGTCACAAAGGATGAAGAGGATATTGGGCTGGGTATTTTTTTTCTGTCCGTTGGCAGATAGGGTAGATAGGAGCAGGGCACTGCCTATCAACGGGATTGATTGATAATTCATGATATTGTTGTCATTAAAATAAAAGCGTTTCAGTGTTTCATATCTGGAATTATTTCCCGATTAAGTCCTTTCCTTCGCGTACGCTTTGAAGGATACTTTGCAGTTCTGCCACTTTCTCCGGCATATTCTTTGCATAGTTGGTTACCTCTTTCACTTCTTTCATCTTATAAAGCTGGGGTTCTTTAGAGTTTCCGGTTTCTATCTTCGGTCCCCATTGAATCATTTTCGGTCCGTCATTCGGTTCGATGTATTTCCAGTCTTTGGTGCGGACAGAAAGCGTGTGATTAGAAGCCTGCTCTATTACCCACGGGCGGTCTGTCTTTTCTTTACCCAGCCAACTTCCCAGATAGTTGTAACTATCCGGTGCGGTATTCTTAGGCATCGTAGCTCCGGTCAGGGAAGCGAGAGAGGCGAGCCAGTCCACTTGTGAAACCAATAAGTCTGAAGTCATTCCTTTTTTTACTCCTGCAGGCCAGCTGACGATGGCAGGAATACGGGTTCCTCCTTCAAAGGCACTATATTTGTTGCCCCGTAGTGGTCCCGCAGGACTATGACCGTTGAGTAGTTCTTCTGCTTTGTCATCGTATCCGTCGTCTACTACCGGGCCGTTGTCACTTGAAAGAATAATGAGTGTATTTTCTCTTAATCCCAGTTTTTCGAGTGTATTCAGGATTTCACCGACACAATAATCGAACTGTACGATAGCATCGCCTCTTAATCCCATCGGATTTTTTCCTCTGAAACGGTCGTGAGGAAAGCGGGGCACATGTACGTCATTGGTGGCAAAGTAGAGAAAGAAAGGTTTGTTTTGGTTTTCCTCGATGAATTGAATGGCGTGTGTGGTAAGTGAATCAGCAATGTTTTCGTCTTTCCAGAGCGCCTTTCCACCGCCTTTCATAAAACCGATGCGTGAAATTCCATTAACGATCGACATGTCGTGACCGTGACTTGGCTTGAGGTTATAAAGTAATTCAGGATTACTTTTTCCGGTAGGTTCACCCTCGAAGTTCTTTTGATAACTGACTTCGATGGGAGCACTCGGATCATAGTTGGCTACTTTCCCGTTTTCGATGTATACACAGGGTACACGGTCGGCTGTGGCTGCCATAATGTAATGATAGTCGAAACCTAAATCGCCCAGTGCGCACGGTAACGGAGCATTCCAGTCTTGAGTGGCGGTTTGATCTCCGAGTCCCAGATGCCATTTGCCTACTGCGGCAGTGGTGTAACCGACACTTTTGAACATATCTGCCATGGTGTATTGTTCGGGACGGATAATCATTCCGGCATTTCCTGCCGCTACATCCGTTCCTTCTTTGCGCCATGCGTATTCTCCGGTTAGCATGGAGTAGCGGGAAGGGGTGCTGGTGGCGGCTGTTGCATGAGCATTGGTGAAAAGGATTCCCGATTTTGCCAGTCGGTTGACGTTGGGTGTCTGTACGTTTTTAGCTCCGTAACATTCCAGATCGCCGTAGCCGAGATCGTCGGCGTAGATAAATACAACGTTGGGTGTTTTTGACTTTGTCGGTGTGGTGTTTTCCGGTGCTTTATTGGCGGCTGTTGCAGCACAGGCAACAGAGGATACAAGGGTTAGAATGAAAGGTTGTTTCATTGGTTTTGGGGGTTAAGTGTGTTATTATTAGTAGAAAAAGATGTGCCTGTTCTTTGCCGGACACATCTTTTTCATCGTCTGTTTAACTTAATTCAATGATTTCTTCATTGCAGTTCGTCAGTTTTTCTATTCCTTCGTTGGTCACTACCCAAGAGTTCTCGATACCTACGGGACCTACACCCGGAATAACGATTTTCGGTTCGAGGGCAAAGACCATACCCAGTTCTAATTGTTGCTTTATGCGGGGAGCCAGTACCGGAGCTTCGTTAATTTCAAGCCCGATGCCGTGACCGATAAATTTGGCTTGTTGTCCTGTTCCCATAAATTTGTCGGCAAATCCGGCTGCTTTGACCACTTCGACTGCTGTGTCGTAAAGCACTTCACAGGCAATACCCGGTCTGGCAATGGAAGCAATTTTTTCTTGGATATCCAGACAAACCTGATGGGCGGTGTAAGCTTCTTCGGGCAGTTTGCCGATGGAGAATACACGGCTCATATCGTTCATGTAACCGTTGAAGTTGCCACCTAAGTCCACCATAACGCTTTGTCCCTCTTTTAACGGAGTTTTATTTGCTCCTCCCGGCAAGGCAGGATCAAGTCCCTGACCGCCTAAGGCAAAATCATAAGGAGAGGGGTAACCGGCATTATCTCCGGTCAGTACGCTACCCATGAATATTTCCATACTGCGTCCGAATACCCGGAAAATTCCGAGGCAACCTTGCAGACGCATCAGGCGTTCTATTTCGATGGAAAATTCAATGTCCGTCATACCGGGACGATAAACACCAGGAATCTGCTCATAAGCCTTTGCATGAGCAATGCCGGAGCGGCGGAACATTTCAATTTCTACAGGTGTTTTCACGCTGCGTGCCTGGCGAATCAACGGGGTACCATTTACCACTTCCGCTTCCGGGAAGAGACCGGCTAGACGACAATATTCCGTATAAGGAAGTTCGTCACCTTCTAACATCAGTTTGGTTGGCATCGGTAATCCTTGTTCTTTCAGCAGATCAACAATTTGTTCCGGTTTGCGGATAGAGAATGAGTGCTCTCCTGTGATGTTATTAGGACGTTTAAAAAATAATAGTGCAGGCGAATGAAGGGGGAGGTAAAGATAGCCACTGACTACACAGCCATACGTGTAAATTAAATTTGCATTACACGTGATAAGTGCGGCGTCAATGCCCTGCGACACCATCAGACTGCGAATTTTGTCACGGCGAAATTTCAATTCGGGTTGTAGCATTTTTTATTTATTACTTGATTATTAATTACAAAACCAATAATGGTAAATTATTAGTTGTGAGTTGTTTATCGCATATAACAAATTTACAAACTATTATTTAACCTATCATGCTACAAAGATAATTAATTCCAGCGAAAATAATGTTAATCTCAAAAAAATAGCGCTACCCGCGTCCTGTCACAGGAGACGAGCAGCGCAAACCACAAATACAAATACAACTAAACAAAGTCTTCTAAATAACGCCTTGCCCCATCATTGCGTGAGCTACTTTCATAAATCCGGCAATGTTTGCACCCTTCACATAATTAATGTATCCGTCGGGTTCCGTGCCGTATTTCACGCATTGGGCATGGATGCCGTGCATGATTGCATGGAGTTTTTCGTCCACTTCGGCAGCACTCCAGCTAAGGTGCATTGCGTTTTGAGACATTTCCAAGCCGGAAGTGGCTACACCACCTGCGTTGACCGCTTTACCCGGAGCGTACATCGTCTTATGTTCAATGAAAAGATCGATAGCTTCAGGGGTACATCCCATATTGGAAATTTCTCCGACGCAAAGTACGTCATTTTTTATGAGATTTTGAGCATCTTCTCCATTTAATTCGTTCTGGGTGGCGCAAGGAAGTGCGATGTCTGCTTTCACTTCCCACGGGCGTTTTCCTTCTACGAAGGTTGCGTTCGGATACTGTTCAGCATAAGGAGCCACAATATCGTTACCCGAAGAACGAAGTTCGAGCATATAGTCTATCTTCTCGCCGCTGATACCATCCGGATCGTAGATATATCCGTCCGGACCGGAAATCGTAATCACTTTTGCACCCAGTTCGGTAGCTTTAGTAGCTGCTCCCCAGGCAACGTTGCCGAAACCGGAGATGGCTACTGTCTTACCTTTTATATCAATCCCTTTTGTCTGAAGCATCTGATTGACAAAATACAGTCCTCCAAAACCAGTAGCTTCCGGACGAATCAATGAACCGCCGAATTCTAATCCTTTACCAGTGAATGTACCGGTAAATTCACGAGTCAGTTTCTTGTACATGCCGAACATATAGCCCACTTCACGTCCTCCTACGCCGATGTCACCGGCAGGCACATCCATGTCCGGTCCGAGATGACGCCACAACTCCAGCATAAATGCCTGGCAGAAACGCATGATTTCAGCATCACTCTTTCCGCGTGGAGAGAAATCGGAACCGCCTTTACCGCCACCCATAGGCAAGGTAGTCAGTGCATTCTTGAATGTTTGTTCGAAACCGAGGAACTTCAAAATGGAAAGATTAACGGATGCATGAAAACGGATACCACCTTTATATGGGCCTATCGCATTATTGAATTGTACACGATAACCGAGGTTGGTCTGCACCTCACCTTTATCATCCACCCACGTCACACGGAAAGTGAAGATACGATCAGGTTCTACCAATCTTTCTATGATTTTAGCTTTTTCAAATTCAGGATGTTGATTGTATATATCTTCGATAGAAAGAAGAACTTCCTTCACTGCCTGAAGATATTCAGATTCACCGGGATGCTTAGCCTCCAAAGAGGACATGATTTTCTGGATGTTCATGATACTATATTTTAAAAGGTTAATTCTGATAAAATGTCAACTAACTCACTGCAAATATAGGAAAATTTTTCAGATGCGATTGATTTTATGCCATTATTTTGATTAAATAATGATAAAATGATAGTAGAGAAAGCATTAGGTATCAAGTATTCAGTGCTAATACTTAATACTTGATACCTGAATTTAATACTTTGTACTTTTTACTTCTTAAAATCCGGCTTCATGTCCAAATTGTACATGATGAAACCGTAGATGTCTGCCTGTTCTTCAAGTACTTTTGCCATCGGTTTGCCTGCACCGTGACCTGCTTTGCTGTCGATGCGGATCAGTGTCGGGTTTGTACCGTCGTTGTCTGCTTGCAGCGTAGCGGCAAACTTGAATGAATGGGCGGGAACCACACGGTCGTCATGGTCGGCAGTGGTTACCAGTGTTGCCGGATATTTCGTGCCCGGTTTCAGGTTGTGCAATGGAGAATAGCCTTTGAGGTATTCAAACATTTCTTTGCTGTCTTCGCTTGTTCCGTAATCGCTTGCCCAGTTCCAACCGATAGTAAATTTATGATAGCGAAGCATATCCATCACGCCTACCTGCGGAATTGCTACACGGAACAGGTCCGGACGCTGTGTCATGCAGGCACCTACCAGCAGACCACCGTTGGAGCCACCTACAATGGCGATTTTGTCTTTATTCGTATATTTTTCGTTGATAAGATATTCGGCAGCAGAGATGAAGTCGTCGAATACATTCTGCTTCTGCATCTTAGTTCCGGCTACGTGCCAGTCTTCACCGTATTCGCTGCCACCACGCAGGTTGACTTGTGCGTAGATACCGCCATTTTCGAGGAATGGGATGCGCATTGCACTGAAACCCGGGTTGAGGCTGATGCCGAAACCACCGTATCCGTAGAGGAATACAGGATTTTTGCCGTCTTTCTTCAGATCTTTCTTATAGGTAAGGAACATTGGGACTTTTACACCGTCTTTGCTGGCAAAGAATACTTGTTCCGTCACAAAATCATCCGAGTTGAACTGTACTTTCGGTGCACGGTATAGTTCGTAGGTGTTCTGGTCCATATCATATTTGTAAGTGGCACCCGGAATGGTGAATGAAGTGAATCCGAAGAAACATTCTTTATCGTCTTTGTTGCCGCTAAAGCCTACGGAACCGAGTGACGGCAGTTGAATCTCCTGAATTTGTTTGCCGTCGAGGCCGTAAACGTATGCATGGTTCGAAGCATCTTTGTCGTAAGTAAGGAACAGTTTGCCACCGATCACTTCTGCGTTTGAAAGAACGGCTTCCGATTCGGGAACGAGTTCTTTCCAGTCCTCCAGTTTCGGACGGTTGATGTCGGCTACCATGATCCGGTTTTTCGGTGCGCCATAGTTGGTATAAATATAAATCTGGTCGCCGATCACTTCAATCGGGTAGTATTGGTAGTCGAGGTCGGTAGTCAGTTGGATAAAAGGAGAATTCGGCTTTTTCAGGTCCCTTATAAATAAGTTGTTGCCTCTTCCGGCACCGGATTCTGTGAGGAAGAGAATACGTTCGTCTTCGCTGGTGCTGGCTGTATAGAAACGTTTCGGATAAGCCGGATTTTGATAAATCAGTTTATCTTTCGATTGCGGTTCACCTATTTTGTGATAATAGATTTTGTGCTTTTCGTTTACGTTGGAGAATTCTTTTCCTTTGGCGGGAGCATCGTAGGCACTGTAGTAGAATCCGTCTCCCTGCCAGGCGGCACCGGTAAATTTGGCCCATTCGATATGGTCTTCCAATAGTTTGCCACTTTCAGTGTCCATGACAAATATTTCAGACCAATCCGATCCGCTGCGTGAGATACTGTAAGCGGTATATTTGCCGTCGTTTGAGAAATAAAGACCGGTCAGTGCTACTGTGCCATCGTCCGAGAGCTTGTTCGGGTCGAGGAAAACGCGAGGCTCGCCGTCCAGTGAATCCTGTACGTAGAATACACTCTGGTTTTGCAGGCCGTCATTTTTACTGAAGTAATATTTGCCATGTTTCTTGATTGGCGCACTGATCTTCTCGTAATCGGCCAGTGTGGTCAATCGTTTCAACAAGTTTTCCCGAAATGGAATCTGACTTAGATACTCATTCGTTACTTTGTTTTGTGCTTCTACCCAGGCAGTAGTAGCTGCACTGGTGTCATTTTCCAACCATCTATAAGGGTCGGGAACTTGTGTACCGAAGTACACGTCTACGGTGTCTACCTTCGCCGTCTCGGGGTAGACTAGCTTTTTCTGTTGGGGAGCGCATGACATCACCATGATTCCACTCATTAATAAAGTTACTTTTTTCATGTGAATAAAAAGTCTTTTTGAATAAACTTAAAGTTACAAATCTACAAAATAATAAGAGATAAACAAGTAAACTTTATAAAGAAGATGGTGGAAAATGAGATTTAAAGAATTAACTTTGCAAAATGTGATTCTGCAGATAGACGATTTGAAATAAGAAAGGAGAATGACTTTATGCTTAGTAAATATAAATTAAACCAGCTTTACTTCAAAGATACACAATTCGCTAACTTGATGACAAGGCGGATTTTTAACGTGTTATTAATCGCTAATCCTTACGATGCTTTCATGTTGGAGGATGACGGGCGCATTGATGAGAAGATTTTCAATGAATACACTTCTTTGTCTCTGCGCTATCCACCTCGTTTCTCGCAGGTATCTACGGAGGAGGAAGCACTGTCACAGTTGGAAAATATGTCGTTCGACCTGGTGATTTGTATGCCGAGTACGGGGGATAATGACAGTTTCGATATCGGCCGTCACATCAAAGAGAAATACGAGCATATTCCTATCGTCATACTGACTCCTTTTAGCCATGGTATTACCAAACGGATTATCAATGAAGATTTAAGTGCGTTCGAATATGTGTTCTGCTGGTTGGGTAATACCGACCTGTTGGTGTCTATCATTAAGTTGATAGAGGACAAGATGAATCTGGAACACGATGTACAGGAGGTCGGTGTGCAGCTGATTCTTTTGGTGGAAGATGGCATTCGTTTCTATTCTTCCATTTTGCCGAATCTGTATAAGTTCGTGTTGAAGCAGAGTCAGGAATTCTCTACCGAAGCCTTGAATGCACACCAGCGTACGCTCCGTATGCGCGGACGTCCTAAAATAGTGTTGGCACGTACGTATCAGGAGGCGATGGAGATCTATCATAAGTATCAGAATAATATATTGGGGGTAATCACTGACGTCCGTTTCCCGAAAGTGGAACGGGGAGAGAAAGACGGTCTGGCAGGTATCAAGCTGTGTGCGGAGATACGTAAGAATGATCCGTTTGTTCCTTTGATTATTCAGTCTTCCGAATCTGAAAATTCGTCTTATGCAGCCAAGTATGGTGCCAGCTTTATCGACAAGAACTCCAAGAAGATGGACGTTGATTTGCGCCGTATCGTCTCCGATAATTTTGGTTTTGGTGATTTTATTTTCCGCAATCCGGATACCGGGGAGGAGATTGCCCGCGTCCGGAATTTGAAGGAGCTGCAAAACATTCTTTTTGCCGTACCTGCGGAATCTTTCTTATATCATATCAGCAGGAATCACGTGTCGCGTTGGTTTTATTCACGTGCCATGTTCCCAGTGGCTGAATTTTTGAAACCGATAACCTGGAATAGTCTTCAGGATGTGGATGCTCACCGTAAAATCATCTTTGAGGCGATTGTGAAGTATCGTAAGATGAAGAACCAGGGAGTCGTGGCGGTCTTTAAGCGCGACCGCTTCGACCGTTATTCTAACTTTGCCCGTATCGGGGATGGCTCTCTCGGAGGAAAAGGGCGTGGGCTGGCATTTATTGATAATATGGTGAAGCGTCATCCGGAGTTTGACGAGTTTGAAAATGCGCGTATTGCTATTCCGAAAACAGTGGTGCTTTGCACGGATGTCTTTGATGAGTTCATGGACACCAACAATCTGTATCAGATTGCGTTGTCGGATGCGGATGATGCCACGATTTTAAAATATTTCCTGAAGGCAAAGTTGCCGGACCGGTTGATAGAGGACTTTTTCACTTTCTTCGATGTCGTGAAGTCTCCGATTGCCATTCGGTCTTCTTCCTTGTTGGAGGATTCTCACTATCAACCGTTTGCCGGAATTTACAACACTTACATGATTCCTTATCTGGACGACCGCTATGAAATGTTGCGGATGCTTTCCGATGCCATCAAAGGGGTGTATGCTTCGGTTTATTTCCGTGACAGCAAAGCGTATATGCAAGCTACGTCGAATGTAATCGATCAGGAGAAAATGGCTGTTATCTTACAGGAAGTAGTTGGCAATCAGTATGGTGACCGTTATTATCCTTCCATGTCCGGTGTGGCACGCTCGCTCAATTATTATCCGTTGGGGAATGAAAAGGCAGAAGAGGGAACGGTGAATCTGGCTTTGGGATTAGGAAAATATATTGTTGACGGTGGCATGACCCTTCGTTTTTCTCCTTATCATCCTAATCAGGTGTTACAGACCAGCGAAATGGAAATTGCTCTCAAGGAGACTCAAACCCGTTTCTATGCATTGGATTTGAAAAATGCCGGACATGATTTTTCTATCGACGATGGTTTTAATTTGCTGAAACTTCATGTCAAAGAGGCAGAAAGTGACGGTGCTCTGCGTTATATTGCTTCTACCTACGATCCGTACGATCAGATCATTCGTGATGGTTTATATCCGGGAGGACGTAAGGTGATTACTTTTGCTAATATCCTGCAACATGATGTTTTTCCGTTAGCTCGTATTCTGCAGTTAGTATTGAAATATGGTGAACAGGAGATGCGCCGTCCGGTTGAAATTGAATTTGCTGCAACGTTAAGTCGCGAACATGATAAATCCGGAACTTTCTATCTATTGCAGATTCGTCCTATCGTAGACAGCAAAGAAATGCTGGACGAAGATTTGAACGAGATTCCTGATGAGAATGTGATTCTCCGTTCGTATAATTCATTGGGACACGGCATTATGAATGAGGTATATGATGTGGTTTATGTAAAAACGGACAATTATAGTGCCTCCAATAATCAGACGATTGCTTGGGAGATAGAAAAGATCAATCAACAGTTCCTGAACGAAGGAAAGAACTATATATTGGTTGGTCCGGGACGCTGGGGGAGCAGTGATGCATGGCTTGGTATTCCGGTGAAGTGGCCTCATATTTCAGCTGCCCGTGTGATTGTGGAAGCCGGTCTGACTAATTACCGGGTAGATCCCAGTCAGGGGACACACTTTTTCCAGAATCTGACTTCTTTCGGGGTAGGGTATTTCACGATCAACGCCTTTATGAATGATGGAGTATATAATCAGGATTTCCTCAATGCGCAACCGGCAGTGCAGGAAACGAACTATCTCCGTCACGTTCGCTTTGAAAAGCCTGTGGTAGTCAAGATGGACGGCAAAAAGAAGTTGGGAGTGGTCTTGATGCCGGAGACTTAAGGTGGTGTTTGATTTATTTTATTTACCCGTTATTTCTATAGGCTAATGGGCTCATGCCGACATATCGTTTGAAGTATTTGCCGAAGAACGATGTGTTGGCAAAATTGAGTGAATTAGAAATCTCTTGGATAGAAAGATGGGTGGACTTTAATTGTGATTTGGCATCCATGATGACCATGTGTGAAATGATTTCTGCACATGTATTTCCTGTGACTTTCTTAACTGTTGTACACAGATGGATATTTGAGATCTTAAGCTTCTCGGCATACCATGCTACATTTCGAGTATGATTGTAATTCTG
>ONZV01001279.1_pt1 | contig 12193 bp, 10 predicted proteins | sample 1671561 | NCBI WGS metagenome assembly ONZV01 (sample SAMN06348169, study PRJEB24527) | human gut metagenome | reverse complement strand
GAGATTTTTAACAGTTCAGCTACATTCTCTGCCGTTTCCGGCATGCTGTCAGTTCCAAATTGTTGAGCCATGAGCGGGTTCACAAATCGCCAGCCAATAGTGGTATCAAACATCTCAGCCTGACGAGAAAATGCACTGGTTGCCTTGCCCATAACAAACGGTGCCCGAGACATTGACTCCACGCCACCAGCGATCAGCAAATCGCCATCGCCCGCTTTAATCGCCCGTGCGGCGAACCCCAGTGCGTCCAGTCCGGAACCACACAAGCGGTTAATGGTTGTGCCGGAAACACTCTGCGGCAGCCCCGCCAGTAAAGTCGCCATCCGGGCTACGTTACGGTTATCTTCTCCCGCCTGATTAGCACAGCCGAGGATCACATCATCGATACATTCCGCATCGAGACGCGGGTTTCGCACCAGCAGTTCCCGCAAAGGGATAGCAGCCAGATCATCAGCCCGAACACCTGATAATGCCCCGCCGTAGCGACCAATTGGCGTACGAATTCCGTCACAGATAAAGGCTTCACGCATCAGGCTTCTCCTGTAATGGTGCCGCCGATGCGGTGAGATTTACCGCGAAACAGCGCAACCGTTTTTTGTTGTTGGTTAACAATTTCGATGTCGTAAACACCGGTTTGCTTGCCCTGATGACGTACCTGCGCAGTAGCAGTTAAGGTGTCTCCGGCAAAGCCTGGACGCAAAAAATCAATCGTGCAGGCAGAAGCGACGGCTGCCAGCCCCTGGCTATTGCAGGCGTAGGCAAAGGCAGTATCAGCCAGTGAAAATAGCTGCCCGCCGTGGCAACTTTGATGACCATTAAGCATTTGTGCAGTGACGGTCATGGTCACTACAGCAAAGCCTTCATCCATTGAGATAATGTCGATGCCAAGCGCTTTGGCGCAGGCATCGTTCTCATACATTGCATGGGCATTTTGCCAGGCCTTATTACTCATAACCGCTCTCCAGAAGCGCTCGTTGGCGCAGCAATGAACATGGGCGATAGCGTTCTTCGCCATAGTGATGTTGTAGATTTTCCAGGAGCCTTAATATTCGCTGCCAGCCAAGTTGCGCTCCCCAGGCAAGCGGGCCATATGGATAATTCACCCCAAGACGCATGGCGGTATCGATATCCTGTTCAGAGGCCACGCCTTTTTGAAGCGCATCAAGGGCTTCATTGATGATCATTGCTACCGTTCGCCAAATCAGCATTCCTGGGTAATCTGCAATTTGCAGCACTGTTTTGCCCTGCTGTTGCAGGTAATAAATGGCCTTGCGGGTCGCTGAGTCCGGGTTCACCGCTGCAGCAGCAATGGTCACCACCTTGCCCGCCATTTTATCGATCACTACCACCGGGCGTGCCAGTCGTATTGCCAGCGCCTGTGCCGTCTCGCCTTGTGTCTCAATCAATAAAACATCGTCAATTTCCGTGACACCGTCACTTTTCTTTTCTACTTTCATGGGGCTAAAACTGTCGCTTACCGCTTCCAGGCCAACAACTGCCTCACGTTCCGCGCGCCAGTCGTACACGCCCAGCCCACTTTTCTTGCCCAACCGTCCACCAATCACCAGTTCCTGTTGCACCAGCGAAGGTAAAAAACGACGCTCCTGCCAGAAAGCGTTAAACACCGAACAGGTGACAGCAAAATTGACGTCCTGACCAATCAGATCGGTTAATTCCAGCGGCCCCATCGGGAAACCAGCGCCATCGCGAAGTGCAGCGTCAATCACTTCTGGTGCAGCAACCTGCTCTTCCAGTGCCCGCCAGGCCTCGGAATAATAAGGACGCGCAACACGGTTAACGATAAATCCAGGAGTCGAATGACAGCGCACAGGCTGCTTACCCCAACTCAACGTTAGTTCACACAACTGCTCAACAACTTCCGCCGCCGTTGCCAGCCCACTGACCACCTCCACCAACTTCATCACCGGTGCCGGGTTAAAAAAATGCAGCCCCGCAACACGTTCAGGATTTTTTACCTCCGCAGCAATCGCGGTTATAGAGATTGACGAAGTGTTAGTGGTCAATAGCGTTTGTGGCGGGCAAACTTCCGCCAGCTGTGCAAAGAGCGCTTTTTTGACTTCCAGACGTTCAGACGCCGCTTCAATGACCAGGTCCGCAGCTGCCAGCGCGTGAATATCGGTCACCGGGATCAGGCGTTTCAATGTGCGTTCACAGGTTTCAGCAGTCAGTTTTCCCCGCGTCACTCGTGAATTTAGCCGCGCGTGTATCCCGTCGATTGCGCGGGTCAGCGCTTCAGCAGAAATGTCATACAGTAAAACCTGATGTCCATGACTGGCGGCAACTTCAGCAATGCCAGCCCCCATGGTGCCGCTCCCAATCACTGCCACAGTTTGCACATTTATCATCATGCTATTTCCCCGTGAACTGCGGTGAGCGTTTAGCCAGGAACGCACTGACACCTTCACGATAATCTGCGCTCCGTCCGGCAAGTCGCTGATAGTCACGTTCCAGATCCAGTTGCGTATCAAGCGTATTGGTTTCAGCGCTATTTATCGCTTGCTTGATAAGTCCAAGACCAAATGTCGGTTGTGTCGCCAGATGCCGTGCCAGCTGTTGCGCGGTATCTGCCAGCGTTTCATCATCAACAACCTGCCAGATCATCCCCCATTCGTGCGCCTGTTCAGCACTCAGTTGATTCCCCAGCAGTGCCAGCCCCATGGCGCGCGCTCGTCCGGCAACGCGTGGCAGTAACCAGGTACCACCGCAATCGGGTACCAAACCTAACTTACTAAACGCCATGACGAATTTTGCTGAACGGGCAGCAATAACGATATCGCACCCCAGTGCCAGTGTTGCGCCTGCCCCTGCAGCCACGCCATTAACTGCACAGATCACCGGTTTTGGCAGTTTTGCCAGGCGACGTACCAGTGGGTTATAGAAACGCTCCACTGACATACCTAAATCCGGTGCGGGGCCTGTGGGATCAACGTTACGATCGTTAAGATCCTGACCAGCACAAAATCCACGTCCGGCACCTGTAATTAACAAGCAACGGATAGTGTCGTCGCGCTCGACCTGTTTCAGGCACTCTGCCAGTTGTGCGTGCATCTCATCATTAAAACTGTTCAGGCGTTCCGGGCGGTTGAGCGTTAGTGTCATCACGCCCTTTTCTACATGACTGAGGATGAATTCCATCATTAGCGTCCTTTAAAGTCGGGCGTGCGTTTTTGTAAGAAAGCGGAGATGCCTTCATGACGATCTTCTGTTGCCGCCAGCAAGGTGAATAACTGTCGCTCCTGGGCAAGTCCGGCTTGCAAAGCCACTTCCTGCGACTGGCGCAGCGCTTGCTTTGCCGCTTGTAAGGCCAGCGGCGAGTGACGTGCCATTTTCGACGCCAGCTGTAAGGCGTATTCGAGGGTTAAATCGCTGGGGAAGACGTCGCTAACCAGCCCGGCCTGCTGTGCTTGCTGAGCGGTGATACTTTCTCCGCTCAGCACCATTTTGCTGGCTAACGATTTACCGACACTACGGATTAAACGTTGCGTTCCGCCTGCGCCAGGCATGATGCCGAGAGTGATTTCCGGCAACCCAAAACGCACGTTCTCTCCGGCAACCACCACATCGCACAACAATGCCAGTTCGCAACCCGCCCCAAGCGCGTAACCATTGACGGCTGCGATAAGTGGTTTATTAAAGGCCTGCAATCGCGCCCATAGCTGCGGACGTGTATCGTTTAAGGTGGCCGCGAGATCTTTTTCTGCCATTTCGTTGAGATCGGCCCCAGCGGCAAAAAAGCGTGCATTACCGGTAATCACACAGACCGAAATGCTGGGATCGATAGCCGCAGCTTCCAGCTCATTTACCAGTTGCGTCAGCAGGACATTATTCAGCGCATTACGTGCGGCAGGACGGTTAAGGGTCAGCAACAATACTCGTTGCTGACGGCTGACGATCAGTTCGCTCATGCCATCCCCTTCGCGTCAAAGTCAACCACCACATCGCTGGTCAGCGGCAGTGCCTGGCAACTCAACACATAGCCTGCAGCCAGTTCATCCGGTTCCAGACTGTAATTGGTTTCCATCGCCACTTTGCCACGCAGCACTTTGCATTTGCAGGTCGCACAGACGCCGCCTTTGCAGGCATAGGGCAGATCCGCCCCCTGGCGCAATGCCGCATCGAGAATGCTTTCATCGTCGGCATTAAGCACGATTTCCCGATCCCGCCCATCCTGACGCACAGTCACTTTTTGTCCGTCACTTTGCACGTTAACGTTACGTTTGACGCGCGTGCCAGCCGTATTAAACCGCTCCAGATGAATCGCTTTTTCTGGCATTCCCAGTGCTTTTAAGGCAGCTTCCGCGTCATCCATCATCGCCGCCGGACCACAAATAAACGCCTCATCATAAAGACGAAAATTAATGAGCGAGGCCCCAAGTGACTGTAATTTTTCACCGTCAATACGCCCGTGAAGCAGATCGCTGTCGAGAGTTTCCTGACTGAAAATGCACAACAACTGTAAACGCTGAGGATATTTGTCTTTCAGGTCTGCCAGTGCCTGGCGAAACATCATGCTCTGGCTGGTACGGTTACCGTAAATCAGAGTGAACTGACTTTCAGGCTCGGTTTGTAAAGTGGTGGCGATAATCGCCAGCATTGGCGTAATACCCGATCCTGCTGCAATAGCCAGATAGCGGCCCTGGCGTTCGGCCTGTGGCTGATAGCCGAAATGCCCCTGCGGCACCATGACTTCCAGCGTCATCCCCTGGCGGATGTGTTCGCGGGCATAGCGGGAGAAACGTCCGCCTTCAATGGCTTTCACCGCCACACTAATTTCGCCAGGCAGGTAGCTACGGCAAATGGAGTAACAACGGCGTAATTCTTCACCATTAAGGCTGGCTTTTAAGGTCAAATGTTGACCGGGACGAAAGCGATACGCCTCCTGCAAAGGCTGGGGTACCGCAAAGGTAATGGTTACCGCATCACGGGTTTCTGGCTCCACTTTTGCCACCGTTAAGGAATGAAACGTTGTCATGGCATCCTCAAATACATTTGAAATAATCGAAAGGTTCGCGGCAACTATCGCAGCGGTACAATGCTTTGCAGGCCGTGGAACCAAATTCACTGATAAGTGTGGTATGGACGCTGGCGCAACGCGGGCAACGTACTTCTGGCGGCAAATGGGCATGGCAACTGTGTCCGGCGGGCGGGCTAATGCCATACTGTCGCAGACGCTCACGGGCATCGGGGGTCATCCAGTCGGTGGTCCACGCCGGGTCGAGTTGCAGCACAACCTGAACGGGGGTAAACCCGTTGGTTGTCATTGCCTCACGTATCGCGCCAATCAAATGTTCCGTTGCCGGACAACCGGAATATGTCGGCGTAAAGCCGATCACCCATCCTTCTCCCATCTGTGTCACATTACGCACCATGCCTAAATCAGTAATGGTCAGCACCGGGATCTCCGGATCCGGGATCTGGCTGAGTAGCGCCCATATCTCATGCACCTGTGGCGGTGCAATGGTGGCCAGACGTTGCATACCCATCTCCTCTGTTACCATTGCTGACCGGGTAAGACACGCTGGAGATACTGCATTTCTGCCACCATGGGTCCAAGGTGTTCGGTATGCAGTCCTTTTTTACCGCCAGTGCGATACGCCTGCTCTTGCGGTACGTTCAATGTGGCTTCGTTGAACCCAGCAAAAACTTCGGCTTCCCACGCTGCGCGTAAAGTGCGTGGGTCAACCGCAATACCCTCTTCACTCAGTGCAATATCAATCTCGTCGGCATCGAACAGTTCGGCGGTAAAACGCCACAACTTGTTGATGGCCTGCTGCATCTTTTGCCCTGATACGTCAGTACCATTGCCCAGTCGCTCCAGCCAGCCACGACTAAAACGCAGGTGATAGCGAGCTTCTTTAATTGCTTTGGCAGAAATCGCCGCCAGTTGCGGCTCGCGGCTTTCCATCAGACGGGTAAAGAGCGCCACATGCCATGCATCGATGAAATACTGGCGTGCAATGGTGTCGGCAAAATTGCCGTTTGGTTGTTCAACCAACAATAAGTTGCTGAACTGGCGCTCGTCTCGGGTGAAGGCCAGGGTATCTTCATCGCCTTCTCCCGCTAATTCAGCGGCATACGATAAGAAGTTGCGTGCCTGACCTAATAAATCGAGGCCAATGTTTGCCAGTGCGAGATCGATTTCCAGTTCCGGTGCGTGACCGCACCATTCACCCAACCGCTGGGAGAGCACCAGGCAGTTATCGCCCAGGCGCAAGGTGTAAGCCGTTAACTGATTCATTTCCGACCTCACATGTGCTCAATGCCATCAGGGATGGTGTAAAACGTTGGATGGCGATAGACCTTGCTTTCAGCCGGATCAAAAAATTCACCGCGTTCTTCCGGTTGCGAGGCAACAATTTCACTCGCCTTCACCACCCAAATTGAACATCCTTCGCTACGACGGGTGTAAGCATCACGGGCATTTTCCAGTGCCATCCGCTCATCGGCAGCATGTAAACTGCCAACATGGCGGTGTGATAAGCCCTGTTTGCCACGCACGAAAACTTCGTATAACGGCCAGTAAACATTACTCATTTTGAAACTCCTTATGCGACCTTACAGGCATGTTGTTTTTGTGCATGGGCCAGCGCAGCTTCCCGTACCCAGGTACCTTCTTCCCAGGCTTTACGTTTGGCGTCGAGCCGCTCCTGATTACAAATTCCGCGACCGTTTATCACTTCGTTAAACTCCTGCCAGTCGATCTCACCAAAGCGGTAGTGACCGCTTTCAGTGTCAAAATGCAGATCCGGGTCAGGAACGGTCATACCGAGCATTTCAACCTGTGGAACGGTGTTATCCACGAAACGCTGGCGGAGTTCGTCGTTGGTGAAACGTTTGATTTTCCAGGTGAGACTTCTGGCGCTGTTTGGCGAGTTATCATCGTTTGGCCCGAACATCATTAAGGCTGGCCACCAGAAACGGTTAATGGCGTCTTGCAACATCTGCTTTTGAGCTTCGCTGCCCTGCGCCAGTGCCATGCAGGCTTCAAACCCCTGACGCTGGTGAAAACTCTCTTCTTTGCAGATTTTCACCATTGCTCTGGCATACGGGCCATAAGAAGTGCGGCATAACGCCACCTGATTGACGATCGCTGCGCCATCCACCAGCCAGCCGATAACACCGATATCAGCCCAACTCAATGTCGGATAATTAAAGATGGAGGAATATTTCATCCGTCCGTCGAGCATTTTTTGGTAGATGTCTTCTCTGGCGCAGCCCAGTGTTTCGGCGGCGCTATAGAGATACAGACCATGACCTGCTTCATCCTGCACTTTGGCCAACAGAATGGCTTTACGCCGTAAGGTTGGTGCGCGAGTGATCCAGTTACCTTCAGGCAACATACCAACAATCTCGGAGTGCGCATGCTGCCCAATCTGGCGGATCAATGTCTTTCGGTAAGCATCGGGCATCCAGTCCTGCGGCTCGATAGCCGTTTCCTGGGCTATCCGTTGCTCAAAGCGTTCTTCTTGGGTCACGTCATCACCTTTACGATTCCAGTTTTCGTGATTCAATCAAAAACACGAATCACATTGTTTTATGAAAGTTACACAGTGGTTAACTAAAATCACAAATTTTGTATATTTGAACTGTGACGGATTTCGCACCCTATTTTTATAAATCATTATTTATCAGTGTATTAATGTTTTTCGCAGTTGCTATACAGATCGCACAGTTAACATTTCGTTAAAAGACCACTTGCTTTTTATGATTCGCGATTTAACTATTAGCAACGGAAATGTGAAACATCTGGAGAGTAGCGATGCAGCAGTTAGCCAGTTTCTTATCCGGTACCTGGCAGTCTGGCCGGGGCCGTAGCCGTTTGATTCACCACGCTATTAGCGGCGAGGCGTTATGGGAAGTGACCAGTGAAGGTCTTGATATGGCGGCTGCCCGCCAGTTTGCCATTGAAAAAGGTGCCCCCGCCCTCCGCGCGATGACCTTTATCGAACGTGCGGCGATGCTTAAAGCGGTCGCTAAACATCTGCTGAGTGAAAAAGAGCGTTTCTATGCTCTTTCTGCACAAACAGGCGCAACGCGGGCAGATAGTTGGGTTGATATTGAAGGCGGTATTGGGACGTTATTTACTTACGCCAGCCTCGGTGGCCGGGAGCTGCCTGACGATACGCTGTGGCCGGAAGATGAATTGATCCCCTTATCGAAAGAAGGTGGATTTGCCGCGCGCCATTTACTGACCTCAAAGTCAGGCGTGGCAGTGCATATTAACGCCTTTAACTTCCCCTGCTGGGGAATGCTGGAAAAGCTGGCACCAACGTGGCTGGGCGGAATGCCAGCCATCATAAAACCAGCTACCGCGACGGCCCAACTGACTCAGGCGATGGTGAAATCAATTGTCGATAGTGGTCTTGTTCCCGAAGGCGCAATTAGTCTGATCTGCGGTAGTGCTGGCGACTTGTTGGATCATCTGGACAGCCAGGATGTGGTGACTTTCACGGGGTCAGCGGCGACCGGACAGATGCTGCGAGTTCAGCCAAATATCGTCGCCAAATCTATCCCCTTCACTATGGAAGCTGATTCCCTGAACTGCTGCGTACTGGGCGAAGATGTCACCCCGGATCAACCGGAGTTTGCGCTGTTTATTCGTGAAGTTGTGCGTGAGATGACCACAAAAGCCGGGCAAAAATGTACGGCAATCCGGCGGATTATTGTGCCGCAAGTATTGGTTAATGCTGTCAGTGACGCTCTGGTTGCGCGATTACAGAAAGTCGTGGTCGGTGATCCTGCGCAGGAAGGCGTGAAAATGGGCGCACTGGTAAATGCTGAGCAGCGTGCCGATGTGCAGGAAAAAGTGAACATATTGCTGGCTGCAGGATGCGAGATTCGCCTCGGTGGTCAGGCGGATTTATCTGCTGCGGGTGCCTTCTTCCCGCCAACCTTATTGTACTGTCCGCAGCCGGATGAAACACCGGCGGTACATGCAACAGAAGCCTTTGGCCCTGTCGCAACGCTGATGCCAGCACAAAACCAGCGACATGCTCTGCAACTGGCTTGTGCAGGCGGCGGTAGCCTTGCGGGAACGCTGGTGACGGCTGATCCGCAAATTGCGCGTCAGTTTATTGCCGACGCGGCACGTACGCATGGGCGAATTCAGATCCTCAATGAAGAGTCGGCAAAAGAATCCACCGGGCATGGCTCCCCACTGCCACAACTGGTACATGGTGGGCCTGGTCGCGCAGGAGGCGGTGAAGAATTAGGTGGTTTACGGGCGGTGAAACATTACATGCAGCGAACCGCTGTTCAGGGTAGTCCGACGATGCTTGCCGCTATCAGTAAACAGTGGGTGCGTGGTGCGAAAGTCGAAGAAGATCGTATTCATCCGTTCCGCAAATATTTTGAGGAGCTGCAACCAGGCGACAGCCTGTTGACTCCCCGCCGCACAATGACAGAGGCCGATATTGTTAACTTTGCTTGCCTCAGCGGCGATCATTTCTATGCACATATGGATAAGATTGCTGCTGCCGAATCTATTTTTGGTGAGCGTGTAGTACATGGGTATTTTGTGCTTTCTGCGGCTGCGGGTCTGTTTGTCGATGCCGGAGTTGGTCCGGTCATTGCTAACTACGGGCTGGAAAACTTGCGTTTTATCGAACCCGTAAAACCAGGCGATACCATCCAGGTGCGTCTCACCTGTAAGCGCAAGACGCTGAAAAAACAGCGTAGCGCAGAAGAAAAACCAACAGGTGTAGTAGAATGGTCGGTAGAGGTATTCAATCAGCATCAAACCCCGGTGGCGCTGTATTCAATTCTGACGCTGGTGGCCAGGCAGCACGGTGATTTTGTCGATTAATCGGTCAATGAAGGGCAACGGCGAATAGTTGCCCTTTTATTTCACCAAATTTTGTGACGTTGTCACATTATGCATGATGTGTATCTGTATTTTCAGGGCACTCACTGTATGAAAAGCTGGCACACCTGCCAAACAACCTGGCAGGTGCAGGCAATCCCCTTTACATCAGTACTGATAATGTGAACCTGACTAAACCGCCCACAGAGCGCGGTTGCTAACAAGAACACAACATCTGACGAGGTTAATAATGGGAAGCCCCTCTCTGTATTCTGCCCGTAAAACAGCCCTGGCGTTGGCAGTCGCCTTAAGTTTCGCCTGGCAAGCGCCGGTATTTGCCCACGGTGGTGAAGCGCATATGGTGCCAATGGATAAAACGCTTAAAGAATTTGGTGCCGATGTGCAGTGGGACGACTACGCCCAGATCTTTACCCTGATTAAAGATGGCGCGTACGTGAAAGTGAAGCCTGGTGCGCAAACAGCAATTGTTAATGGTCAGCCTCTGGCACTGCAAGTCCCGGTAGTGATGAAAGACAATAAAGCCTGGGTTTCTGACACCTTTATTAACGATGTTTTCCAGTCCGGGCTGGATCAAACCTTTCAGGTAGAAAAGCGCCCTCACCCACTTAATGCGCTAACTGCGGACGAAATTAAACAGGCCGTTGAAATTGTTAAAGCTTCCGCGGACTTCAAACCCAATACCCGTTTTACTGAGATCTCCCTGCTACCGCCAGATAAAGAGGCTGTCTGGGCGTTTGCGCTGGAAAACAAACCGGTTGACCAGCCGCGCAAAGCCGACGTCATTATGCTCGACGGCAAACATATCATCGAAGCGGTAGTGGATCTGCAAAACAACAAATTGCTATCCTGGCAACCCATTAAAGACGCCCACGGAATGGTGTTGCTGGATGATTTCGCCAGTGTGCAGAACATTATTAACAACAGTGAAGAATTTGCCGCTGCCGTGAAGAAGCGCGGTATTACTGATACGAAGAAAGTGATTACCACGCCGCTGACCGTAGGTTATTTCGATGGTAAAGATGGCCTGAAACAAGATGCCCGGTTGCTCAAAGTCATCAGCTATCTTGATGTCGGTGATGGCAACTACTGGGCACATCCCATCGAAAACCTGGTGGCGGTCGTTGATTTAGAACAGAAAAAAATCGTTAAGATTGAAGAAGGTCCGGTAGTTCCGGTGCCAATGACCGCACGCCCATTTGATGGCCGTGACCGCGTTGCTCCGGCAGTTAAGCCTATGCAAATCATTGAGCCTGAAGGTAAAAATTACACCATTACTGGCGATATGATTCACTGGCGGAACTGGGATTTTCACCTGAGCATGAACTCTCGCGTAGGGCCGATGATCTCCACCGTGACTTATAACGACAATGGCACCAAACGCAAAGTCATGTACGAAGGTTCTCTCGGCGGCATGATTGTACCTTACGGTGATCCTGATATTGGCTGGTACTTTAAAGCGTATCTGGACTCTGGTGACTACGGTATGGGCACGCTAACCTCGCCAATTGCCCGTGGTAAAGATGCACCGTCTAACGCAGTGCTCCTTAATGAAACCATTGCCGACTACACTGGCGTGCCGATGGAGATCCCTCGCGCTATCGCGGTATTTGAACGTTATGCCGGGCCTGAGTATAAGCATCAGGAAATGGGCCAGCCCAACGTCAGTACCGAACGCCGGGAGTTGGTGGTGCGCTGGATCAGTACAGTGGGTAACTATGACTACATTTTTGACTGGATCTTCCATGAAAACGGCACTATTGGCATTGATGCCGGTGCTACGGGCATCGAAGCGGTGAAAGGTGTTAAAGCGAAAACCATGCACGATGAGACGGCGAAAGATGACACGCGCTACGGCACGCTTATCGATCACAATATCGTGGGTACTACACACCAGCATATTTATAATTTCCGCCTCGATCTGGATGTAGATGGCGAGAATAACAGCCTGGTGGCGATGGACCCGGTGGTAAAACCGAATACTGCCGGTGGCCCACGCACCAGTACCATGCAAGTTAATCAGTACAACATCGGCAATGAACAGGATGCCGCGCAGAAGTTTGATCCGGGCACGATTCGTCTGTTGAGTAACCCGAACAAAGAGAACCGCATGGGCAATCCAGTTTCCTATCAAATTATTCCTTATGCAGGTGGTACTCACCCGGTAGCAAAAGGTGCCCAGTTCGCCCCGGACGAGTGGATCTATCATCGTTTAAGCTTTATGGACAAGCAGCTTTGGGTAACGCGTTATCACCCTGGCGAGCGTTTCCCGGAAGGCAAATATCCGAACCGTTCCTCTCATGACACCGGTCTTGGACAATACAGTAAGGATAACGAGTCGCTGGACAACAC
>ONZV01001251.1_pt1 | contig 12502 bp, 9 predicted proteins | sample 1671561 | NCBI WGS metagenome assembly ONZV01 (sample SAMN06348169, study PRJEB24527) | human gut metagenome | reverse complement strand
GCAGCGCTACGCTAAGTGGAATGAGCGGACGCCAGAAGGGAAAAGGCGCAAGCAGATGGCGCAGGTGAATCTGGAAATAGTATTACTTCTTCTTAGAAGTAATCGCCTTGCGAATGATATCAATCGGGATAATCAGGAACGCAATCAGCAGGCAGACCAGCCATGCCGTCCAGCTCAGCGGCTCAACGCTCAGCACCGCGCCGCCGAAGGTAACGAACAGGAACTGCAGCACCAGCAGCGCGCCGATGACCAGCAGGAAGTTCTTGTTCCGCCCCAGATGCTCAAACGGGTTCGTGTGCTCCGTGCGGGCATTGAAGCCGTTGAAGCTGATGGCCATCATGAACGTCGCAAACACCGCGGAGTTCAGCAGGGTCGTGTCCAGCACGCCCGTGCTCCACGCGCCCAGCAGATGCTGCAGCGCCGGCACAAAGCGGATGCACAGGCACATCGCCGTGATGTACAGGCCGCTGACAACGACCTGCGACATCATCTTGCCCGTCACAATCGACGCGTCACGCGCAATGGGCTTTTCCTTCATGTATTCCATCAGCGCGGGTTCGCTGCCGAAGGCGATTGCCGCCAGCGTATCCATCGCCAGATTGACGACCAGCAGCTGGATAACCGTCAGGATTTCGTTTTCACCGAACAGGGGCGCGAGGAAGCAAGTCAGCACCGCCGCGACGTTGACCGTCAGCTGGAAGATGAGGAACTTGCGGATGGACTTGAACATCGTGCGGCCGTACAGGATTGCCTTTTCAATGGACAGGAAGTTGTCGTCAAGGATGGTAATGTCGCCCGCTTCCTTCGCGACTTCCGTGCCCGAACCCATCGCGAAGCCAACGTCCGCCTTCTTCAGCGCGGGCGAGTCGTTCACGCCGTCGCCAGTCATGCCGACAACCAGATTCAGTTCCTGTGCACAGCGCACCAGACGGCTCTTGTCCGTCGGCAGCGCACGGGACACCACGCGCAGATTCGGCAGCACCTTCTTGAGTTCGTCGTCGCTCAGTTCCGCCAGCTCCGCGCTCGTCAGGGCGACGTCGGTATTATGCTTGAGCAGACCCGCTTCCTTCGCGATGGCGACGGCGGTTTCCTTGCGGTCGCCCGTGACCATCACGACCTGAATGCCCGCCTCCTGCACTTCGCGGATGGCGTCAACCGCTTCCTTGCGCACGTTGTCGCGAATTGCCAGCACGCACACCAGCGTCAGGCTGTCACCGTCCGCCGTATCGCCGTCGCACTTCGCCACGCCCAGCAGACGCATCGAGCGTCCCGCCTGTTCGTTCATGTACGTCATGAGGAAATTGCGCTCGGTCAGGGGCTTCACCGCGCCGTTTTCATCCAGATACGTCTGGCAGCGGGCAATAATGCGTTCCGGCGCGCCCTTAATATAGGTTACAACCTTGCCATTATGGTTGATGGTAACGGTCGAATACTTCTTCGCGGAGTCAAAGGCGTTGAAGTTGCGCACATCCTCACGCGCCACGTTTGCATCCACGCCCGCGTCAACCAGGAAGGACATCAGCGCGCGGTCGGTAGAGTTGCCGCCGATGATGCTGCCGTTGGAGTAGGAGGACGAGTTGTTCAGACCGATGCCGATCGTCACTTCGTCCTTGAGCGGCAAAGGAAGTTCCTTCATCGAGGAGAACTTGCGCACGTTGCCCGTCGCGACTTCCACGACGCTCAGCTTGCCCTCGGTAATCGTGCCGGTCTTGTCGGAGAAAAGCAGCGACAGCGAGCCGGCAGTTTCCAAACCGTTGATCTTGTGCACCAGCACGTTGTCCTTCGCCATGCGCATACTCTGATAGCTCAGCAGGATGCTGGTAAGCATCGGCAGCCCTTCCGGCACAGCGCAGACGATAATCGTTACCGCCACGGTGATGGCTTCAATGGACAGGTTCACCCATTCCATAAAGGTATTGGGGATATTGCCGCCCAGCAGCGTCCGGGCAAACACGCCCACGACGATGGCAATCGCGCCGATATAGCCGAAGGTCGAAATCTGCTTGGCGAGCTTGGCCAGCTTGACCTGCAGGGGCGTTTCACGCGTATCCTCCTGCACTTCCAGCGCCAATTCGCCAAACAGCGTCTTATCGCCGACGACCTTGACCTCCATGTAGGCTTCGCCGCTGCACACCACCGTGCCGCGATAGACATAGCAGCGGTTCAGCAGATCCTTGGTGTTGTAGGCTTCGCCGCTTTCGTTGACGGTCTTGGTTGCTTCCTTGGTTTCGCCGTTGAGCGTCGCCTGATCAACCTTCACAAGCCCTTGGACAATCTCGCCGTCTGCGGAGATTTTGTCGCCCGCCTGCAAATACACCAAATCGCCCACCACGACTTCGCTGACGTGGATTTCCATCAGCTTGCCGTCACGCAGCACCTTTGCGACTTCCTTGGCTTCTTCCTCCGCCTTCAGTGCGGATGCTTTGCCTTCCTGCTGATTTTCGCTGATGGCAGACACGCCGTTGGCAATCATGATGGCAATCAGAATGCCGACCGGCTCATACCAGTGCGCCTCGCCCATGAAGCACAGCACCACTTGGATGACCAGCGCCACGAGCAGAATCATAATCATCGGGTCTTTGAAGCCCTCAAGGATTTTCTTCCACAGCGGTTCCGGGGGAATTTGCGTGAGAGTATTCGCGCCGTGCTTTTGGCGGCTTTCCTCCACTTGCTGTTTGTTCAGCCCCTGAAGATTCATTGTTCTTCCTCCACTTCGTTGGTTTCCGCACCCGATTGTGCGTTTTGTCAACCTTACATTTGCTATTTTACATCATATTTCCTTGTTTTGCAAGTCTCATCGGATGTAAAAAAGCATCAAATACATCCAACTGTCGTTCTTTCCGTCGCAAAACCGCAAGCGACTGCATCAATAATACACTTTTCGCGCCCCAAAGCGCGCGGGGGCTGCGGTCAGGGGCGCGATTTTCCCCAGCAGCAGCAAAAGTCAAGCCGCATGGGAGAGTGCACTGCGAAGGGGTGGAGGGGGCGACCGCAAAGCCCCCTCCTCGCCTCCGCAGAGGCGAAAACCCTGCTTGCGGGAAAGAGCAGCTATGGTCGCAAGCCCAGCATCGTGGTCGCGCCCATCTGGCGCGACACAGCATAGATGGTGGATAGAGCAGCTTGGGGGCGCGTCTGAGGACGCGCAAAGTTTGGGCGCGGGACGCTTCGCTGCCGCGACTTTGCTTGTCTTTTTCCTTTGAGTAGGTTTGACGAGGAACAGTTGGGGCGTTGCCCCAAACCCCACAAGGGACGCTGTCCCTTGACCCTGCAAGGGGGAGATGAAAAGGGACGAAGTCCCCCCTTGACCCCTTCGCGCGATTGAGTGGACTTCGCTTTCATGCCCCTTCCGCGTGTTTATCCTCTTTTCTTACCTATTATAAATTATTCCTTCCGCTGTGACAATCGCATCCCAAAGTTTCGGCGTCTGCTGCTTCTCCTTCGCAATCGTCAGCGCCTTACGAATCGCTTTCTCCGCTTCCTCCGCCTCCGCTTCATTCCTCGCATACAGCGTCGCCAGCGGCGTGTCCTCTGTCGCTTCATCCCCCAGCCGCACATGCAGCACATACCCGACCGAGTAATCCAGCATATCCGACTTCTTCGCGCGGCCAGCACCCATCCGCTGCGCCGCCATGCCCAACGCCGTCGTGTCCATCGCGCTTAGATAACCTGCCGTTTCCGCCCGCATCACACGCTTGACCGCCGCTTGCGGCAAAAGCGACAAATCTTCCACCACGCGCGGATCGCCGCCCTGAGCGGCAATCATCTCCGCCAGCTTGCGCAGCCCCGCGCCGGATGAAAGCGCGTTTTCCAGCATCGCCCGCGCTTCCGGCAAAGTTTTCGTCTTCTCCGCCAGCACCAGCATGTGACTGCCCAGCAGCAGCGAAATCTCCAGCAAATCGCCCTGCGTCCGCCCTGCCAGCACGTCGATGGCGTCCTTGACTTCCAGCGCGTTGCCGATGTGCGTCCCCAGCGGCTGTGCCATGCTCGTGATGACCGCCACAACCGGCTTGCCTGCCAGCTTGCCGATGTCTACCATCGTCTGCGCCAGTGCCAGCGCGTCCGGCAGCGTCTCCATCAGCGCACCCGAACCCGTCTTGACATCCAGCACAATACCATCCGCGCCCGACGCGAGTTTCTTGCTCATGATGGACGCGGCAATCAGCGGCAGCGAATCAACGGTGGATGTTACATCGCGCAGAGCATAGAGCGTCTTATCCGCCGGGGCGAGCGCCGCCGTCTGCCCGATGACCGCAAGACCGATTTCCTGCACCTGCCGGATGAACCGCTCTTCTGTCTCCTCCACGGACAGACCAGGGATGGATTCGAGCTTATCCAGCGTACCGCCGGTGTGCCCCAGCCCGCGCCCGCTCATCTTCGCCACCGGCACGCCGCACGCCGCCACCAGCGGCGCCAGAATCAGCGTCGTCGTATCGCCCACGCCGCCGGTGGAATGCTTGTCAATCTTCTTGCCCGGAATCGCAGACAGGTCACACACGTCGCCGCTGTCGCGCATGGCAAGCGTCAGGTCAGTGGTTTCCTGCGCGGTCATGCCATTCAAGCGAATCGCCATCAGCAGCGCCGCCAGCTGATAATCCGGAATGGTCTTGTCCGCCGCTCCGCGCGCGAAATAGGTAATTTCCTCGCGCGTCAGCGGCTGACCGAGTTTCTTCTTCGTGATAATATCCAGAATCTGCATACGCATCCTCCCTCCAAGGGAATATTCTGCCTTCATTATACCATAGCCGAGGAGGAAAGAAAAGCCACCGCAGAAAATCTTCATCTGATTCTCATCAAAAACACAGAAAAAGGACTTTTCTTTCCGCGCTTTGTTGTGTATAATAGATGATGAAATGCGATGGCACATCGTCCGCCCGATGCTACGCCGCCGCAGGAAGGAGGCTTCGCTGTGAGTCAATTTGAAACCACCAAGCTGCACCCCATTCAGGAATCCGGCAATGAAGCGCAGGACATCCTGCTGTATGTCTACAATGCCCTGCAGGCCAAGGGCTATGACCCGATTACTCAGCTCGTCGGCTATATTATTTCCGGCGATCCGACGTATATCACCAGCTACAATTCTGCCCGCAGCATGATTTGCCGACTGGAACGCGACGAAATTCTGGAAGAGCTTGTGCGCTTCTACCTTGCTGGTCATACGCCCAAGCAGTCCTGACCGCTGGTTTTCTCCGCGACCCTCGCGGAGGTGTATTTGTTGACGCCTTTTTTTCGGCACCGGATAGCAGCATACCCGAACGACAAAAACAGGGCTGGTCTTTTCCGCATAAGCGGATGAGGCCAGCCCCTTTTTTCTATGGATGATTATTCCTTTTCTGCCGCGTCATCCGGTTCCCACACCAGCAGTTCGCCCGGCTGACAGTCCAGTTCGCGGCAGAGCGCATCGAGCAGCGCCATGCGAATTGCCTTCGCGTGACCGTTTTTGAGGATGGAGAGGTTCGGCAGCGCAATGTCGAGTCGCCTCGACAGTTCTGTCAGGGTCATTTTGCGGCGAGCAAGCATCACGTCCAGCTCAATGCGGATCACGGGGAAATTCCTCCTTTATCGTTTGCTTTCTTCTTATTATATGTCATGATGTCGCTGTTAGCAAGCCCCTTCCGGCGGAAAAAACGCCCGTGCTGGACTGCTGGTTTCCTTGAGCATCTCGCTCTCGCGCATATACGAACATATGTTTACTGTTTTGGACAAAAGAAGTCCGGCAAAATTGTCGGAAATGACGAATATACTTAAATGGTCGAAAACTCGCTTGACAAAATAACCGAATGGTGATATGCTTCATGTCGAAGGGGAACATTCGGTCGCAAGAACGAACGTTTTGAGAACGGATGTGTTCCTTTTCAAGATAAGGAAGGAGGGATGGATGTGATGAATGTGGTTGTGAGGGAGACGGGACCGCCCTGCAAAGCAACGGATTTCTGTATTTTCCTTACCAGCTAACGGGTGCAAAAGTATGTTTTTCATTAACGACACGCGAAGGCTCTACTATCCTTCGCAGAAAGGTGATTAATTGACTATGAAAAGTGTAATCTACGGCAGTGGCGCTAACAGTATTGTTACTCTGTATCGAATTCATCAGGGCGGTTGTTACTTCAAGAAAGATACCTCTACTTCTCATTCGCAAATCAAGAAGCTCCAATCCCAATTAAACACCATGGGGTTTGATTGTGGAACGGCAGATGGCAAGTACGGTGATAAGACCGTTGCCGGCGTCAAGGCATTCCAGAAAGCACACAATCTTACCCGCGATGGTCTTTTCGGCAAAGCAAGTCTTGAAGCACTTGAAGCTGAACTTAACCAGTCCGGTGCAGTTCACTTCGACAGTAATTGTGAGAACAGTAGTGACATCGGTGCTTATGGATGTTATGACAAAGCTGATGATTCTCTGGAGGCTCGCAAATACAAAGTATCTACCGCAATGCGAATTACCAATTACACTGATGCAGCGGAGTATATTTACGCTTATCTCGGCGAAGGTTCGCCGCTGCGTGTGGAAGAATTTATGCAAGAACTGGAAAAAATCGCTGCAAGTAAAGATGACTATGACAAAAAGGACTGCGCAGGATATATCTATGCAGCCCGAAACAACCAAGGAGCTACAGGTGCAACCAGTGAATTTACCGGTCAGGTAAAGTTCTTTGGTTCAATCAAAGATCTCGGTGGCTACGACAAGCTGATTCCTGGCATGGAGCTATTCCAAGGTTTCCGAAAGACCCCAACCAGCAATCAATTTTATTCCAGTCATATCGGCGTCTATGCCGGAAAGCAAACCATTCAGGGTACACTTATGCCTGCTGTATATCAGTCTTCGCCCGGTTATACTTCTACCGTAAGAAAGTATGGCAAGGCAAACGGTCCAGTTCTCACCAAGTTAGGCGATAGTTGGAACTATTGGGGCTGGTCGAAGTTTATTCGCCTGCGCTAATGCTATAACTACATACAAAATAGAAATGAGATTTTTCATCCATTTCGATGGTTGTAATATCTGCTTGTTCCACATCGGTGAATATGCAAAGGCATGATTCATGCTGCAACGGTAGCCTTGAAGTCTCAAAATGCTCATTTAGCAGGTTGATTTGATACTTCTGCCGTTGCAGTTCTCTATTCCAGTAGCCATCTACCGACAGCAAGACAGCGCCAGCAGCCTTGATTTCAGCAATATAACTGTTATCATTTGCTGTATGCAATGTCTGGCTGTCGGTTATATTTTGCTGCTTCATATCGTAGAAAAGAATTTCCGACTGTTGATTTGTTAAATAAATATCGAAATACACTGTTTGACCGATGCAAGCAGCATCTGAAATATATGAGTTCTGAAGAAAATCACCGCTCAACTCAACAATACTTTCTTGCATCGCTGCATTGTAGCTTCTTATTTCCAGATTTCCCTTTTCGTTTTGCTGTCCAATCAGCAAGTTACCGTCTTGATCAGAACAAGCGCAAAATGACCAATCATATATCATCAGTTTTTTGCTTTTCCCGCTTGCAATATGTGTGATTTTTACCGTGCGAAATGGCGTTTCATCCTCCGAATGCGCTTGCTTTTCAACCATATAATCGCCGACATGCTGTGCATAAGGGGCAGCCCCAAATTTCAACTTTTTTGTAGTCGGTTTCTGAATCCGCTTTCCCGTATAACGGTATACCGTTTGTGTACATACTTCCATCGAGGTTATGTCCGGATAGTATTCACATATAAAGCGGTCTTTTTTCAAAATAATTTGCCCATGCGGAATTTGTTCACCGTTTGGGTCGAATTCCCCAAGTTTAGCAGATAGAAGAGATGTTCCCACCGAATCAAAAAGTTCCATCCACATCTCTTGCAATTCTGTTTTTTCGCCCTCGGCAAAGTAGATGACCACAAAACTTCCATTCGGTGTGTGCGTCACGCTATAAAGTTCGACAGGTTCTTTACGAAACGCCAACGGATTCATGCGTATCAACTGCATGGATGCGTTATCCGTAGATGCTTGCGCACCTGCCATTCCCCCCATCATCACCATCATCGCCAACAGCAGTCCCAGCAGCCGTTTCATCCGTTTCTCCTCCTCCGTTGCTCCGGGCTTTCCGCCCTGTTTGCTTCCATTATATCATCATCCGGCGGAAAAGGGAAGTTGCACATAGATTTTGTTACATTTAATACGAACATATGTTTACTGTTTTGGACAAAAGAAGTACTACGAAATTGTCGGAAATGACGAATGTACTTAAATGGTCGAAAATTCGCTTGATAAAATAACAGAACGGTGATATGCTTCACGTCGAAAGGGAACATTTGGTCGCAAGAACGAACGTTTTGAGAACGGATGTGTTCCTTTTCAAGAAACGAAAGGAGGGCAGAAAATGAATCGCCATCTCTTCATAGCGAATCGTTCCCCGCCCAGATAAATGACACCCTATACTCACTGAACATAAAAAACAAAGGAGATGTTTTCCCTTATGGCAAATGGTATTGTTCTTGGTGGCAAGCTGAAATTCAGAAAGAAGGCTTCCACGAGCGGCACTGTTATCACGTCGATTCCCACTGGCACTGTGCTTAGTGTTTCGGCAGTCAGCGGCAATGACAGCTGGTATCAGACGACTTACAGCACCTATGGTACTGGTTATGTCATGAAGTCCTTCGTTGCCGTCGCATCCGACACGGTGGAAGTGAATGCAACGAACGTCAATGTTCGTAATTCTGCTAACGGCAGCACTGTCCTCTACACGCTTAGTTCGCCCGCAACCGCAACGGTTCAGGATGTTTCGTCCGATTGGGTGAAGATTCAGCCCTCCGGCAAAAAGGTCGGCTGGATTAAGGCTGATTACGTCAACAAGAAGAGCAGCGGCAGTAGTTCTTCCGGCGGCAACAGCAGCGGCGGCGGTAGTTCTTCTTCCTCTGACCTTGTTGGAAAATCGGGAATGGTCGCTGTCAATGCAAGTGGGCTGAATGTACGCAGCAGTGCAAACGGCAGCTTACTGAGTTATAAACTTTACAACGGTGAAAAGGTCACTATTCTGGAAGTGAGTACCGCCGGCGGTTACACTTGGTATCGCGTTCAGGATTCGCAGAACCGTACGAATGGCTGGGTTCGCTCCGATTTCATTGCAGTGGATAATACCAGCGGCGGAACGGAAGCGAAGTTAGTTTTGGGTGTTGAATTCACTGGCACCACCACTGATGAAGTTACCAGTTATGTGACTATCAGAACCAGTCCCCGTGCAAGCAGTAGTGACTTGCATCACCTTGAAGCAGGTGAAGTCAAGACATTCTACACATTTACTGGTGTAGGCACAGTTGATGAGCAACGACAGTGGCTGTATATGCCTCACGGTGGCTACTCTGGCTATGTCTGCGCACGTTATATTAGCGGTGGTGGAAGTTCGTTAGACAGCAATGCATATGTTAGCGATTCTCAGGGCGTTTATCTCCGTGTTCTTCCTTCCACCAGTGCCGCCAAAATCGGTCTTCTTCCTTCTAATAGTCATGTTATAATTTTGGACACCTCGGTTGCAAACTGGTATCGTGTAACTTCAACAAAAGGCACAGGTTGGGTTTCTGCGGCTTATCTTACACTAAGGAAAAAGTGACAGGACTGCCTTCCACAATCCTGCCACCCGCTCTTATCCTCTCGGGATGGAAGCATCTACGCCCCAGATGCTTCCATCCTCTGCGTAGATTCCTACCTCGTAATAAACTTCACTGACCGTGGGACTCTCTTTATACTTGCAGAAAATCAGCTCCCACACTGCAATCGGGTTGTCGCTTTCCGAGAAAGCAATCTTGAACTGGAACTCCGGATAATATTCCGCCAGCGTATCCCACGATACATCGAACTGCTCATGAATCGCCATCACTGCCAGCTGGAACACCTTTTCCTGCGGAACTGCGGTTTCATCCGGCATGGCAAGCACCCATGAATAATAGCCAATATCATCATAGGTAGTATACATCCGATGACGCCGCCCCAGCAGAAAATCCTCAAATGCTTTACTCAGCGGATAATTATCGATACTCGTCCGCAATGACGTCCCGACAGACCCTTCGTCCATCTTCTGCCGCAGGTCAGCAATCACTGCTTCATCCTCCGGCGTCAGCGTAATCGTATATTCCCCCTGCGCCCACGTTTTCGTCCAATAATTTGCCGCAAAAGCGGTCGTGCTGAACAGCATCACCATCACCGCCAACAGCAGTCCCAGCAGCCGTTTCATCCGTTTCTCCTCCTCCGTTGCTCCGGGCTTTCCGCCCTGTTTGCTTCCATTATATCATCATCCGGCGGAAAAGGGAAGTTGCACATAGATTTTGTTACATTTAACACGAACATATGTTTGCTGTTTTGAACAAAAGAAGTACTACGAAATTGTCGGAAATGATGAATATACCCAATTAGTCGAAAATTCGCTTGATAAAATAACCGAATGGTGATATGCTTCGCGTCGAAAGGGAACGTTCGGTCGCAAGAACGAACGTTTGATAACGGATGTGTTCCTTTTCAAGATAAGGAAGGAGGGCTGGATGTGATGAATGTGGTTGTGAGGGAAACGGGACCGCCCTGTGCAAAGAGAAAACAGACACAAACCGAACTATATGAATTTTAGGAGGAAAAACACATGGCAATTCCGAAGATTACTGGTAGCGGACCGAATAGCCGCACCAATCTGAAAAACATTCATTCTGGCGAGCGTTCTTTCCAGAAAGACCTTTCTACTACGCATTCCCAAATCTCGTTGATGCAGCAGGCTTTGACCTCTTTGGGATACAATACTAAGGGGACTGATGGTATCTTTGGTGACAACACGGCAAGCGCTGTTAAGTTCTTCCAGCGTGCATGTAATCTTACTGCGGACGGATACTTTGGCAAAAATAGTTTGCTTAATCTCGAAAAACTGCTGGGGCATCACCTCGACCCTAATGCTGACGGCTGCGGCGACACAGGAAGCAGTGGCTCTGGCGACAGTGGTTCTGGCGACAACGGTTCTGGCGACAACGCAGACGCTACGATTCAAGTCGGCGACACCGTAATTACCACCAAGCCTGCTGTATACTTCCGCAAGGAACCGGATGGGAGTTATCATATGAAGGTTGACAAGGGAACTACCATGAAAGTCACTGCCATCGAAGATCGTGGCAAATATAAATGGTATGAAGGTGTCATCTCCGGTAAAATCGGCTACTTGCGTGGAGATTGCGTCGAAAAATATACTGGAAGCACCAGCTCTGACTCCACGATTCAAGTCGGCGATACCGTAATTACTACCAAAGCTGGTGTAAACTTTCGTCAGACGCCGGGCGGAAGCCGACTTGCACAAGTAGACAAAGGAACTACCATGAAAGTCACCGGCATCAAGGATAGTGGCGGATATAAATGGTATGAAGGCGCTATTGCCGGTGAAATCGGCTACCTCCGTGGAGATTGCGTCGAAAAGTACACTGGCAGTTCTGGTGGCTCTTCCAGTTCCGGTGGTTCTTCCAGTTCTGGTGGCAATACCGGCTCTTCTAACGACTTTACCGACATCGTAACTACCACGCCGACGGTTAATACTTATTACCCGTTTAGCGCTTCTAAAGCCATTGAATATGCCTTAGCGCATTCTTCTAACAAGACGGGGGTTGCAGATCCCAAACGAAACCCCTCGTTCCGCGAAACTGAAAGGAACGCATGTGCCAACTTTGTTCATCAATGTCTTTTGGCTGGTGGTGCGCGGATGTTTGATGGATGGTGCTATAAGTTATCGGGGATTCCGTCCAGTTGGGATAATAGCACTTGGATTTACACAAACAGTGCACGAAGAAAGCTATTGGAAAAAGGCTGGATTCGTCGCGTCGAGCACAACGAGGATGTTCATGCGGGTGATATTATTTACACATACAATAGTAGTGAAAAAGCCCAGCCCACGCCCTTCACTCATGTCACGATGGCTGTTAGCGATTATGATTCCAGCATCAACGGTTGTTATGTTTGTGGACATACAGAAAATCAAAACCACAGACCCAAGTCTTTTATTCCGGACGGCACTAAAAGTGTTTATTGTTACCATGTTGCTGAGCAACTTGGTGGTGATGGCACTGAAAAGGCTATTGATCTAACCAATGGTAAATCGAAAGCAATCTAAATAAAGATATAGCAGAGGGGTAAAGTCCTCTGCTATATCTTTTATTCTTCCATTTTACAATTTTCCGTCTCAATGAATAGGTAATTCCCCTGATAGTACACGATTGTCCAGTCTAACTTCTCTTTCTGTGGAATCGCTTCAATCATTTCACCGTCGTTAAGAACCAAAATCGGCTGGATGCCTTGCTTTGCCATAATATACAGTCCTACTCCCTCTTCTCCGCAGGAAACGACCGCCGGAACAAAAAAATCCTGCATTGACAGAGGGCAAGTCGCCAAATCAAAATCTTCTACAACAAAGGAGTAACGTTCAGCAGGATCTACATCATAGCTGAGCCGGAAATAGAAAGGAGCATCAAATTGGAATTTCATTCCGTGGTCAGATCGGAAGAGCGTCG